>JAABUU010002380.1_pt1 | contig 26971 bp, 36 predicted proteins | sample 5559301 | NCBI WGS metagenome assembly JAABUU01 (sample SAMN10711884, study PRJNA513360) | rock metagenome | isolation source: Antarctica rocks | place: Antarctica: Victoria Land, Richard Nunatak white | reverse complement strand
TCACATTGTGGGCTAGGTCAAAGACTAACAACAGCTGACGTCCAGCATGTCTGCAGGACAGTACCGAGTCTGACAACCTGTTGCTTGTCTGCAGGTGGGCAGTATGCATGGCACGACTGCTGTAAGGGCTGCTATGCTGGTGCTTAGCTAAAACCAAACCATGTAGCCAATATATGCTTATGCATGTATTTCCAAGCAAGTATCATGCAACCAGCCAGACTAGAGGTGGTCAACTGCTGGTCAGCAAATTATTCTGGTGGGACCTTCAGTGCAACGATGGGTGCGGGACAGAGCATCTCACAGTGCATGCTGCTTGTCAGGGCTCTTTTGCAGACCTGCAGGCAGCTGGCAGAGCAGGCAAAGCATGACCAGAGTATGCAGGATTGCAATCGTGGTGCTACCTTGTTGAGATGTCCAGATGCTGCTTTGGACAAAGGGCACCAATCGTACCAGTATGCAACAGCAACATACTGATACGCAACAGCTGGATTGTTTTTGGGCAGGACAGCTGAGGACCGCAACAGGTGGTCTTTACAAGTAAAAGATATGACAGGTCCCCTGCTATCTTTGATTGACTACTGCTGCAGCTTACACCCAATTCCAGCACTCAATACAGCAAAGATACTTTGACATGGAGCAGCATCTGTATCCTGCATCAGAGATTCATCAGCAAGCACCTTGTCTGCAGCAGCAGCAGAAGAGTCAGACAGGCTCAGGCCCAAGAAGTAACAACAACAGCTGATTTGAGCAGTGTGATGCCGTCAGCAAGGACAAGGCATTTTTTGTGATTCTTGTAGCTTTTGGCAACGTGCCATCAGCTTTGCAAATGCTTTATGTGTTTATCGGCTACCTGTTATGGCTGCCAAATGTGCTTTGTTGTAAGATGTGCAGCCATGATGTCTGATCAGAAGGTGTAACCTTTCATAATGCTACAGCCAAACACAAGGCTTCAGAATGCCAAGCGTGTCTTGTTTGGACCTGCAATAGATAGTCCCAGAATAGCGCAGAATTTTCATGGCACTAGGACAAGGGTGACCGTATTGGGTGTCCACATACTGAGCCACTGGTGCTAGCCTAGCCTGAGGCTTGCTGGAAGATGGGAAGACTGCAATGAGCTCAAAGGCTTCAGGTTGCGCATAGGGACCAAGCACAAGCAGCAGCATCCAGAACAGCATGTACAAGAAACGCAGGTGCAGGCCTGAGCTAAAGAGATGTCTAAACAACCTGTATCGAGTTTCGAAACTCTCATGAGATGCTTAAATATCCCTAGCTGTGTATGCCTATATATTTCGACTAGAGCACGAGGTTTATGATTGCATCATCAGCCAGTTTCAATGATTTGGACACTAAAAGTTGCTGAGGCATACAATCTACATGTGCGTGTGTTAAGGGCTAGCATATATGGCTGCCTTGATGGACATTGACGGCAAGAAAGAATACGCTCAAATCATCTTCGACATTTCAACATATAAGGGCTTAAAGCGCTTTGAGAATTTGTATAACTAAGCATCAACTTGCAGGGATGTACAGGAAAGAGGCAGGAACTGACGGCAGAACCACTATTTTGTGTCAGGCTGCGCTCCAAGCATCTTGCTAGTAATGGTCTCAAATCTGGAGTCAGGTGCACTTTCCTGTTCAGGGTATCAATTTATGCTGAGATGCTTGTGCATTGTCAGGTTGTATGCGTCGTGTTGTGGATGTTGCCTTTCTAGCAGCAGTATCTTCTGTAGCTACCATCGGGTGTTGATACAAAAATCCACCTCAGGGGAGGAAGTTGCAGAAGAGCTCTGGCATGCACCTGGCTTCTACAAGCTTTGTTGGTTCAGTCTTTTGGCAGTCAACATGAGCAAGTCAAGCTGTTGTTCAAGCTAAGCACAATATTGTAGCTTGCTGAGCCTACACAAACAATCAAATCAATTGCTTTTACGTGACAGCACAGGTGTTCCGCATGGGTGCTAATGCAGCCCAACTTTGAAAAGGTGCGTCGGGCCCACAATGCGCAGCAAGCATCAATAGGCTAAGCTGCGTGCCTGACATTCATTCTAGCCTGTTCACTACTCACATTTCCATCATAGGTTGAATCAGCTGACTATGTATGGGTATGTTGCGCATCCATTCGTCAACCGGTAGCTTATAGCAGTGACCCAAGCTCTTGCTTCTCAGTATTCAAACCCCTGCGCATGCTATGTTAATTGCTAGCGCCGGCATTTGATTTTGAGTCTCGATTTCTAGATCCCCACGACCATCCCCACGTCGGATTGACTTGTGCACACAGGATCTCACAGGTATGTACCCAATGTGCAGCATACATTGTCGTTTTGAGCGAATAATTCGTGGAGCGAGCATATCAACGGGCTATACTTGCTTGCTCTGCTCGTGTTACCAAACACAAGGACCAGTTTGTGTTGAAATCTTTTGAATTCTTTGGACCCGAATAGCACACGCTGAGGAGGCCCACAGCTTGTACAATGTACATGTAGGCTCGAGGGAGCTCGTACACGTCAATGCGTACAGACATAAGACCGCTGGGGTCAACAAGGGTAGCATGCCTCATTGGCGGCACACCCTGGTTTGCGTGTTTGTGGCATTCTACTGTGGGGCAGAAGTCTTCCGGCATGCAGGTACACCATGAAATTTCGCAGGGAAGATCGGCGGTGCACTGGCTCACCGGAGTGATCATTGTTGCAGGCATGCTTAACAAGCAAGAGAACTCGTGCCGGTCCGACCCGTCAGCACACAAGACTATGAAAGCTTCAATCGAGATTGCCAGGAGCCAGTTGTCGTCAGGAAAATCAACGACAGACAATTTGACTCAGGATACGCTGGCTGTAATGCTGCTGTCAAACAACGCCAATCAAACCTGCCACGCCCTACAAAATTTTATTGGCCAACTGCTAACTTGGAATCCTTTGGACATCTTTGTGTTTTCATTGAACAACAGCTTGTACACTCGAAATGCTTGGGAAATGCCGCAGCTCAATGTCATTTTCATGAGCCTGTATGAGCATTGGGAAACCCCAGATCAGGCTGGGAGCCGGGATCTTTGGACGGCATCCCGTTTTGGAGAAGATTACAGGCGCATGGGTCATTGGAGATTGGCTTTTCAGATGGAATTTGCCTTGGAGCTTGGTTATAAGTTTGTGCTGCAGATAGACGACGACTCGGCTTTTCTGCAGCCAATTGAGTATAATTTGATACAATACATGGCCAGCCATGACCTGAAAATGGCAGCACGTAACATTATAGCTCATGATGAGCCGGATGTCACACAAGGTCTGGCAGAGCTTGCAAAATTCTTCTTGGTGAGTGAGGGTTTGCAACCCAAAAGTCTCTTCATAGAGTGCAGACCAGCAAACATATCTGGACTTTATACCAGTGGTGTCGGTGGTACTCAGGATGGGGGCTACAGTACCAAATATATTTATGGAAATTTTGTGATCATTTCCTTAGATTTTTGGTTTCAAGAGGAAGTGCAGAGGTTGGTCAAACTTGTACTCAGCACAGGAGGTCACTTTAGGCACCGCTGGAATGAACAGCAAGTTCAGTCTCTTGTTTGGCAGATTTTTTTGGCACGTGATGAGTTTCATCTTTTCGATTTCCCTTATGAGCATCCTGTCAAAGTGTGAATGTATATGTTTGACTGCAGTAACATTGTTCTTCACAAAGCATGTGCCTAACAGAAGCATGATTTTGCCACATGTGTGATATTTCTGACATGTTACTCGTTTGCTTCTCATGTTACTCATTTGCTTCTCATGTTGCTTGTACTGACAGCACTGAGGGTGTGTTTGTTCCCTGCCAGGCAAACGAGTGAGGCAAACCAGTAACGTATAGTTTGTAGCCGTGGTCTGCCTAATCTGCACATCAGATTGTTGGCCACGCTGCTGTTTGAAAGGTGCAGAATAATGTCTGACATGCACTTGTTGGACTGCATAACTAGGCTGCAACAATAGTGAACACATGCAACAAGATGATGTACGCTGTGTTTGATTACATACATGCATCATTAGATGCAGCTGAAGCATGAATAAGTGCCATACCATACATATCATATGTATGGTATGATACAAGTTGTGTCCTAAACATAACGTAGACATGTCAGACTATGGAATGACCTGCCAAGTGTGCCCATCCATCATGCACATAACAAGTGTGCTTGTCAACAGAGGTTCGAAGCTCTAGATCCCTTGCCTTTCTTATCAGTCTGTGACATGATCAAGGGAGGTTACTCTTTGAGACTAGCGGACACCAAAGAACTGTCACTCTATATAGCCGTGCGATCACATATCAGGACTCTTGATATCACTCTATATAGCTAAATGCTCATTTTATCATGCTTGTTAGACGTTCTTTGCTAGACATTTGTTTAGGTGCATGTGCTACCTCCGGCCTGCCGTCTTACGAGGCTAGATACCTATGTGAAGGTGCTGAGGTAGGTCAACTTTTCTTTTCCGCTATTGTATGTATTGTCAACAATTGCCGTGTTGGCGAGCTTTTCAACAACTCCGGGTAGATATCGGAGGATAGCAGCATGGGTTTTGAATGAGGTATGCTATAGTGCCCCAAAAAAAATCACATGCGGTGATCATCTTCCATATGCTTCCCGTCAAATAGAGCATAGCCAATGCTGCAGCGAGAGATCAAGATAATGACACAATCATTGCCAGTTATCCCGTTCGTCCGTAGAATATTACAACTCATCGAAGCAGTCTGCCAGTCTTGACAAACTGTCGCGCACGGCACACGCAGACACATTTCATCAATCACGAATCAAGATGATGTGAACTCAGCAAATCGACTCTGCAAAGCTGCGCAACATGCACGAAACTCCAGTGTTGAATGCCATTCATATGAAGAGGCATTGGTGAACCTGCCCTGTGAAAGTCCGATCTCGTTCTCAAGACACGCTGGCTCGATTAGGAACATATCGGATGTGTAAATGGGCCACGGAATCAGCTGATGAAAATGTTGCTTCACCAGGTTCGACGCCACCTCCTGCTCATAGCCACGAGGATAAGATGCATGAGATCCAGTCGTTTCTTCATAAAAACCTCTCAAAGTGACGGTGCCTCCCTTAAGGCATCCCATCGAAAGGTGAAATACAACTGCTTGCGGATACCACCATGAAATTTCATCCAAGTCGTGTATGTACGGCAGGATGACAGGCACAGCCTCTCTATGAATAGCGTTGAACATTGCGTCTGCGCAGTCATGCCGACGAAACTCAGAATGCTTATCTCCTTCACTCTCTACTTGACCAAACAAATACAGAGCCACGTTCGCAAACTGCTGAGGTCCTGTCAGAAAATGAATAAACTGATCCATGCAGCACGCCACTGCTCTGATTCCAGACAGGTGCTTGCAGTACCCACATCTCAAATCAGACGCAACATCAGCATCAGAAAATAACCAGTACTTGTAAAGACGATTGGATGTTTCCTCAGAAGCATAAATCGAACGAGCGAGCGAGTTTCGGCCGGTTGTCCATGTCGTGTTTGGCTCATGAAATGTATGATGTATGAACGTATCAGCGCCTCCGCTGCGGAGTAAACACACCTCCGGTTCCTCATCGAACATCAAAAAGAAAAAATGAGTTTGATGATAGTAATGCTGGTTTGCGAGAACATCGGACCACAGGATTAGATCTTGGCAAGATCCTTGCACTCCAATCGCGACACGGTCTGCGCTTGCATCTTCAGAAAAGGCAGCATAGCTTTGCTCGATCACTTGAGCTGATGATAATCTGTGATACCGGACTGCCAAAGTAAAAGCTGCCAAACCAAATACTATAGCGCAGATCCATGCTGTTTGGCCTGATGCCGTGATCGCTTTCATTGGCTTTCAACGCTTGAGGGAGTACGTCTGTTGTGGAGTCAGCGCCAACAAGCACAATGGTCCCACTGCAGCTGCTTCAACGTTACTTGTCCTGATCATGGCGTTGTAGCCAGTCGACTTCGAAGAACAGCGGACATGCTGACGCCGGACATGGTTGCCAGACAGTCACAACTTGTGTAGCACAGCCGTCTTCGTGCAACACTGAGGAGTTTCATTGTGTGGTGCACTTTCCCGGTCAAAGGATGGAACCAGAGCTTTCGAAGGGTGGGGATGGGTGTGTGGGTGGACGTGACTGATAGTAGTACAGCTTGTGTCAAAAGTTTAGGTCTGAGGCTTGAGGTATCCAGGTTTGCGACAGTACTGTGAGCGGACCGCCGATGCGACGCCCCAGTGCGACAAGGCGCAGCAAGAAAAGCCCACCTTCCTGTGTGCGGGCTCACCGCCGCGGAAAACGGCTGTAGCGCTCGTGACTGATCGGTCAAGACAACAGCACTGTACCAGCAAAACAGGGCTGGAGACACAGCCTTAACTTGGCAGCTGTGCGGCACGCGAAAGGCATAGGAAAGAGTGCTTTTTCTTGGTCATCGTTCGTGGCAAAACAGGACAGCTGGCACCTGTCGTAGCCACTTCCTTCAGCAAAGCAACAGCAAAGCAGCAAGAGCTTTCCTCTGACAGAGGGAGAGCCTGTTCAGTCAGCAAACCTCTGTTTTCTGTGCAACCTGATGCATATGCACAGTAGTGCAGAGGACTTGCCAGCTCACAAAACCTTGCCAGAATTTGGTGCCTTCTGACTTTTGACTTAGACGGCAGACTGCTGATCAGTCATGACTGCAGACTGCTGACTGCGTCTTTGACTGCGTCAAAAGGTTCAAAGCTGCTGTGTCTTGCTGACAGCAGAATTCTGAAGCTGTCGCTTTCAATTTGACTGTGCAATCTCAATTTGACTGTGTAATCTCGTAGAGCACGCTGAGTCAGGATGCTGTCACAGTTGCAGCTGTCACAGTTACAATGTACATTGCAATCTCCAGCCATGCAACAGTCCAGACCCTAATTTATGACTCAAACTGTACCTGCACCTGCACCCTCGCTCTCGATAGCTGACACTCAATGTGGCCGCTCAAAGCACATATACACTGTCTGCAGCACAGGACAAGCAGCATGTTGCATCTTCGACAGAAGCCACCCCAAGGCGGTATCGCCGTGAGACCTTGTATTGGTGACACAGAGGACCGTCTTTAGACCTTTACTGGATCCTTCAGATTGATAGGACGTTCGTAGACAATTGCGCATCTCAACTATGGTGAAAGTGGTGTCAACACGAGCAGTGGTTGTGCATCTTTTGCCTGATCCGCGTTTGCAGAAATCCTAATTATCACCGCTGTATTGACAGTTCAGAAATTCTGCCAGCCTCAAAGACTCAGCATTTTTGAGCTGTCTCAAGCGGTAACACCTTCTAGACAGGCAGACACTTTGCAAGTTGAGCAATTTTTCTGTCCCTTGGTTGTGCAAGCAACACACCTCTTGTCTCTATTCGGGTTGCTTGTGACAACAGCACACCACACTACCACTGCTGTAATAATTATTATAATAATACTAATAACAATTAAAACGCTTTCCAGCTCATGATGAGCTATATACGTGCAGGACAAGTCTTGTCTCTCCAGAGCAGCCTGTCTTGTGCATCCCTGTAAGGCCTACTAATTCGACAGTTTTGACAATCATGTAATGCAACATCATTGAAACTAGACCTAGGGCGGCCAGGTGGGCAAAGCCCCTTGACTTCACCAAACAAAAGCTTCTTAGGCAATCTATCGTTAGGCATCCGGAAAACATGACCTAGCCACCTGAGTCTTTTGCCTTGCAGCTGAGACTCCACAGATAGGGTGTTGCACCTATTCAGTATGACCACATTTGGCACATGATCACGCAAGGATATGCCACAGATGCGTCGCAAGCAGTTCATCTGAAAAACAGCCAAAGGGCTAATGTGTTGTTTCACAACAGGCCATGTTTCTCCAGAGTACAGCAGAACTGACATGACGATGCACTGAAAGAATTGCATTTTAACAGACAGGGTCAAAGCCCTAGAGGACCAGATGTTGGCCTGTCTGAGTTGCTGGAAGGCACTATTTGCAGCAGCTACCCGGTGTGTAATCTCAGTGTTTCAGGTGCAGTTGGAGGTGAAACACTGCCCAAGTACTTAAAGTGGGACGACTTCTAGTTGATTTCCACGCAGCATGATGACTGAATCTGCAGCTTGAGCTGCAGCATTTCTGCCGACAACCAGCACTTTGGTCTTCTTTGTACTGATTGTAAGTCCCCAACGCAGAAATATGGCATTCATGGTATTGACAGCTTCCCTGAGCTTCTCAGCGGTGTCACATGCCAAGGAGATGTCATCAGCATACAGCAGACTCCACATCAGCACCTCCTCTGTGGGATGCTTGCAGTGCATGAGTTGGCCGTCTATCTTGTAGCAGATGGTGACGCCAAGCCGCTGCAGCTGTGGTAGTAGCTGGTGAATGGCTGAGTCAAGACAGACATTGAACAAGGGTGGAGCAAGCACACATCCTTGCTTGAATCCAACACTTGTGCCAACTGGGGCACAGTCAACCTCGCTGCAAATGACTGCTGAGTGATGCGTGTGGAGGTCCCTGATGAGAGCGACAAGCTTTGGGGGTGCACCCCTGCTGAGCAAGATCTGCCAGGCCATCTCCCTGTCCACTGAGTCAAAGGCTTTGGCCAGGTCCAGCATACAAATGTGGTAATATTACTCTTACCTCAATTTCAATTGGGCACCACATGTTGACAGGGTTCTGAAGGAAGCCAGGCAGAAAGGCAAGATGTTGCTCATGTCTCCCCTGTCAATCAAGCAGAAAGCTCAAGCAGTGGACACAATCATTGGCAGCTACATGGCATACTTGATGCCCCTGGGTCTCATGACACTGTCAGATGTCAGCAAGTGTGATGCCACCCAGCTAAGCATCCGCGAAAGAATATACAAGCTACCCAGGTCAACACCGTCTGCAATGATACACCAAGATAGGGAGCGTGCACGTCTGGGCCTAACCTCGATGAATCTGATGTGTGTCAAGCTGACATGTACATACCTGACAAAAGCTGTGAATGAGAAAGGCCCCCTGGAGTTTGTCACCTGTCCAGTGCTTCTGTTGCAGAATGAATTTATTAGTGAATTGCTCAAACAAGGACCCAGTGCAAGGTATTTGAGGCAGACATCACACTACCACATTGCACGCCAGCTAACAGTCGTGCAAACATCAGGGCTCGAGCTTACCCATGCCAGCAGGACACCAGGACCTGCAGCGCAGTTCTCTGAGCAGCACCCTAGTTAAAGCAAGATATGATCCCTGCTATCTAGGCCTAGAGCAGACAATACCCCCTCAAGTCTATCACAAGCTACTAGAAGTAACAGACAATCCTGCCGGACTGTGCTTGCCAAACAGACAAAATGTCATACTGCTCAGTACCTCGGAGCTGGCCCTCAACTTTGGCAGAATGATCCAGCACAAGATGGCACCCAGAAGGCACTCTGCAGCTGACCAAACTGCTCCACCAGCACCACCTGGCGAACGACGACATGCATAAGGTAAGCTCCCGAACGGACCCCTGAGCATACACGAGTAGAATTGCGACCATAAATGGTCGCGCCTGCCGTGCCTTTTTTGTGCGGGGGTTAGGCGAGATTTAGGGACATGGCCGGGGCCTCAAATCCGTGGTGAGCGGCTGAGTATCTGAGCGTTGTGCACTGAGTAGTGAGCCGTTGATTCGTTTGGAGGGCGGATTGGCATGCACAAATAGGTCAAAGAGCTACTACTCGCAACATGACTCGTAGCTTTCCGAAGTGTTCAATGGATACAGGTGCTTGAAGCAACTGCAAAGCTCTCCTGACCATAAGCAGCAAATGAAAATGGATGTATTTGCGATGATACGTCAGTTGGGATTACCCACATGCATGCATTACCCATATGGTTTGTGACATTTAGCAGCAATGATGCAGGGTGGGCTGAGCTGATACGCACACTCAAATTCACAGTAGACAAAGAGGTCGTGACTGGTGAGGCACTACATGTGATTGCAATCAGTCCACCAACAAAACATGTCCTAACGCCATGATCTAACCCATCCTCAATGGCATGCATGGTACCACTACAAATACTACCAAACACTAACAACAAATCTACCATGTGATTCAAGGCAATATCATGCAAAACTTCACCAGCAGCTTGTAGAAAAGCAATACGTGCTTGTTCGGGAAAAGTGGTCTGCTGGGATAGGGGTGCCTGCAAACGGTGCTGACGTCAATGAATGATAGGAACCGGGCAATGGCACATTGTGAGGTTACACTGTACCTTATGCAGCCACTTATGCAGAAGACCTTTTGCTTCGTGTTGTTGTACATGTCTGGTCTGATGTCCCAATCCACGTTCCTTGTTGCGGCTCTGCACGCCCTACTGCAGAGGAGCCATTGCTACACAGGCATTTACGCCAGTAACGCTGTAGTAATTACCATGTAGGTCGCAAGCTACACGGTTTCTGCACAGCCGGGCTCAGATTGAGCGTTGCAGCGGCGCAAAGAAGCACCGGTACAACCTGCAATGACGTCACACTCGGCGCAGAGCGACTTCATTCTAACAGTTTAAACCTTTGGATGCGTCCATGCTGCAAATTTACATCCAGTCGATCGCTGCAACTGCAAGTGAGCCTTCACCAAGTCACGCTCTCAGAATGGCTCCAAATTGTGTACCAAGTGCTGATGCGCTGTTGTGTCTTGAACTGCACACCCTTGACCTTGGCATACTTGTGCGACCAGCAGTCTCCAGAGAGCTTGCTGACAGCATGGTTGAGTGGAACAGACGCTGTTTTGAGCATCTGATACGTCTGTCCACTTCCAACATGCCTTCTCTTCGTGTGCAAGTTTGGGATGTGCAGTCAGGAACAACCTGCATACAGACAACTTTTACACACCTGAGCAACAAAATTTATGTGGCACAGGCAGAAGGCAAGCATCACACAGGGGAATGCATGGATATGGTCAATGGTCAGCTCAGAGCTTGCTGACACTAACTGTGACAGTTAGCATGCGCAGCAACAGAGCAAACACACTGTGACAAGCAGTGCTGACTCACTGTTGTAACTGTTGATTTTCTTCTGGCTCAAGCTTTGCCAAAAGCATGCCCCTGATCAATTCAGTTTCTGAAGCAAGTAAGTGTAAAACCGTACACTTGTATGCTCGCACAGTCGGCAAAGTCTTGATGCAATGTGTTCAAAGTTCTGCATGATGACCTAATCTAGGCCAACACTTAGGTGAATGATCGTCAAGACTTGAACAATGGCAGGCAAAGGCTGACAGATGCACTCAGCTTGAATAACGTTTGACCACCAATCGATCAGATTCATACAAGTGATCGACCAGCTCTTTGAACCAGATATCAAAAGTTCTGAGCTCAAGTAAAAGGCCTTCGCTCAACTTTTACCGGTATCATCGAGCTGCAACTATTGTGAAAAGATCGTTGAAGTATACCTTAAATGCCTCCACGCATCCGTGGCAGACAGGGCGGGCGGGCAATCATTGGCAGCAATACAGGTGACCTTGCAAGTTGAAAGTTCAGCGAACGGCATTATGCGGACACTTCAACATTCTCACTGCTGTAGATGCCCTTGCAAACATACAGGCTTCTGCACACTTGCCTGAGCATAGTCACAATTCACAGCTCCTTCTCTCAAATGATGCACATTGTCAGCGATGTGTGGTCCTTCAGGCCCAAAACAAGGCCGTTACTGTCACCTTAGCTGAGCAGGCAAATGAGAAGCGCCAGGCAGCCAAGAAGAAGGCTGCCCAGCAGAAAATCAAGAAGGCGGAGGTATAGTCTGTTGCACTGCTTCTGTCTGATGTTCTCGCAAGTTGCTTGCAGTTCGTACGACCATACCTGAGTTGGTGAGGGTGACATTGTGTGATGTGCACATCAACAATTACCAGGACGCGTTCAAGCTGTGTCCTGCAGCTGCTGGTTTAGACGCGCTCAAGGGCAAAAGTGAGTGCCGGTTCGGTGTGCCACACAGCCAGCTTGACACATTGCATTGCTGAATGGGCTTGGGAGTGTAAGACTCCTCACAGGATCAAAGCTCTTTCCAGACATTGGGATACTGTACTGTTTAAAGCTGCATTTGATTGTGCAGGACGTTGCACCAGCACTATATTTGCCTGTGAATACTGGCTCAGATGCTGCATGAAACATGATCATGTGAATCAGTGACTAACGAAGTCAGTGAAGCGACCTCGTAGAGCAGTGGAACATGCTTTAAACTCGGTTGTCGACCGCCATGCGTACGTCATGCATGCGTCAGTGAACTTGGCTTGCGGACGGACAAGGTTGCCGTCCACACAGTTGGGCTGCTTCAGAAATATTTCAGAAGTGAATAGAGGCCAAGGAATGAGTTTATGAAAATGTTGCTTGATGAGAGCCGAGGTGGCCTCATGTTCATAACCTCGGGGATATGATGCATGAGCTCCGGGTGACATCTCATAGAAACCTCCTAACGTCACCGTTCCCCCGTTTAAGCAGCCAATTGACAAGTGGTACACAACAGCCTGCGCATACCACCACGACTGTTGGTCCAAGTCATGGAGGTACGGCAGTAAAACAGGCACTGCCTCTCGATGTATGGCGTTAAACATAGCATCCGCGCAGTCATGCCGACGGAATTGGGTATGCAAGTTTCCGTCTTCCTCCTCTTGGTTGAATAGGTACAAAGTCACAACAGCAAATTGCTGAGGTCCGGTGAGGAATTGCACAAACTGGTCCATACAACACACGGTCGCTTTCATCCCTATCAAATGCTTGCATTGCCCGCACTGCAGATCGGAAGCAACGTCGGCGTCGGAAAATAGCCAATATTTGTAGAGGATATCAGCTTCTTGTTCTGCTGCGAACATCTCACGAGCCAAAGTGTTTCTGCCAGTTGTCCAGGTTGTGTTTGCTGTGTGAAATACATGATGAGCCAGAGATTCAGTGTGATTTATTCGCCTGAAGCAGGTGGTGGTGTCCACGTCGAAAATTAAAAAGAAGAAGTCAATCTGATGATGAAGATGTTGCTGTTGGATGACGTCGCACCAGATGATGTAGTCGTCACAAGACCCTTGAACACCTATGGCTACAAGATCAGAAGTGAAGTCAGCAGAAAACGCAGTACAAGTATGTTGTTGCCCTGGGGTAGCTTGCCATTGGTCCCGGACTATCACTAAAAACAATAGTGTGCACGCAAAAGAACAACTCCACGCCGTTCGGCTTGATACTGCACTGAGTTTCATTGCATCAGTTGTCCGCTCTATATCCAGCCCTGTACCCAAGAGTCCGCTCTATATGATACAGGGTAATGGATTTCGGCAAACCCTCTATGAACAATTTGGTTCACATAATCATAACCTTTCTCATTTGTGAGTAATATAGTACTTCTGAATAACACCGCGTATAAGCGTATAAGCGTACACGTGCGTATAACTTGCACATTTCCCCGTTCTCGAACGGCCCGTAGAGCTGTGATCTAGGAGCTGTGAGGCGTATATACCCGGTATATACGCCATTTGCCAGAAACACCCCTGTATATACGCCAAAAACCCGGTCTGAGAATTTTGGATGCCTCATGGGAGTCAAACAGGGGTGCCCATTGAGTCCTACCCTGTTTGGCCTATACATTGATGCACTGGAGATCTTTCGGACACCAATGGCATTGATGCGGCCACTCTTACACATTGGCAGGTGCTAGTCTCACTGTTACTCTACGCCGGTGACCTCATACTGACGTCCACTACAGCATCAAGACTGCAAAAGCAGCTGGACGCACTTGCAAGCTTCTGCCAGCAACGTCAGCCAGCTGTCAACCTTGGCAATACAAAAGTGGTAGGGTTTGAAGCTCAGCGCACTGAACTGGGGCCTCCATCTTCAGTGGCGCAACTGCCGGCAGACCAGTGGACAGAGAGGAGTCCCACAAACATCTTGGCTGTACATGTCATGCCACCAAGAACATGGCAAATAAAGTATCACAGCTTGTGCTTGCTGCTAGGAAGGCTATGCATGCAATGCGATGTCAGTGTGCTTTTCTGCGTCTTTCTGACCCAGCTTTACAATGCCAACTTTCTGACACCCCCTTGTTACCAAATTTGAGGTATGCCGGTGAGGTCTGGGCAGTTGATCCCAAGTTGGGGGAGGCTGCTGAGGTACTCCACCGCCAATTTCTGCAACAGCTGCTGGTCCTCAGGAAGGGCACAAACAAACAAAATTGTTTTAGCAAAACTGGGACGGTTTCCATTGCAGATCCCGTTTTGACAGCAGATTCTGCGATTTCACAACAGGGCCATGAACATGCCAGTCTCTCGCATTGTCAAGCTTGCTGTAGCTGAGGGTTATGTTGTACACAATGATGGTGACTTTTACGACACCAAGCAGGGACACGTGGACATGTATTCTGCATGCATTTCTGAACACACAGTCAGGACAGCCTGAGCCTTGTACATCTTCATCGAAGCCATCATCAAGCATGAGCATCAATCATATGTTTCCGCTTTTTATTCCAGCACAGAGCGCAGTAGTCTTGTCTTGAACCGAACTCTGCAGCCAGAGTACCAGTATGCTGACTACCTTTCCACAGTCAGATGTTTCTTGGACAATTCAGCTTGTCACCAGATTCAGATGTGGTTGGTCACGGTCTGCATGTCGACACTGGCCGTCTTGGACGTGGAGCATAACAGCCCAAAAGAGAGGGTAGATTATGCCAAGCGTGCCATCCTTGCTCAGCCGAAACTGAGCATTACTTTCTGTTTGACTGCCCTTTGTGCAGTCATATCCACGACAAACATTCTGCTCTTTCTCAGAGCTTTTCACCTACAGTAGCAGATTTGCTCAATACTGCTGATCCTGCCCTGTTAAAGAGGTATCTCAGGAATTGCTATTCCATGGGCAATTTGTTTTGTCCAACCCCTCATTTGCCATTGCATCCATTTTTGACACAGCTGCCTCGCATCACCTTTATTCAGCGCACAGCTTCTGATGCTGCAACACTGCTAGCTTGGCTCAATTCTGCACCTAGTCATATATGTTTTGCTTAGGGTGTTTAGACACGCCGCAGTACTAGCATCCTCCATCAATATTCCCTGCAATCGCTGGTGCTCAATTGAAGAATGCAGAAACAGTTTGCTTCAGTAATGAATGAATGCACTCATTGTGTGCAGTAGCAGCAGCAGTAGCAGCAGCAGTAGCCTTTTAACGTCGGGCTAGCGAGACGGGGCTTTCTTGCAATGTTGTATGCATGAATCATCATCTCATTGTTGTTTCATAGTAGTGACATCGCTGTGCTGCCTCTGCTTTGGCTGCCTGTGTGATCACTGCGAGTGCCAACCTGGCACATCTATACTAACACTATTTTCTTACTGCCTGCAGCATGGAGTATGGCAGCTACATATTCTCTGCCTTCTGGGTGTTCTGCCTGCCTGTGTATGCTGTGGGCTTCCTGCCTGAGACCATGCCAGTCCCATTGCAGTTTCAATTGACGGAGGTGGGCGTCCTCTGGCAGCGTCACTTGTTCTGGAGAAAGGTCATCATGGCACCTCAGGAGCATGCTGCCTCTCACAAGGGTGACCACTTGAAAGCTGCAGTAACCACTGTGGATGTTGTAACCTGCCACATGGGCAACCACTTGGCTGTTGTCAGCAAGAATGCTGTCAACAACAAGCATGGCGGTGAGCTTGCGTAAGCCAGCTTCTTGCCATATGTGCACACAGCTTGCTAGTAGTTCAGATCTGCAATGTTGATGGTCCTGGCTTTAATTTCTGGCAAACTGCCAAAATCTGAAGTCTGTGCATCATGAACTTACTCATTATGTACTTCTGTCTTTTTAGTGACTAACTGCCCTTTGTGATGTTGAACTACTGTACGCTGGCAAGTACTGCCACAGCATCATGTTACACAGTCCTTTTATGCTGTGGCATTTCACTTTCCTTGTATAGCATGTGGACTTTGAGGTCACCCTGGACTGAGCTCGAAACCGCTATTTTTCATTTTCTTATGCAGGCACATCTCTGCTTCTGACATTTCTGCAGCTTGTTGCAGTGGAAAGCTAGCTCTTTTGCAGTAGCAGTAGCAGCAGCAGCAGCAGCAGTAGCAGCAGCAGCAGCAGCAGCAGCAGCAGCAGCAGCAGCAGCAGCAGCAGCAGCAGCAGTAGCAGTAGCAGCAGCAGCAGTGGTAGTAGCAGTAGCAGTAGCAGTGGCAGCAGTGGTGGTAGTAGTAGTAGCAGCAGTGGCAGCAGTAGCAGCAGCTAGCAGCAGCAGCAGCAGCAGCAGCAAAGCATTTTGAAGTTGGTTGTGGTTTGCTCTGAGGTTGCTGATGGACAATTCATTGATCCTAGACTGGCGCATCAGATGTATTTGGCCGACTGCTCGGAAACAGAGTCCAGTGAGACGGATGGCAATGCACATGAATGGGCCATTGCTCAGCGCTGGCTAGCCACAGAAGGTGCAACAAGTCACAAGTGCCAGTACTGCTGTGGGGGAGTTTGAAGTTAGTTTATTTTTTAAACCTCTTATATTCATACCAACCTTTGCAAGCATGCTACCACAGTGATGCATTTGGCAGAGCAGCCAGTAGACCCTGCCAACTTACTGACAGGGAGATAGAGACTATCACCCAAGCAGAATTCACAGTGTTTCATGACTTACTTCAAAACGAGAAGGCTGCTGAAGCAGCTTTAAACTAAATGAGGAAAAAGCACCAGGCGTTGTCTTGTGGTACCAGCGGTACAGTTCCGCAATATTGCGCTGAGCATCTGCACTTCAAGGGGAAGAACAGCCTTCTTGATTGACTGAGATGCTCACATCTAGCAAAACGTATACATGCTTGATAGTGACAACAATCTCCCAAAATCCTTCCATGAGGTCAAACAGGTGAGCAGTTCCATACTGCAGAAGTAACTTAACTTGCTGCTGTTTTGGGTCATCCGATCTGTTTTGAGCAGAAAATGGTACATGAAGTTTTGAGCAGGAACAGAGACCTGAAGTTGTTGCATCATTTCATTTTGTGCTATATGCGTGCCTCCCAGCTGTATGCATGCCTCCCTTGTGCACTAAGGAACTGTGGCCATCCATATTCTGCATTTATCAACAATGTTGCATGTTGTCTGTGCAGGTGCTTGGTGTGCGCTCAGCAGCAGATGCTGAAGAGCAGGTATGTGTCAATCACTGTTGAATGTTTGATAAGGTCCCCCAACGTAACTGGAAGTTTCACAGGGATGAGCAGTGATCAAAGTGAGCTTAGACTCAAGATTGTGTCCTTTGGGTGAGGATGCAAACCTCCATTGCTCCCCTGAAAGCGATTCTGGGATCTTGGTCGGGAGACTGTAGCTCAGAGTTTCGCCCCCCCCCCTCTAACCCCAACTGGTGTGCATGTGCAAACAGACTTCAGAGATTGACAAGCTTGGCCTTCTCCAATCGTGCGGCTTCAAGGACATGATGGCGTGTCTTGCCAAACAGCATCCTGGTGTACTAGATAATCAAGGCTTTGGCTTGTGAGATGCTGGCTGTGAGATTTTCCAGCCTTATCAAAGCAGCGTGGGTGTCTTGGGCATCAGTACATCTTCAACATGCAATGTGCTGCAGACATGCTTGTGTACGACTTTGCGCATGGTATGATAACTTGGCACAGCCAAGTGTATATGTGTCTCTTCATGCGATTGCTGCTGATTGCTCTTGAAGTTGACTAATTACCATGAGGCTCTACATCATGCCATCTGACATGTATACTAGCAATTCATGTTTTGCTGATACTGCTAGTCAGTGCAAGCCTGAGGTGCAACTGGGGTAGCTCAATACCAGGTTGTCGAGCTATAACTGTGATGCCCAACATGGTATTGCAGGTGTGCTGACATTCCATAGAACATCGCTGCAAGAACTTCAATGTACAGCCAGTGGTCATCATTCTGCCTGTACTAAATTGCAAACCCACCTGACACTGGGATGTCACAAAGTGGCTGATACAGCTTTCCAGGTTGCTGCTGCAGCAATAAGCTATGTATGTGTGAGCTATGTATGTGTGAGCATCTGCATATAGCTCAGAGAGCCACAGACAGCTGATTGACTATTAATGCTGTGAAGACACCACAGGCATATGCATTGCTCTGTAGTGCGCTATCAATGTACTCACAAGCACAAGCTTGTCTGCAGACAGCACATAGTCCATAGTACTTGACAAGGTAACAAGGAACCGCTGACGCAAGGTAGATCTCTGGAAGCAGATAACTTACCCGCATGACCAGCAAGACCAACAGCAAAGCAAAACTATGGTTGCAATGCTGACGTCTGTCATTTTGAAGCCATGATGCAGCCACTCCAAAACTTTGTTGTATATGATATCATGGGCACGCTGCGTATAATCAAGGACTGAGAGCTCCATAGGATTGGCCAATAAGTGCAGATCAAAATGACCACATCCATAGACCAGTGCATACATCTGCTGTGGTCATGGACTCCAAAGAGCTGATGTGACTTTGCTTGCTTGTCCTCTTCTGCATGTGTGACAATGAGGTTGTGGGTCTCTGAAATAGGGCTTGTAGCCCTTGCTTTTCAGTCGTCTGAAGTCATCGTCTCATTGCGTCTCTGTTGCTGTTGCATTCATGTCAGGCCATCAACTGCCAGTTGTTCTGAGCTCCTTAGCAAACTTCAAAATGCCATGCTTTGCATTATGATCTGTGAATGCGGGGTGCCATGGCCTGTGTTTGTTGCTGTGTGGTCTACCTAGCCTGACAGCAGTCACAGTAGCTGCATCTGCGGCATCTTCTGCGTCCCACCCAGCTGAAGCGCTGCAAACTTGCATGTATTCACGTCCTGCAAGGCTTTTCCCCTCCTCAAGCTGTGAATTATCAAGTTCAGGAAAATTGTACAACACCAAATGCAAACTTCCGGCTGATCTTTCTACCTGCTCAAGCTCTTGATTGTGGTCCTTCAGAGTGCTCTCATGCCTGTCCAATTGCTGCTGGAATTAACATAGCTCTGTATGACTATGAGAAGTACCAGGTGGAGGTGTGTGTGGGCTAGAGGGGACTGGGGTTGATGGAGGGAAAGAGAAAGCGTCATGCTTGCTTCGTGAAGATGTGCTTGGCTATGAATCAGCGGCCTAATGCTTGACATCATCTCAAGGCTCATATCTGTATTCAATGTGGCGCAGAATGAGAACGTGCTGCCAGTACAGTGTAGGATTTTTCCTTGATGCTAATTCACCTCCGCTAGGATTGATCTTTTTCCAAGCTGCAAGTAGCTGAGGCTTCCCGTAGTCTATGATCTGCTGCATTGTGAGCATCAAACTGTTGTTGTTGTCACTGTTTCCAAAATCCCCGCTAGCTGCATCATTACATCAGTCTATGTACTTCAGCATCCCAATCTTGTACACCCAAATGACTCAGCATGGCCTTGCCTGTCATATGACAAAGGTTGTAAGCCCAAGCTTAAGACATCCTTCAACAAATGCAGAAACCTTTGCTCAGCACAAAAGCTGCAGGCGCAGTCAGAGTCTTGGGGGGGGGGAGGAGGGCCCCTGATATGTTTTGAGACCTGGAAGTAGACTGCACTGTTGTGCCAATACAAAGTAACAGCACAGTAAACAAAGCTTTGTTGACTGCACAATCTTGCACTCTCTCGGAGGCAAGCTTGTCCAGCAGGTTTTTAGTATTCCTTGTGCAAAGGCTCTTGCTGACTACATACTGCACTGGTGCACAAAACGGGATTTTGGTCCTCAGCACATAGCTCAGCTGCAACGTCAACGTTGTGCTTCCAGCGCTAATTTGCTGTTACACATTTGTCGTCTTCACCAATCAGCCACGGGCGCTACAATCATTTTCCGCGGCGTTAAGCTCGCATACCAGCTCGCGTACTGGTTGGCTCGCTATGCCTGTGCGCCAATAAAATTCGGCTCATAGCACTGTCGCAATGTGACTGCCTCTGCCTCTGGGTCATTATCATTATGACCCAGTCTCATCTGCCACCAAAGTTGTCTAACATGTGTCTGTTCCTACGTCTTTTGCGTGGATCACAGCTGCCAAGTCAAGGCTGTGTTATTGGCCTTGTTATGCTTGTACAACGTGTCTCGTGTGTCGTTTTGACCAATTAGCCGCATGCACAACGGTCGTTTCCGGGCCAGTAAAGCCGCAATCGTGTCCTGGTTGGTTCAATTTGCCTGGAATGACCGCCGTTTGGAAGCAGCGTAGCGCTTCACAGTAGTGTCAAAAGCTGCATATACGGTATCACAAGTCCGACCGAGACTGATGGTCACCACTGTAGCAAACGTTTCTTTGCAAAGTTGAGACGAACGTTGATGGGACGGCTTTGAAGCGACAATGCGACTAACGTATTTCACGCCAAGTCGCGATGGTGAGACCTACTCATGAAGACAGGCACACTTTGTCGACATCTGACCCACGCAAGCTGTTGCACCAACAATACATCCTCTGCGCCAATGCTGTTTCACGGATTTTGTGCACAGTAATCTGGTCAAGCCAACTGGTGTCGACAATGTCATGCTCTAAATGTAGAACACCTTCATAAGAACTGAACTTGGATGAGCTCACCTTAAGTACGCCCGTCGAAAAGGCGCAAGATGAAAGGATATTGTCGTTGTTAACGAACCCTGGATCAACATCCTGCAAGGGACATGCTTCTGTCAGCAACGCAGAAGCTAGTGTGTGAAAAGCGGTGTTGCTGAACAGCATTCCCGCGCCGCCGTTGTAAACCGCTTGGTTACTGTACATGATGTAAATATGAGAAAAGGACAGGGGTAATGTTGACGGGAACCAAGACAGGTAGTCACAAAGCAGAGGTACGTTGACCCAAGTATCATCGTCCACCAAAAAAAACCACTTTTTGTTCTTGAGCTCAGGTTTTTCCTTTGAAAGCCATTTCATGCCATAAACTTGACGCCATTGAGCGTCCGCGAAACTTGATTTGTTCGCAATCTCTGGCAAAGTTATCGTGCCGAGCTCGTCATCTGCCGCATCCGCAAGAATGATTACATTTGTGGCCCAGCGCATCCATGAAGCTTTTTGACCCACCACCCTGATTCTTTCTGTCGCTGACGCCATCACTAGAAAAACGATGTCGTTGACGCCGACAGTCATCCTAGAGAATGGGGAACTCCCGCGCTGTCGCTGCAGCCATGAAGGCAGATCACTGCTGACGACAAAGGTGTCCCTAGAACGTTTAGCATGAGCGGCAATTGCCTGAATCCAAGGCTCAAGGTCTGCAGGATGCTGCAGACAGCCGGTGAAGACCTCTCTCCAGTGTAGGAAGCTGACCATCAGGCAGATTCCAAACATGCATCCCCAAAGATACACTGCAGTGATTCTCATGTGTTCGGGCACGGGGAGGTGTACAAGTGACTGTGCTTTCACGTCCGATATTATAATTGGCGATCTGATATCAGGCGCTGAATCCGCTAGCAATACCGGCACATCTCGGCACGACTGCAACGGGCCGCTGCTGATTGTGAAAGTGTTGTTCCAGTCCTCTGTTCTGTTATCGGCAACTATGGCCTGGCTGCCATTGACGCAAGGGAACCAGCACGACGTTTAGGCCACATGTGACCAGCTACATTGTTGCCAACCACTTTCGAAAGTAAAGTAGGTCCCTGCTGATTACGTGATCAAGTTCGAGGTATGCTGCATGGCAAAACCGGGTGGAGCTGCAAGGGTCATGGTTGTTACAATTAAAAGCTTAATGGCAACCGGTTTCTGTGTCGTAGGCCGTTTTCCTGCAAGCCCTCATCGAGGCTAACAGCAGAACGGCCAACGACTCAGAAACCAAAGGACTTACACAAACACGATACACATGTCGCGTATAGAAAGATGCCTTTGAATATGCACTTGTCACGGTAACTGGAAAAGGAGTTGCAGTTACATGGACATCGCTGACGGTTGAGCCCGAATCCATTGGGGAACGGATACATCAAGGTTCTATGTTGGCTACATTATTTTACACAACATGCAACACCTCAGCAACCCAAATACTCAGACGAGCATGCAAGCAAACCTGATAATGAACATCACACACACATGCAAGGTGAAGCAAAGTGTGATAAGACAGGAGACAGAAACGCTGCAACGGAGCACAACACTGACCAAGATAGGGACACTCACAGTCATAGGGGCAGTGCAGCACATCATCGCAGATCGGCAATTGCTTTGATTAGACGCCAAAACAGAACAAAACAGAGGCAGTTTGCAAGTACGGAAGCTCGTTTGACGACACAACCTTGTCTGCATGGAACGCATGATGCACAAGTGACTCCTCCCACAAGTCTTATGAATCAATGCACCCAACTGCTGCAGCCACGCTTGAAGCTACCAGCAATGAACTTCTCAGGAATGACATATCTCAACACACAAGGAGAGGAAACAATTGTGCCATGGCACACCTACAGGGGTGGTGGTGAACAGCTGCACATCCCAGACGAGGAGCCGGGCCTTGGCCCATATAATGACCTGTATACACCGTTTTCGGGCAGCGGCCATGAATGGCTGAGCAATAACCAAATCCTGAAATGTGTGCTATATATGCTGCACATGCAATACCCTGACGCTAAGCACCAGAACATGGGGGGTGTCACACACCCTGTTCCCTCTGTTCAAGAGCTGCTGCACAAGGTGAAACAAGCAGATGGTAACAGCCCACTGGAGTACAGCACTGATTTCTTGCAGGCCATGAGGGATGCTCTCTCTCCAGACGGCCCAAGCCCTGCCATTACACGTGGGGACAACACACACTGGAGAGTGATGCTCATCAATGCAAGGAGGAAACACGTTGACTTCATAGATCCTTTTGGGACAGGCTTCCTGCATTCAGTGAGAACAAGCATTCAAAACTTCTATGAAAGAGACAAGACTGGCACATGGACGTTCACAGAGTGGACCAAAAGGCTACAGCCTAGAGGAGACACCTGGAATTGTGCAATATGGATACAAGAGAAGTGGATGCAATACTGGAGTCATACAGAAGCAACAGAGGCATTTGCTGACTGGCTGGAACAGGATGTTGACATGATCCCTGAAGGTCAAGATCTTAGGCAACACTACCACGTTGTCATGCAAATAGCAGGCACAGCAGGAGAAGACGGCATGACAGACATATACAAAGCCCGAGAAATATCTGCATCTAGGATGGCAAACCACAGGAATAAGCAAGCCCTACATGAGACATACAAAGCGCACATGCGTGAAGGTGCAAATAATAAAAGTGGAAGCAGGGGAAACATACCAAGCAAACAGGCAGTTAGCCACCATACTCCGTTGCACAAAAGCTATACAAAAGGGATCATCCACCTCACACAACAATTGGAACAGTCAAGCAAACAGCAAAGGAATGGATGAAGGCTTGGCAGCAGCAAGGTCTGAACAGCCAGCCTGATGCAAATAAGCAGCAGCACAAAAGCAGTGTGGAAACAGCGCAGCGTGAACATGGCAAAAAAAGCAAATTGGGACATTATACAAAACGCACCCTTGATGACAAGTACACAGGCCAGGTAGCATAGAGGCATGTCTGACTGCAGCACATAAAAAGAGTGCATTGAAGGAGCAGCCAGCACCTGGAATGGCGCAAGATGAGCACAACCAGCTGGGAGCCCATGAGACGCACACACCAAGCTCAGGAGAAGCGGCAAACCTGAAGCAAAATGAGAATGAATTACACAGTCACTCAGACCTTTGCAGGTTACTGGAGAGAAAACAAGCAAGTGCAGCTTCCGACACACACATTGACAATGCTGCCAACAGCACTGCGGAAAGCATAGCAAAGTACACGGTGATTCCCAGAGAAAAGCCACCAGGCAAGGACAAGAAGAAGAAGACAGCAGGAGCACACACCCCCTACTGTGACCACATGACAATACTGACATGGAACGTAATGGTATCTACAACAATTCCCGATGAACTAAGGGTGACTGCAGACCAGAAAAAGCCATGGGTCATTGTGATGACAGAAACCAAGCTGACTGACATAAAACAAGACAGGCTTGTCTTTGAACCGTACCTGCCAGAGTACAAGCTATACCACAGCTGTGGAAAGGGCAACAACAGTGGCCATTGTGAGACTGGCTCAGGAGGGGTCACAGTGGCGGTCTATAACTCCCTCACCACTCAAAACTCAATAGAGATTATCAGCCACAACCACGATGCAGCTAAAGCACACCTTAAAACGCTTAAACCTCCAGGAAGTGATTGCTTGACCATATGGGGGGTGTACCTGCCGAGCCATGACATGCAAAAGAGAGAACAGCTGTATCAGGTATACAGAATGACATGAAAGTGGAGGCAGACAAAGCAGGCCTGCCACAGCCCAACAATGTCATGGCTGGGGACATGAATGCAGCATTATTCACAGACGTGCAAAGGACTAAGCTTGACGGGAAGGACTTCAGGCATCAAAACTTTGTCAAGGCTCTTTGTCTTCACACAACACAACCTGACAGACAACCACACAGGCAATACACTTTTCGGCATAGAACAGACGGCAGCCAAGACAGCAGAATTAATGACAAACTCATGTCTGAATCCATGTGCACTGAATTGTTACCTTCCACAGAGGTTTTGAACACATCAGGTGATGCAGGCCATGCACCAGTCTTGGCCAAACTGCCACTTACTTGTATGAATTTCCACTGCCTCGTGAGCCCAGACTAAAAACACCAGTCCCACAGGAAGACCTGAAAGACTTCAAAGAGACTTCTGACCAGGAGACTGGAACATCAACAGCAAACCTATTACATGAGCTAGACAGTACTTTAGAACTGGCATACATACTTGAGGAGTCACGTGAGACTTTGAAAGAGACACTAAAATCTTTGAATATAGGGAGAATCACTGTCGAGCACTTTGACTGCCTTCTGCAAGCAATCATGCAACAAGTGTTGCCCGTAGCCCAACGTATCTGTAAATTTTCAAAAGGGGGTCCAGCTGGTGACAAAGGACAAGATGTACTAGCCGCCAACTTGAGGGATTAAGCAAATCAAGAAAGGGCCTCCACAATGTGCCATGCATCACAGAGAAGCCAAACCTGAAGGCAAAGAAGCGTGCAATGAAATGCGCGACCTTGTGCAGACAGAACAGAACAAGGTCCCCGAACAGCATAGAAACAGCTTCCCACAACCGCCCAGACAGAATGACAGGAGAAGCTGGCAGGAGTATGAACAACTGTGCACAAAGGCCCGCAAGACAGCAGCCAAAAGCAAAGACAAGATCACAAGAGAGCTGAAATGGCAGAGCGGTGCCGCAGCACAAAAACGCATACAGAAGCAGTACCCAAGAAAGCAAAAACAGATGAACAAGCAGTTCTTTGAAGAAGCTAATGACAAAAAACAACTCACATATGTACAAAACAGGAAAACGGGCAGATGTTGAATGATCCTGAAGCTGTGCTTGAGTACGTACAGAGCTTTCGAGAACAAGCAAAGCCAGCCTCAGGATCTGCAAAGACGGGGCCTTTCAGGCCAAGTGACGAAAGCAGAAAGTATCTGTGAGAACATGGTGCGTACAGCAGTATTGACCCTTTTACACTCAAAACAGCTACTGGAAAGCCAGGATCCAGAAACATATCATTACTTGAACATGTACGCGACCCCTGTATCTCAGGAGAAGATGAGACACCTAAAGAACGGAAAAGCACCTGGCCCTGATGGCAACCCATATGATCTGCTCAAAGCGTCTACCAGAAGGGGTGCACCAGGCAATCCATAGACAGTTCATATTGATGTGGATGACGGGAACAACGCCCAAGGCGTGGAAGGAGTCTCAGACGGTGCTCCTGCATAGTAAGGGCAATGAACATGACTTGGGAAACTGGAGGCCAATAGCACTAGCCAACACTCTGTATAAGCTCTGGACAGGTGTAATTGCGGAATGCCTTTACAAATATGCAAAACACTTCAACATCCTAAGTAGCGCCCAGGAGGGCTTCAGAAAGCAAAAGAACACAATACGACAGCTGCAGAATGTAATGAACATCATGTCAGATGCAAAAATAAGCCAGCAAGACTCGTACTTGCTGTATGTGGATTTCAGCTCAACATTCAACACCATAGACCACGACAAACTGCTGTGCATTATGCATGACTTGGGATTCCCAGAGGATGCTATTGAAGTGATGGCTGTACTATACACCAATGCCATAACCAAGATCAGGCTCAACTTTGCAGAAACAGGACCAATCAAGATAGAGAGAGGCACAATACAAGGAGATACCCTGTCCCTGCTCCTCTTCTTAATCTTCATTGAGCCCCTGTTGAGGTGGTTGCAATCAGGAGGCAGAGGCTACAAATACAGACATCACACTACCACCTTGCATCCAGCTCACAGTCTTGACACAGAGCCGTGTCAGGCCTTGAGCTCACAGTACCAGCAGGACACCTAGACCTGCGGGGCAATCCACTGAGCAGCGCTAGCTAGCACCTTGTCAAAAGCAAGATATGATTCCTGCTATCTAGGCCTAGAGCAAGTGATACCCCACTAGGTAATTTTCTTCATGGTCACTTAGGACAGCAGCAGCTTTTTTTAATAATTTTAACATTGCATCTGTCATAGAAGGGCTAAGCATCAGCATGCATTTGAATACTGTGCAGATATTCAGCACAGCAGCTTGATGTTATATGAGACAATGCAGCCTGAGTACAAATCTGCAGAGTAACTGTCTGTTGTCAAATGTGTGTCCCATAGAAGGCTAATTAGTAGGTTTAGAACTGGATGCCATGGTCTGCGGGTAGACACAGGCCGCTGGACAGACGGTGTTCACCTAGATAGGACAGACAGGCTGTGTCTAGTGTGCAAGTCGTTGGATTGTGTGGAGGACAAGCAGCAAATTGTTTTTGATTGCCCAGCGTACAGCCATATCAGGTCACAGCATTTGGACCTCTTGCAGCACTGTTGTACTATTGCAGACTTTATATCTTTGTGTGAACCAAATGCATGTGGTGGTTTCCTTAGGGAATGCTTTGCATGTAGAAAGCAAATTTTGACGTTCACTGAACTGAACACTTTGTGTGTTGGGTCCCAGTCGCCCCCCAGGACATTGAATATATTAATTGATTGATTGATTGAT
>JAABUU010002377.1_pt1 | contig 26981 bp, 24 predicted proteins | sample 5559301 | NCBI WGS metagenome assembly JAABUU01 (sample SAMN10711884, study PRJNA513360) | rock metagenome | isolation source: Antarctica rocks | place: Antarctica: Victoria Land, Richard Nunatak white | reverse complement strand
CGGCGCCATCGGCGCCTTCATCGACGGCTGGAACGAACGCTGCACACCCTTCGTCTGGACCAAACCCGCCGACCAACTACTCGACCACTGCCGCCCAGGTAAAAGAACCTCGTTCACGCGACACTAGTGGGCAATGCGGTGATCAGCCTGGCGTACTTTTCGATTACCGCGGCGATTATGGTGCCGCTGGTGCGGGCCGGGCAGGTGCGGGCCAACCGGCTGGGTGCTGCTACCGCGGCGATCTTCTTCAGCTGCGCGGTGGGTCATGGGCTGCATGCGCTGCACCCGCTGCTGCCAGCGCTCCTGGGTCAGAGCTCGGGCGAGCAGGCAGCCGCCCGCATGGTCAGCTGGCACGACGCCCTATGGGATGTGCTTACTGCATGTGTCGGGGTCTACTACTGGACGCTGCGCCGTACGTACGGCTCGTTGATGCGCGGGGCGGTGCTGTTTGAGGACATGGAGGAGCGGCAGCGGGTTGCGGGACTGGAGGCAGCGCAAGCGGTCGCCGAGGCCCGGGCTGAGGCTGAGCGGGAACGCGACGCGCACGCCGCGATGGTCAAGTCGGTCATCGCCAATAGCCAGTCGCTGATCTACATCAAGGACCTCGAGGGTCGCTATCTGTTGGCGAACGCCGCATTCGAGCGGGCGTTCGGGGTCAGCGAAGCAGACGTGCTGGGCCAGACCGACGCCTACCTCGACCCCGAGCTCGCTCCGGTATGGCGGGACAACGACCTGCGTGCCCAGCGGGAGTCCTACACCCTCGATGAGTGGTCCGAGGCTCCCGATGGGCGGCACGTGTACGAGTCGGTCAAGTTCCCCTTGTTCGACGCCGCGGGCCGGTTGTATGCGACCTGCGGTGTCTCCCTCGACGTGACCGCCAGCCGCCAGGCGGCCAAGGCCATGGCCGACGCCCACGATGCGGCACTCGCCGCGGCTGCCAGCAAAGCCACGTTCCTCGCCACGATGAGCCATGAGATCCGTACCCCGATGAACGCCGTCATCGGCATGACCGGGCTGCTGCTCGACACCGACCTCGACTCCGAGCAGCGCGACTTCACCGAGACCGTCCGCAGCAGCGGCGAGGCGCTGCTGACCATCATCAACGACATCCTCGACTTCTCCAAGATCGAGTCCGGGGAGCTCGAGCTCGAGGCCGTGACCTTCGAGCTGCGTGAGGCTGTTGAAAGCGCCCTGGCCCTCGTCGCTCTTCCCGCCTCGGACAAGGGCCTGGAGCTGGTCGCCCAGCTCGACGAGGACTGTCCGGAACTCGTCGTCGGCGACCAGACCCGCTTCCGCCAGGTGCTGGTCAACCTGCTGTCCAACGCGGTCAAGTTCACCCCCAGCGGGGAGGTCGTTGTCACGGTCAGCAGCGAGCAGGCCGCCGAGCAAGGCCAGCCGCCAGCCGGGCGGGGCAGGGGCAGGTGCGCCTGCGGGTGTCGGTGTGTGACACCGGTATCGGTATCTCGCCGCAGGCAACCGACCGGCTGTTCCGGTCCTTTAGCCAGGTCGATGCCTCCACCACGCGGGTCTACGGCGGAGCCGGGCTCGGGCTGGCGATCAGCCGGCGGCTGGTCGAGGCGATGGGCGGCGAGAGCTTGGCGTGGAAAGCGCGGTTGGTGAGGGATCGACGTTCACCTTCACCGCGGTGCTGGGCACCTCCACGGACAGGCGGGGGGTCAGTATCCACACCCAAGGGTCGCTGGTGGGCCGGTCGGCGCTTGTCGTCGACGACAACGCCACCAACCGCCGGATGCTGGGCCGGCTGCTGCACAACTGGGGAATGAGCTGTACCGACGTGGCAACCCCAGCCGCCGCCCTGGAGCTGCTTTCCGCCGGGGCGAGCTTCGAGGTCGCCCTACTCGACATGGACATGCCAGGCATGAACGGGGTGCAGCTCGCTGCCGCCCTGGCCCAATTGCCGGCCGGCCGGGACCTGCCCCTCGTGCTGCTCAGCAGCCTTCAGTGGCGCCCGTAGGCCCTCGAGCGGGAGCTGTTCGCTGCCACGTTGACCAAACCGGCCAAAGCCAGCGTGCTGCGCGACAAACTGCTCACCGCGCTGGCACCCGCCGAGGCCACGCTGCTGGCAATCGAGACAGCCGGCGGGCAACGCGCCCAGGACGGTCCCGCTGCCAGGTCCGAGGCCTTGCGCATCCTGTACGCGGAGGACAACGCGGTGAACCAGAAAGTCGGCCAGCTGATGCTGGCCAAGCTCGGTCACCGCGTTGATACCGTCGCCGACGGCCGTGAGGCGCTGGCAGCGGTGCACGAGCTGCGCTACGACGTTGTCTTGATGGACGTGCAGATGCCGGTCATGGACGGCCTGGAGGCAACCAGGCGGATCCGAGCCGAGCTGCCCCCCGACCGCCAGCCCCACATCGTGGCGATGACCGCCAGTGTGCTCGTCGAGGACCAGGAAGCGTGCGCCGCCGCCGGCATGGACCATTACCTGGCCAAGCCGGTCCGCGAGCAGGACCTGCGCCAAGCCCTCGAGCGCATCCCCGCTCGACCCGCAGTGCCCGCTGGCCTGCTCTACCCGGTCCTGGTGCAACCCGCCGACTGTGAAGGCCGGCAGTAGCCAGCATGTGACAGGCCCAGCGTCGGCAGCCGTTGATCACCAGCCCGATCAGCCCTGCCTCGAGCGTCTTCGCGAGCACGCGGTCGCGAGTTCCGCGGCTGCCGCCAGCAGCGGGTCGGGGGTCACCTGCCGAAAGGCGGTGAGCCGGTTTGGCGAGGCTTGTGACAGCACCGATCCGGCGCCCTGCACGTGCCGATTGCTGCCGCCCGAGTCAACTGGCTGGTAGAGGTCTGCCACCAGCACTACCAGCCTGACGTGTGCCGCTACGCGCCCCGAGTCAGGCGTCGACGAAGTCTCTGTGCGTCGTTCGGGTCGTGGCAGGCGCCGAGAGCATGGCGAGCCCGTAGGTGGCGAGCCCGATGTAGAGCAACACGGGGCCGTGCGGGAGCCACCATGCGACGGCTGACAGGGGCAGCTCAGCAATGGCCAGGACGAGGAGTACGACGGCGGCGCGCGGCGCCCACTGGGGGAAGGCGCGGCTGTTCCACAGCCGGCGGGCTAGAACGATGGACGAGATCAGCAGCGGCAGGATCGCGATGGTGGAGAGCAGGCCGGGGATGTGCGCGAACTGGTTCTCCGAGAGGTCGAATGCCTGCTTCGCGGGAAGCCTCGCGTAGACGACGGGGATCGCGGTCATGTCCAGGATCGTGTGCGGGAGCTCTGCCAGCGCCAAACTCACCCCGATGAGGATGACGGCGGCACCGCCGCGCTCGCCCGACTGGCGCAGGCGTGCGAACAGGCCGGCGAGGCCGATGAAGAGCAGGAGCAGGCCGGCGAACAGTGCGAGGGCGACGGGCGCCGCCATGCTCGCGACGTAATGGGGGCCGCGGTCGGCGTCGACGGGGTCGGTCACCGCCTCGCCCGTAATGGCCCCGGCGCACAGCAGCGCGCCGCCTGCCAGGCAGATGCCGCAGCGCTTCAGGATGTCCATAGTTCCTCCAGGTAGTTGGTTTCGCCAGAAGGCTAGGAAGGCGGGCGCCGTGCCGACACCGTGCGGTCCGTAGAGATGACGGAGGGCTAGCCGCATTGCGGGGGTGTGGCTGTTCCCCTGTCGGGCTGACCTTCCTGGCACAGACTCCGTGCGTGACGCGTCGACTGGTGCCAGCAATAGGCGGGGTCGCCGTCGTGCTGAGCGCCGTGTGCCTCATCGCCTCGGGTGTTCATCGGGCGGAGGACTTCGCCGATCCCTTGGTCCTGACCCCGGCCTTCTGGGCGGCGGGCGCGATCGCGTACACCTACCGCCCGCAGTTGCGCTGCGCGCGACTCCTCTGCCTGACCGGCACGCTCATCGCCGTCTCGCACCTGCTGGCCGCGGCGCCTCCAGCGGTTCATGCGCTTGCCGTCTGGCCGGTGAACCTGGCGTCTCAGCTCCTGTTCCTGCTCGGCTTCGCTGCCTGGAGTGCGCTGTTGGCCGTGTTCCCCGACGGATGCGTCGAGACGGGCAAGGAGCGGTGGTGGCTGCGACTGATCCCCACCGCTGCGATCCTCTTCGGAACTATCGGCTTCTTCTCCGTCCCGACCCAGCCGCAGCTCGGCGTGCTCGCCAAGCCCGAGACGCCGCTACCGTTCTGGTCGACTGACCTCGCCTGGGTACACGAGGCGAGTGGAGTCGTTTTCGCCGCCCCACTCGTCGGTCTGGTGCTGCTCGCGCTGCGCTGCAAGCGGGCAAAGGGAACGCGACGCGCCCAGATGCGGCTTCCGCTGCTGGCCTCCGGGCTGGTAGCCCTGGCCCTGGCCGGCAGCTCGCTGCTGACGACAGCTGTGGGCAGCGCCGCCCAGGCTTACCTCTTCGTCGCGGCTGTCGGAACGCTCCCCGTGGCGCTTCTGATCGGGATGATCCGCGACGGGCTGTTCGACCTGGACCGTTTCGCGCTGCGGTCCCTGGTGTTCGGCATCCTTTGGGTGCTGATCGCTGCGGTGTGCGTGGCTATCGCTGCAGCACCGGGCGTGGCCGTCGGGCGCCAGCTGCCCGTCGGTATCGCCGTGGCGATTGCGGTCGTCGCCGCGATGCTCTTCCAGCCGGTGCGCAGCAGGCTCGAGACACTCGCGGACCGCTGGGTCTACGGTGAGCGACTCTCGGCCGAGGACGCGATGCGGCGCCTCGGCGGCGCCCTTGCCGAGACCGGGGACCTCGAGCACCTGGCTGACGTCGTCGCGGGGCCGTCCGACGCGGCCTGCGCTGCGCGTGGGTTCGGGTGTTGATAGACGCCCGAGAGGCTGCCTGGAGCGGTCACAACCCAACGTCCAGGCCCGCTGACTTGGTCGTCCCGCTCCGGCGCCGGCACAGTGATCGGCGCGATCGAGTGCGGAAGCCCCGCTTCCAGCGACACCGCGCTCCTGGACGACCTCGCCCTGCAGGCGGCAGCGGCCTTGCACAGCGCTGACCTGGGACGCCGGCTCGCCGCGCAGGTCAAGGAGCTGTCAGCGTCCCGCGAGCGCCTGGTCCGCGCCGAGGAAGGCGAGCGCCGCAGGATCGAACGGGACCTGCATGATGGCGTACAAGCCCAGCTGGTCGCTCTCGCAGCGAAGGGGGACCTGGCCCGGTTGCAGCAACACACGGATCCGGGCTCGCTCGCCTGCACCCTGGACGAGCTCGTCGCTGCGGTGCGGGCGGCGCATGTCGACCTGCGCGAGCTCGTCCGCGGCATCCACCCTGCGGTCCTCGAAGACCATGGACTGGTACGGGCGATCGAGGCCAGAACTGCGGTGCTGCCGCTGCAGGTCCGGGTCGACGCCGACCGTGAGAGCCGCGACCGCCGGCTCCCCCTGCACGTGGAGGGGGCGGCGTACTTCTTCGCGCTCGAAGGCATCACGAACGTGATCCGACACGCCCACGCAGATTCCGCTGTCATCGAGGTCTCCCGGCGGCAGCACGAGCTCCGGATCGAGGTCATCGACCATGGGCGCGGCTTCACCGCGAACGGCGTGCAGGGCTCGCACGGCCTGCGCGGGTTGTCCGACCGGCTGCAGGCCCTCGGCGGCAGCGTCGACGTGAGCTCGAGACCTGGCAGCGGTACCCGCCTGCTCGGCGTGTTGCCGATCGGCGCTCATGTCTGACCGGCTCAGGATCGTGTTGGCCGAGGACCACTACCTCGTGCGCGAGGGCACCCGGCAGCTGCTGGAGGCAACCGGCGAGGTCGCCGTCGTCGCCGCTGTCGGCACGGCGCCCGAGCTGCTCGACGCCGTGCGCAGGTTGTCTCCCGACGCCGTTCTCACCGACATCCACATGCCCCCGACCCTGCGCACGGAAGGCATCGACTGCGCCCACACGATCCGCGCCGAGTTCCCCGCAACGGGCGTCGTCATCCTGTCCCAGCACGCTGAGGGCAGCTACGCCGGGCAGTTGTTCGAGCACGGCAGCTCCGGTCTTGGGTACCTGCTCAAGGACCGTGTCGGGGACCACCACCAGCTGTTGCGGGCGCTGCGGGAGACCGCCGCGGGCCAGTCCGTCATCGACCCCGTAGTGGTCGACGCACTGGTGCGACAGCGCGAGCAGGAGCGCTCCTCACCCCTTGCGCGACTCACCGATCGGGAGCGCGAGGTCCTGCAGCGCATGGCGGAAGGGCTCACCAACGCCACGATCGCCGAGCAGCTGTACCTATCCGCGTCGGCCGTGGAGAAGCACGTCGCGGCAATCTTCGCCAAGCTCGACCTCCCACCGGAGACCCCCGTGCACCGACGAGTCGCCGCGGTCCTGACCCTGCTGCACGGAACCTGACCAAGCGGACCGCGAAGCGAGGCCCTGGGGAGCCGCCGCCTGCGACTCAGTCCAACGCACGCGCCCGCTCAGCGATGAGCCGGATCGAAGCGGCAGACCAGGAATCAGCACGACGAGGCGACACCCCGGCAGCGTCTAACGCGGCTGCTACCTGCCGGTAGGAAAGCCCCGCTTGCCGCATCTCGAGGATGCGAGCGATGATCTGCTGCTCGCTCTCATCCTCAACGGCGTCTCGACCCTTGCCCTTGCCCTCGGCGCGGGTACCAAAGGCGTACCGACCCCCTGCGTGGTGACCTCGCGTCGCCTTCGGGCGACGTGCCCCGAACGTTGCATTCGCGTTGAGGTCCCGCTCATACTCCCCGATCAGGCCGAGGACGCGGCGAACCACCGTGCGGGTCGGCTGGTCAGGGTCGCAGGCAAGCACCTCGCCTGTGGTCTCCGCGTCGCCGTTGACGACGAACACGCTAGCGGACGCCCTCCATGCCACCTGTAGCGCAGCCTCTTGCTGGAGCAACTCGCCAGCCAACCGGTCGAGGGTGAGCACGACGAGGCCAGTCCCGTGGGGATACGAGCGCAGAGCGGCGAGCGCGGTGGATAGACCCGGCTGGCCGGCTGGCAGGACGCTGCCGGAGGAAACGTCGCTGTAGACCGCGACGATGCGATGCCCGCGCGCTTTCGCCCACTGCAGGATGGCGAGCTCCTGCGTCTCCAGCCTGCGCCCGTCGGTCTGCTGCTCGACGATGCTGGCGCGGCAGTAGCCGACGAGATCCATGTCCGCAATCTCATGCCTCTGGCGTGCGGTGTAAACACCCGTGCGGACGGTTGCGGGGACCCTTTGTCGAGGCCCCAGGAAATTCGCGGCTGCTACGTCGAGCCGCCCGCTACTGTGCCAGCAGCAGGTGCGGCCTCGGCCGGGAGGTCGCCAGGCCTCGGGTGCAGCACCAGTACGGGGCGGTCCGCGTGGCGGACCACCTTCTCCGACACGCTGCCCAACAGCGCGTGCTTGATACCGCTGAGCCCGCGAGCTCCAAGAACGATGACTGCCGCGTTGTACTCCCGGGCCAGCTCGATGATGACCTCCCACGTCGGGCCGACGGCCTCGACGGCGAGGGGACGGGCCTCGAACCCGGCTTGTGTTGCTCGATCGGCCGCCTGCCGAGCCAGCTCGTCGGCGTCCTGCGACATCTGGTCATTCCATTCCGGGGGGATCGCCACAATCTGGAATCCCGACAGGGCGCCAATCGCAGCGCTGGGTGGCAGCCAGACGTGCAGCGCGATCGCTTGCCGCCCGGATAGCAGAGCTGCGGCCGCCGTGACGGCGGCCGCCGCGTCGGGTGACCCGTCATCGCAGAGCAACACCGGTCCGGACTGCTGACCTTCTGGGTAGGAGCGCGCCGGCGTCGAAGCCACGCTCTCACCTTGCGCGCTTACGGCCGACCCGGGCGTCGGGGGGAACTGCAGAGACTAGACATGGTGTCCCTCTCGTCGGCTGGGGTGGCTGGTGCAGGACGGTGGCTGGGTCGATGCCACGCGGGACTGGGCGGACTATGTAGGGGCGAAGCGGCGCATCAGCTCCGTGCGTCGACGGCTGTGACGATTCGTTCGATGACGGCCGTGACCGCCGCGATTTCATCGCGACGAATGTGATTGATGCCCAACTTGCGAACCCCCTCCAGGTGACTCGGCCACGCTTGCCGCAACCGCTCCAGCCCGTCGTCGGTCAAAGCAGCGAGGTTGGCGGCGATCATGCGTGCTGACACTGCGCCCAACCAGGCCCGCGTTCTCCAGCTCCTGGACGACGCGGGTCATCCGGCTCGGCGAGAGCGCCGACCGGTCTGCCAGATCGCCCATGCGCAGCTGACGGTCGGGCGCCTCCGACAGTTGCGACAACACGATGTAGCTGGTGAGACTGAGACCTGTCGTGGCAGTGAGGTCCTCGTCGATCGCACGAGGCAGCACGACCATCATCCGGGCGATCGCTCGCCAGAGGCGCTCCTGCGCCGAGCTGAGCGGCCGGGTAGTCGCTTTGGTCACGATGCGGGCAGCCCGGCTCAGAGCTGGGAGAAGCGGATGGCGGCCACGGCCACGGCCAGCACCAGCAGCACGACCGCGGGCGGGAGCGCCTTCGGCTCGTGGCGCAGCAGGTGGACCCGCAGGGCGCCGATCATCACGAGTCCACACCCGATGGCGGCGATGGGGGTCAGAACCGGCGCGATGTTGAACAGCCACGGCAGGATGACGCCAAGACCGCCGAGGACCTCGAGAGTCGAGATGGCCTTGATCTGGGGGTCGGTGAAGACAACTGCCCAGGCCATGTTCGGGTTCGTCAGCAGCTTGGCGCGGGACGAGGCCAGCTTGCTTCCCCCCGCGCCGATAAAGGCGGCGCCGAGGGCGGCGGCCAGGATCCATCCGAGAACGGCCATGGTGGCAGTCCTTCCGTTGGCGCAGGCCCGGGGGTCGCGCGTCGTCCGCCGGCCCGTGCTGGGCTGACGTCGTCACTAAAGGACGCATCGCTTGCTAACGCAAGTAATGTTGAAACATGGCCCGCGGGAAGAGTCCGGACCTGCCGCTTGCTTACGCAAGTAACAGCCCCGGCGGACGCGCCGCTTTGGATCCACGTGCGAGAGGGAGCGCGATGAGCAGCATGCAGTTCGGTGTCTTCGGGACCGGTGCGCCTGACCACTTTGCCCTTCCCGCCGGGTTCGACCCCGCTGGGATTCCCGACACCACGGCAGGACGGGCAGCGCCCGCGGCGTAGATATTTGCCTAAGCAGAAAACGCTCACTCATAAGCCGGGCGAGGGCCGTCTCGCTAGAGCATGCGTGCGCAAGTAATCCGCGGTCTTGCGAGCTGTCGCGTGACCGCCACACTGTCAAGGTCACTGAGTCAAGAGCCGATGGCTCAAGGATGTGGACGCGACGCACCACCGGCAGTGGTGGGCCTAGTCGACCCGGGCTGTCAAGGCGTGATGGGTTGAAGCCGAGGGTCGGCGACGCTGCTGACGCGTTGCGAGGCGTTGGGGCCAACCCGATCGTGCGCGGCTTTCCTCAGGGCGCGATCATCGTGTTCGACCACGACCTCCGTTACCTGAGCGCCGGCGGGCTCGGCCTTGCTGACGTGGGATTGTCGCGAGAGCTGCTCGAGGGCCACACGATCGCTGAAGTGTTCCCGCCAGATGTTGTGGCCGTGATCGAGCCGTTGTACCGGCTGGCTCTGGCCGGCGAAGAGTCGGCGATGGATGTCCCATACCAGGGGCGCACCTACCTGACGAGGCTGGGGCCGCTTCGCGACGACGACGGGGTGGTCATTGCCGGAATGGGCTTCACCCAGGACGTGACCAGAGCACGCGAGTCTGAGTCCGCCTTACGTGAGTCCGAGGACCGATTTCGGTCAGCGTTCGAGCATGCGCCAATCGGCAAGGCTCTTGTTGACGTCGGCGGCCGTCACGTGAAGGTCAACGCGGCGCTGTGCACGCTCACCGGCTACAGCGAGCGGCAGCTGCTGGAGTTGACCGTCGCCGAGATCACCCACCCGGACGACCTTGCCGCGGACCGCGCCGCAATGGGACAGCTGCTCGCCGGGGAGTTGAGCACACTCACGATTGAGAAGCGGTACCTGACTGCGACGGCGCAGGTCATGTGGACGACGAGCTCGATGTCGTTGGTGCGCAGCGGCGACGGCTCGCCCCTGCACCTGATCGCTCAGGTTCAGGACATTACTGAGCGCAAGGGCCACGAGCGGGTTCTGGCTGGAGAGCGGCGGCGGTTGCACGCGCAGGTTGTGGGCCGCGTCGGTTCCTGGGAGCTCGAGACCGCCGCCGGCACGGCAACCGAGGTCACCTGGTCTGACACCCTGTACCGCCTGTACGGACTAGACCCGCAGGAGTTCGCGGGTGACTACGCCGCGGCACTGGCCTGCATCCACCCTGACGATCGAGCCGAGGTCGACGCCGCGACAACAGCCTCGCTCACCACTGGAGCACCGCTGTTCGTGCGTTACCGGGTAAACCGCGTCGACGACGGCGAACTGCGCTGGTTCGACGCCCGCGGCGAGGCGCTCTACGAGGCCGGCCAGGTCATCCGCCTCACCGGGGCAGTTGCCGACGTGACCGACCAGGTCCGTGCTGAAGTTGAGGCCAAGGCCGCCCGGGACGAAGGGCTGGAGGCATCCCGGCACAAGTCGTCATTCCTGGCCACGATGAGCCACGAGATCCGCACGCCAATGAACGCCGTCATCGGTCTGACCGGGCTGCTGCTCGACACCGACCTCGACGCCCAGCAGCGCCAGTTCGTTGAAACGGTCCGCGACAGCGGGGATGCCCTGCTGTACACCATCAACGACATCCTCGACTTCTCCAAGATCGAGTCTGGTGGGTTGGAACTCGAGTACGAGCCCTTCGACTTGTGGGAATGCGTTGAAAGCTCCCTGGAGTTGCTGGCCGGCGCCGCCTCCGCCAAGGGCCTGGATCTGGTCAGCTACGTCGGAGACAGTCCCCGCCGGGTGATGGGTGATGCCAGCAGGCTGAGACAGGTACTGGTCAACCTGCTCAGCAACGCGGTCAAGTTCACCCCAGCTGGGGACGTGCTTCTCGAGGTTGAGCCGCAGCCGGCGACGCCGGCAGGAGTACCCCTTCGGGTGACAGTCACCGACAGCGGGATCGGCATCCCTGACGACCGGCTGCCCATGCTGTTCGACGCCTTCAGCCAGGTCGACGCCTCGACCACACGCGTCTACGGAGGTACCGGACTCGGCCTGACGATCAGCCAGCGGCTGGTGGAGGCGATGGGCGGCCAGATTCACGTGACGAGCGAGGTCGGTGCCGGCTCGGTGTTCTCCTTCTCGCTCCTGCTCGGCAGCTGCGACGAGACCAGCCAGGCCACCATCGACCGGCCAGGTGCGCACTTGGACGGCAGGACCGCGCTGGTCGTCGACGACAACGCCACCAACCTGCGGATCTTGCGCCTGCAACTCGAAGGCTGGGGAGTGAGCTGTGCGTGCTTCGCCAAGCCGGGCGATGCACTGACCCGAGCCGCCGCCGGAGATCGCTTCGACGTTGCCGTGATCGACGTGAACATGCCGGAGATGAACGGCCAGCAACTGGCGTCGGAGCTCAGAGAACTTCCGTTATGCGTAGCGCTGCCCATCGTGCTGCTCTCCAGCATGGGCGCCCCCATCGAGCGTCGGGGCGGCGCCGACTTTGCCGCGATCCTTACCAAGCCCGTCAAGAGCCTCGCGCTGCGGGAGGCACTGGCTGCCAGCCTGGCGCCCGCTGGAGACGACGCGACGTCGCCGCCGTCGGCGCCGTCGCCGGCTGCGCAAAGTCGAGCGGACGACGCACCCGGCCCGACACCGCGACTGAGAATCCTGCTTGCCGAAGACAACTTGGTCAACCAGAGGGTCGGCAGGCTCCTGCTGGACAAGCTCGGCCATCACGTCGACGTCGTCGGAAGCGGGGCCGAAGCCGTACGGGCACTGCATGAGCTGGCCTACGACGTGGTGCTCATGGACGTCCACATGCCCGAGATGGACGGGCTGGAGGCGACCCGACGCATCCGGGCGGAGCTGCCCCAGCAGCGCCAACCCCGCATCGTGGCGATGACAGCCAGTGCGCTGCTGGAAGACCGCGATGCCTGCCTGGCGCAGGAATGGACGGCTACTTGGCGAAACCGGTGCGAGCAGCTGAGCTTGCCGCCGTACTCCGCTGACGGTTGCCCCCTCGCTGCCTTCGTGCGGGATGATGGGTCAGTGACGGAACGAAACGTCCTTGGTGGCGAGCTGGAACCGTGTGGCACAGACCCGCTGACCGGATTCTTCCGCGACGGCTGCTGCAGCACCGGACCGGAGGACGTCGGGAGCCACACCATCTGCGCCGTCGTCACGGCCGAGTTCCTGGAGCACCAGCGCAGCATCGGGAACGACCTGTCTACGCCTATGCCCGCGTACGGCTTCCCCGGGCTGGTGCCGGGCGACCGCTGGTGTGTCACGGCCGTGAACTGGGACAGAGCTCACCGCGAGGGCCTCGCGGCGCCGGTCGTGCTGGCATCCACCAACGAGGCGGTGCTGAGGCTCGTGCCACTCGAGACGCTGCAGCAGTATGCCGTTGACGTCCCGGCGGACCCGAGCCGACTGGAGCCTTAGGTCCCGCAGAAGGTCCGGTAAGCGCCGAAGTCACTTGGCGCGGGGGCGGCGTAGCGCTCGAGGCCGGCGCGCTGTTGGTAGGGCTCGGCCACTGCATCCAGGAGCCGTTCGAGCGGCTCCACGTCGCCCTCGGTTGCGGCGGTGAGGGCCTGCTCGACGAGGTGGTTGCGGGGGATGTAGACGGGGTTGACCGCGTCCATCAGGTCGGCGTCCGGACCCAAGGCACGCCAGCGCTCGAGCCACGCGTCGATCGCCGCAAGGTCGAGGATCGGGCTGCGTGCCGGCTCAGCGTCGCCGCGGGCGGCCGCGCCGAGCCCACGAAAGAACGACGTGTAGTCGACGTGGCTCTTCATGAGCAGGCTGAGCAGGTCGTTGACCAGAGGGGAGGTCACCGCGTCGTCGGGGTAGCCCGGAAGGCCGAGCTTGGCCTGCATGCCGGCGAGCCAGTCGGCGCTGTACTGCTCGCGGAACCCACCGAGTGAGTCCACGGCCAGTGTGACCGCCTGCTCCTGGTCGTCGTGGATGAGGGGGAGCAGCGCCTCGGCGAGCCGAGCAAGGTTCCACTCCGCGATGACCGGCTGGTTGCCGTAGGCGTAGCGCCCGCCCGTGTCGATCGAGCTGTAGACGGTGGCCGGGTCGAAGACCTCCATGAAGGCGCACGGCCCGTAGTCGATGGTCTCGCCGGAAATCGTCATGTTGTCGGTGTTCATGACCCCGTGGACAAACCCCACGAGCATCCACTGGGCGACCAGCAATGCCTGGGCTCCAACGACCGCCTCGAACAGGGCGAGGTAGGGCTGCTCGGCGTCTGCGGCGCGAGGGTGGTGGCGGGCGATCGCGTGGTCGGCGAGGCGCCGCACGAGGTTGACGTCGCCCGTGGCCCGGGCGAACTGGAAGCTGCCCACGCGCAGGTGGCTGCTGGCAACCCGCGTGAGCACGGCGCCCGGCAGCAGTGTCTCGCGGCGCACCCGGCGACCCGTCGCCACCACGGCAAGGGAGCGGGTGGTGGGGATGCCCAGGGCGTGCATCGCCTCACTGACCACGTACTCACGCAGCATCGGACCGACCGCGGCCAGGCCGTCGCCCCCACGCGCGAAGGGCGTGCGTCCGGAGCCCTTGAGATGGATGTCGCGGAGGTGGCCGCCCGCGTCGGCGACCTCACCGAGCAGGAGTGCGCGCCCGTCACCGAGGCGCGGGGCGTAGCCGCCGAACTGGTGCCCAGCGTAGACCTGCGCCACGGGTGTCGCACCGCTGGGCACGAGGTTGCCTACCAGCAGCCGAAGGCCGTCGGCGCTCCGGAGCCAGGCCGGGTCGAGGCTGATTTCGGCGGCCAGTGGCTCGTTGAGCACGAGAAGCCGCGGGTCGTGAGCCTCCTCAGCCCGCCAGGGAACAGCTAGCTCTGCAAGCTCCCGGGCGAACCGGCCCTCGAGCGTGAACGCCGGTGCCGGTGCGACGCTCACGCCGCCGAGCGTACGTGGCTCAGCGTGATCAATCAGCGGCTGCCTGCACCCGCTGCTCGCGCGTTGCGTGAGCGGAAGGCGGCTACGTTGACCCGGTTCCCGCACGAGGTGCTGCAGTAGCGCCGCGAGCGGTTCTTGGACAGGTCGACGAGGAGGTCCTCGCACTCTTCTGCGTCGCAGACACGCAGCCGGCTCAGCTCGTGCTGGCGCACGACGTCGACAAAGGCCATCGCCGCCTCGACGGCCATCCGATCGGCGAGCGGCGCACCGGCCGGCGTCGCGTGCAGGTGATAGCCCCAGTGGTCATGCGCCACCAGCTGCGGGAGTGCCGCAGCATCCCGCAGCATGCGGTTCGCCTGCTCGGCGATGCGCTCCTCGGCGGACAGCCACAGCTCGCGCAGCCGCGGTCGTAAGGCCCGAACCTCGTCGAGCTCGGCCCGGTCGCCGCGGCGCGAACCGGTCCAGCCCCACTGCTCCAGGAAGGTCACGAGCGCTTCGACGTCGCCGAGCTGGTCGCCTTCGGGCTGGTCGGTGTTGACGAGGGCGGCGGCGGCGGCGAGCGCCTGCTCGGTGTCATGGGCAAAAACCACCTTGACTCCTTACGATGCGCACCCTAGCTTGGTAAGGAGTGTATGAGCGTTTGGTCCTGGAGGTGTCAGCATGAGTGAGCGGTTCCCGGGCGGCGCCGGACGCCGGGGAATCGGCTTGGCAGTGCTGTCAGCGGCGACCTTTGGCACGTCCGGCGCCCTTGGCACGAGCCTGCTCCGAGTCGGCTGGACGCCGGCCGCAGCGGTCACAGTGCGGGTCGTGATCGCCGCGCTGGTGCTGACCGTGCCCGCGCTGCTGATGCTGCGCGGCCGCCTCGGACAGTTGCGCCGGGGAGCCCGCACCATCGCCGCATACGGAGTCGCGGCGGTCGCCGGAGCACAGTTGTGCTACTTCAACGCCGTTGTGCACCTGTCCGTTGCCGTGGCGCTGCTGCTGGAGTACTCGGCCGCGCTGCTCGTCGTGGGCTGGCTCTGGCTCCGGCACGGCCACCGGCCGCATCGTCTGACTGTGGTCGGGGCAGCGGTCGCAGTCGCGGGGCTCGTCCTGGTGCTCGACCTGGTCGGCAACACCAACCTCGATCTTGTTGGTGTCCTGTGGGGGCTCGGTGCCGCAGTCGGTCTGGCGACCTTCTTCGTGCTGTCGGCGAAGACGCACGACGCGCTACCACCGCTGATCGTCGCTTGGGGCGGCCTCGGCGTAGGCGGCGCCGTCCTCGCGGCCGCGGGAGGCCTCGGCCTGCTCCCACTGGCCGCACCGCGCACCGACGTCACACTGCTCCGCACCACAATGAGCTGGCTGGTGCCGGTGGTCGGGCTCTCGCTTGTCGCCGCCGTCGTCGCCTACGTTGCCGGGATCGTCGGCGTGCGGCTACTCGGGGCGAAGCTCGCCGCCTTCGTCGGCCTGACTGAGGTTCTCTTCGCCGCGCTGTTCGCGTGGCTCCTGCTCGGCCAGGTACTCACCCCGGGGCAACTAGCCGGCGGCGTACTGGTGCTCGCGGGCATCGCCCTGGTCCGGCTCGACGAGCTGCGGACGCCGTAGCCGGCGGCGCTGGTGCCATCCGAGGCCCCAGTGCGTCCTCGCAGCCGAGACGTTCCTCGGCTAAGGCAAGGTCATCTGCGCCGCTGGTGGATCACTGAGACGGGTGAAAGTAGTGGCCTTGGTCGAGGTCCTCGAGGAGCCCGGGGTGGGTGGGCTGCCACCCCAGCAGCTCGCGGGTCCCCGCGCTCGAGGCTGGACTGTCGAGGGCGAGGAAGCCGGCCAGCCAAGTGAAGTGCGGGCCCGCGTCCTCGGGAGAGAGGGAAGCCACCGGCACGTCGAGATGGTGCCCGATCAGCTCGGCGACCTCGCGGATCGGGACGCCCTCGTCAGCGACCGCGTGCAGCGTCGACCCCGGCGGAGCGTTCTCCAGCCCCAGCCGGAAGAGGGGGGCGGCATCGAGCCGGGGCACGGCGGGCCAGCGGTTGGACCCGTCGCCGATGTAGGCGGACAGGCCCTTGGCGCGAGCAATGGTGACCAAGGTTGCCAGGAAGCCGTTGTCGCCCTCGCCGTGCACGGTCGGGGGGAGTCGTACGACGGACGAACGGACGCCGCGGGAGGCGAGGGAGAGCGTCAGATGCGCATTGCCCAAACGAGTCTCGGCACCGCCAGCCGGCAACGTCGCGGCGGGGCCGGGGCTGCTCCCATCCCGTTCGGTCGCCACCTGGCCCGGTGCTAGCCCGAGCAACCCGGAGGCGATGGTGAACGGTCGGTTCGAACCTGCGAGTGCATCGCCGAGCGCATCGATCGCACGGCGGTCGGCATCGACAGCCCCCTGGAAGTCGCCTGAGAAGGCGATGTCGTGCTTGAAGGCGAGGTGGACGACCCCGTCGGATGCCTTCGCCCCGGCGTGCAGAGTGTCGAGGTCGTCGAGAGTGCCGCGTTGCACCTCCGCGCCAAGGGCCGTGAGTGCCGCGGCTGAGTCATCTGAGCGGGCGAGCCCGAGGACCTGATGGCCGGCGCCGATGAGCTCGGGAACGACGGCGGAGCCGATCCAGCCGCTGGCGCCGGTGACGAAAACGCGCATGAGAACCTCCCAGGTAGCTGTGGTTGCGGTCACGTGAATCCGCACCGCCGCACGCCTTAGAGCCGCTTCTCGCCCCAGAATGAGGCGATCGGGTTGGCATTGAAGTTGCTGACGTCGCCGTAGCCCGCCTCGCGGTACATCCGTTCAGCGGACGGCTGCCGGGGCCCAGTGTCAAGTCGCGCGACCAGGTATCCACGAGCGCGTGCCTCCGCTTCCAGGCGGGCCAGCATCACCCGGGCCACTCCGCGTCGTCGGGCCTGCGGCACCACGTACATCCGCTTGATCTCGACCGCATCCTCGCCGAGCGGCTCGAGCCCTCCGCAGCAGACCGGGGTGGTGCCATCGAAGCCGACGAGGAACAGCTCCAAGTCCGAGGGAAGCGCCGACGGCATCTGCGGTGAGTCTGGGTGCAGACCGCTGTTGAGCTCGGTCAACGTCGCCCGCATCGCCTCAAGGAGTGACGCAGCCGGCTCCTGGTCGGCGGGAACGGCCCGAAAGGTCACCATGCCATCAAGTGGCACAGCCCGGTCGACGCACGTGGCGCCTCATGTTGCTGCAACGCCCGTGGGGTCCTCGGCGGCGTTGCGCAGCGCATCGCTCGTGCGTCGGATGTGCCGCGCGAGCACGTCTGCTGCCGCCTGCTGGTCGCGGGCGAGGACCGCGTCGAGCAACTGGCGGTGTTCGGCGTCGACATCGCGGTCGTAGTCGTGGCCGAGTGGACGCGACCACCACCGGTACAGGGATGCGGCGTCACGCAGGGACGTCGCCACCTCGAACAGCCGGCCGTTGCCGCATCCGCGCAGCGTGTTCTGGTGAAACAGCTCGTGCGCCGCGAACCAGGTGCCGTTCAGGTCGCCGTCAGCCCGAATCTTCGGCGTGTTGGACATCTGGTGATGCGCTGCGACGACCGATGACTCCCAGCCGATGTCACCGCGCTCGATCGCCTGGCGGATGACAAGGGTCTCGAGCTGGGTTCGTGCCTCGGTCAGCTCGTCGAGGTCCTTGAGCGTCAGCGGCGTCACCCGGTAGCCCTGCTGTGGCACGGTGACGGCCAGGCCTTGCTCGGCCAGGCGAGTCAGCGCCTCGCGCACCACGGACTGGCTCACCGAGAACCGCTCGGCGAGTTCCACCAACCGCAGCCGCTGCCCGGGGACCAGCAGACCGCGCAGCACGTCGTCGCGCAGTTGCGCGTGTACCGAGGACGAGCGGGTCTCTGTACCGCTGAGTGCCACGGTGCGACTCTACCCTTACACGAGTATCTGAAAGATTCACGAGATTTACCTGCGTTCCCGCTGCTACCGGCAGCATGATGTGAACTGCACCACCAAGCCGACCGCACCAGCCACCCCGGGAGTGATCAGATGCGCTTTGCCAATCTCGACGGCCGCGCGGTCCTGTCCACGCCCGAGGGGTACGCCGACGTCGCGGCCGCGAGCGGGGGTCGTTTCGGTCCGGACCCGAGCGAGGCCTTGAACCAGTGGCCCGCGCTGACCGACTGGGCCGCCGAGCAGGACTTGTCAGTGCTGCGGTCCTACGTCGCCGGGTCCGGCAGCAATGGTCAACGCCATGACGCCGTGCCCGTCGGCCCTCCGGTGCCCCATCCGAGGCAGGTCTTCGGCATCGGGTTGAACTACCGCGACCACGTGGCGGAGTCCGGTTTCACCGTGCCCACGGCTCCCGCCGTGTTCACCAAGTTCCCGAGCTGCCTGGCCGGCGCGCACGACAGCGTCACGCTCCCGCCGGGGTCGGTCGATTGGGAGGTTGAGCTGGTCGTCGTCATCGGTCGCCGGTGTGACTGGGTCAGCGAGGACGCGGCGTGGTCCCACGTCGCGGGCGTCACGGTGGGACAGGACCTGTCCGAGCGGGAGATGCAGCGGGCCGGCCCTGCCCCACAGTTCTCTCTCGCGAAGTCGTTCCGCGGCTTCGCGCCGCTCGGTCCCGAGCTCGTCACTGTCGACGAGCTGCCCGACCCCGATGACCTGGCCCTCGGCTGCGAGCTCGAGAGCGGACAGAGCTTGCAGAGCGGCCGGACCAGCGATTTGGTCTTCTCGGTCCCGGAGCTGATCGCCCGGCTGTCAGCCGTCTGCCCACTGCTGCCCGGTGACCTCATCTTCACCGGGACGCCGGCCGGCGTCGGTGCCGGCCGAACGCCGCCGCAGTTCCTTCGTCCCGGCGACGTACTGGTCAGCTGGATCGAGGGCGTCGGCAGCATGCGCAACACGATGGTCGAGTCGCCGGCAGTCGCCAGCCAGCGAGCATCCGCGCACACCACACGCTGAACCACAGCTGTAGAGAGGACAACGCCGTGCCCCTGCACCGCCTCACCCAGATCGTCATGGGCGTCCCGAACGTCGAGCAGACCGCCGGCTACTACGCCGAGTTCGGCCTGACTCCCCGGCTTGGCGAAGAGGTGAGCGTCTGGGGGGTCGCCTCACCGGCTCCGACCGGGGACCACACGCTGTCCACGGTCGATGGCGGCGAGCAGCTTCGTCTCGTCCACTCCGACCGTCGCAGGCTGTTGCAGCTGGGCGTCGGGGCGGACGACCCGGACGACCTCGACCGGGTTGCCGCCTCGCTGGCCGCGCTCGGCGTCGCCGTCGAGCGCACCGACACCAGCCTGTCTGCGGTCGACCCCGGCACGGAGGTGGTCGTCAACGTCGAGGTCGCCGACCGGTACGCCCCGGACCCGACCCCCTCGCCGGCGTACAACACCCCGGGCGTCAACGCTCGAACCGGCGAGCGTGCCCCGGCCATCCTGCGCGAGGAGCCGGTCCGCCCCCGCAAGTTGGGCCACGTCGTGCTCGGCTCCACCGACCAGGAGTTCTCGCAGCGGTTCTTCCAGCAGGGCATCGGGTTCAAGGTGAGCGACACCGTGCCTCAGCTCGCTGCGTTCATGCGCTGCTCCACCGACCATCACAACGTCCTGGTGCAGCAGGCGCCCGTGGCTTTCCTGCATCACACGTCGTGGCAGGTCGATGACGTCGACGAGATCGGTCGAGGCGCGTCGAGCATGCTCGAGGCCGACCCCTCGCGGCACACCTGGGGGCTGGGCCGGCACTTCATCGGCTCGAACTTCTTCTGGTACCTCAAGGACCCGGCCGGCAACTTCTCGGAGTACTACTCAGACCTGGACTGCATCATTGACGACGCACTCTGGCAGCCGGGGGTGTGGGAAGGCGCCAAGTCGCTGTGGGCGTGGGGAACGCCGCCACCGCCGTCGTTCCTCGCACCGGACGACCTCGGCGCTTTGATGGCCGGCGCGCACGAGGCCCGCTCATGACCGCCGCTCCGGGCACGACAGATGTCCCCGGGCTGGTGGCCGATCCGGTGGCGGGCAGCCACTCCGACGTGCTCATCGTCGGCGCCGGCCCGGTCGGGCTCGTGTCTGCCCTGCTGCTCGGCCGCCGGGGCCGGCGGGTCACCGTGCTGGAGCGCTGGCCCGAGCCCTATGCGCAGCCGCGCGCGGTCCACTTCGACGACGAGGTCGCCCGGCTGCTGGCCGACGCCGGCCTCGGCGAGCGGATCCCCCAGATCACCGAACCGGCCGACGTGTACGAGTGGCGCAACGCTGAGCAGCAGACCCTGCTGCGCTTCGACTACGCCGGTGCCGGACCATCGGGGTGGCCCCTCGCGTCGATGATGCACCAGCCCGGGCTCGAGGACGCTCTGCGGGAAGTCGCAGCCGCCACCGACGGGGTCAGCGTGCTCAGCGGCCACGAGGCCGTGCAGCTGAGGCAAAGTGCCGACCAGGTCGAGGTCATCGCCCGAGACAGCGTCGGTGAGCAGCACAGCTTCACCGCAGCGTGGGTGATCGGCTGCGATGGCGCCAACAGCTTCATCCGTGCGCACATGCCAATCGAGATGACCGACCTGGGCTTCTTCTACGACTGGCTGATCGTCGACGTCGTCCCGAACGAGGTACGCGACTGGGACCCGACCAACCTGCAGGTCTGCGACCCGCAGCGCCCGACGACTGTGGTGTCCGGCGGCCCTGGACGCCGGCGGTGGGAGTTCATGCGGATGCCCGGTGAGGCGGCTGACGACCTCAACCGCGAGGAGACAGCCTGGCAGCGCCTCGCCCCCTGGGGGATGACGCCGGACACCTGCACGCTGGAGCGGCACGCGATCTACACCTTCCAGGCCCGCTGGGCCGACCAGTGGCGCTCCGGCCGGCTGCTGCTCGCCGGTGACAGCGCCCACCTCATGCCGCCGTTCGCCGGCCAGGGCATGTGCTCGGGTATCCGCGACGCCGCGAACCTGAGTTGGAAGATCGACCTCGTCCTGCGCGGCCTGGCAAGCGACGAGCTGCTCGACAGCTACACCTCTGAGCGCAGCGCACACGTCCAGCACGCGATCGGCATGTCGGTCGAGCTCGGCAAGGTCATCTGCGTCACCGACCCGGAGGTCGCCGGGCAGCGTGACGCCTTCATGATCAGCCAGGACGCCGACCCAGCCCGGATCCTGCCGCCGCTGCCGCCCTCGACGCTCACCGACGGGGTGGTCCACCGCACTCCCACCGGTGAGCCCGCGCCCGGTTCTGGGGTGCTCACCCCGCAAGCACGCGTCACCTACCGGGGCCGGACCGGCCTATTGGACGAGGTCGTCGGCTCCCAGTTCGTGCTCGCCTGCACCGAGGACGCGCACGCCGCCCTCGACGATGACGACCGGGCGTTCCTCACCGCCATCGGCGCGCACGTGCTGCATCTGCTCCCGGCCGGCAGCGAGCCGGAGCCGGGCGCCGACGCAGGCGACACAGCCGTCGACGTCGACGGTGTCTACCTCGCCCACCTCGCCGCCGACTCCCAGGTCGCGGCGCTGGTCCGTCCCGACCACTACCTGTTCGGCACGGCAGCGAGCATGGGCGAACTGCCCGAGCTGGTCGCCGACCTTCGCCGCCAACTCGGCGCCTCGCAGCCCGGCCGGGTCGATTCCGCCGCCCCTGCGAGGTCGCAGGCGTGACCGTTCAGGCGGATGGCGCCCCGCCGGCTGCGAGGCAGCCAGGGCCCATTTGGCGCCCCACTTCCCGGGCGACGGCGGACTCGTCGATCGCCCGGTTCGGCCGCTACGTCAGTGGGCGGACGGGCGTGGAGTTTGCTGGGTACACCGACCTGTGGTCGTGGTCGGTCGAGCACCTCGAGGAGTTCTGGGCCGCCGTCTGGGAGTTCTTCGACATCCAGTCCGACGGCACTCACGCCACCGTGCTGGCTGATGCCAGCATGCCCGGCGCGTCGTGGTTCCCCGGCGCTCTGCTCAACTACGCGGAGCACGCCCTACGTGCCGGCATCGAAGACACAGCGGCCGACACAGCGGTTCACACGGTCGCGGTGACCGCCCTCAGCGAGGACGGGAGCATCACCCGGACGACCTGGGCGCAGCTGCGCGCTCAGGTTGGTGCGCTGACCCAGTGGCTCCGGGACGCGGGAGTGCAGCGCGGCGACCGGGTCGTCGGGTACCTGCCGAACACCACGCCGACGCTTGTCGCGTTCCTGGCCACCGCGAGCATCGGCGCGATCTGGTCGGCGTGCGCGCAGGACTACTCCGCACGCGGAGCTGCCGCCCGATTCGCGCAGCTCGACCCCGTGGTCCTGTTTGCCGCCGACGGGTACCACTGGAACGGCGTGGCCCACGACCGGCGAGACGAGGTCACGGCGCTGCAGCAAGCGCTGCCGACGCTGCGTGCCACGGTCCACGTCCCCAACCTCAACGTGACCGGGGAGGGCGATCCCACCGCGCACGACAGCGACGCCGGCGGTACCAGCAGCACCTGGCAGCAGGCGACGGCCACGCCCGCCCAGCCGCGGTTCGACCGGGTCGAGTTCGATGCGCCCTTGTGGGTTCTGTTCTCCTCCGGCACAACCGGCCTGCCCAAGGGCATCGTGCACGGCCACGGCGGCGTCGTGCTCGAGCACCACAAGATGCTGGGCCTGCAGATGGACGTCGGCCCGGACAGACCGCTGTTCTGGTACACGACAACCAACTGGATGATGTGGAACCTGGTCGCCGCGGGCCTGCTCGTCGGCGCACCCGTCGTGCTCTACGACGGAAGCCCCGCCTACCCGGATCCGCTGCGACTGTGGCAGATCGCCGCTGAGCACCGCGTCGACACGTTGGGCGTCAGCCCCGGCTACCTGCTCGCCAGCGCCAAGGCGGATGCCGCCCCGGGCAGCGACTTCGACCTTCGCTCGCTACGCACGCTCGGCGTAACCGGCGCACCGCTGTCAGCCCCGTCCTACCAATGGGTGCACGATCGGGTCGGACCCTGGGTGCAGGTGGCGTCCAGCACCGGCGGCACCGACGTGGCCAGCGGCTTCGCCGGCAGCACGCCCACGACCGAGGTCTGGGCCGGGGAGATCTCCGCGCCGATGCTCGGCGTCGCCCTCGCAGCCTGGGACCAGGACGGCCAGCCGGTCATCGGCGAGGTCGGCGAGCTCGTTGTCACCAGGCCGATGCCCACGATGCCGCTGCACTTCTGGAACGATCCGGACGGCACGCGCTACCGGGAGGCGTACTTCTCCACCTACCCCGGCGTGTGGCGGCACGGCGACTGGATGACTGTCACCGAGCGGGGCAGCGTCATCGTCTCCGGACGCTCCGACTCCACCCTCAACCGCCACGGCGTCCGGCTGGGCAGCTCGGACATCTACGACGTGGTCGACAAGCACCCACAGATCAGCGACACGCTGGTGATCGGAGCCGAACTCGGCGATGGCGCCTACTGGCTGGTGCTGTTCCTCGTCCTCGCCAACGGCAGCGAACTCACCGACGAGCTGATTGCAACGATTAAGACCGCCATCTCCACGCAGGCCTCACCGCGCCACGTCCCCGACGACATCATCGCGGTCCCTGCTCTCCCGCACACCCGCACCGGCAAGAAGCTCGAGATCCCCGTCAAACGGCTGATCCAGGGCCACCGGCTGGAGCAGGTCGCCAGCCGCGATGCCGTCGACGACTTCGACGCGTTGGCCCAGTTCCGCGCCCATGCCCGGGGCCCTGCCACCGCCACTGCCCGCTAGCAAGCCCGCGTCCACCTGAAGGGAAGCCGAACCGATGCCGACGATCCCCAGCTACCCGCACGACATCTTCACCGACGAGGTGCTGCTCGATCCGCACGAGCACTACCGCGCCCTGCGTGAGCTCGGGCCGGTGGTCTGGCTCGAGGCCCACCAGATGTTCGTGCTGCCCCGCTACGCCGACGTCCGTGCCGCTCTCGCCGACGCCGAGACGTTCTGCTCCGGGCAAGGCGTCGGCCTGATCGACGTGGTCAACGGCATCGGTGCCGGCGGAAGCACGCTGATGACCGACGGCGAGCAGCACGAGCACCAGCGCGGGATCATCGGGCAGGGCCTGACCCCCCGGGCGCTGCGCTCCATGCGAGCCACCGTGGAGAAGCTCGCCAACGACCGGGTCGCGCAGCTGGTCGAGCGCGGCAGCTTCGACGCTGTCGCTGACCTGGCCCGAGCTCTCCCGCTGAGCGTGGTACCCGACCTCGTCGGCTGGCCGGCCGGCGGCCGTGAGCACCTGCTGGAGTGGGCCGGGGCGACCTTCGACCTGCTCGGTCCGCTCAACGCGCGTGCCGCACAGGCCGGCCCGCAGGTGCAGGAGATGCTGGGGTTCGCGGCCACGACCGCCACCGAGGGAAGCTTCATCCCCGGCAGCCTGGGCGCTGAGATGCTCGCCGGGGCCCAGCGAGGCGAGCTGCAGCCCGCCATCGTTCCGCTGCTTGTCGTCGACTACATCGGTCCGTCCCTGGACACCACGATCAGCGCCATCGGCAGCGCCGTCCAGCTCCTTGCCACTCACCCCGAGCAGTGGGACAAGCTCAAGGCCGACCCCTCGCTCATCCCGAACGCTTTCAACGAGATCGTCCGGCTGGAATCGCCGATCCGAGGGTTCAGCCGGGTCACGACTGTCGCCACCCGGGTCGACGGGTACGACCTGGAGGCCGGCGCACGGGTGATCGTCCTGTACGCCTCGGCCAACCGCGACGAGCGGGTCTTCGACCGCCCCGCCGAGTTCGACGTCGCCCGCCCGAATGCCGCGGAGCACGTCGGCTTCGGCTACGGCACCCACGGCTGCGCCGGCCAGGGTCTCGCCCGCCTGGAGTCGCAGGCGGTGCTGCAGGCGATGGTCACGCAGGTGGACAGGATCGAGCTCGGCGAGCCGGTCCGGGGGCTGAACAACCTGATCAACGCCTGGGCGAGCCTGCCGGTCACCGTGCATCCCACCCGGCAACCTGCGATGGCCGGCGCATGACCGGCCGCACCCAGGCGCTGGTCGCACACCCCGAGCAAGCACAGGGAGGCAAGCTGATGCGCGTCATCGTCGACGAAGCCCGCTGTGAGGGGCACGGTCTCTGCCAGGACAGTGCTCCGGACGTTTTCGAGCTCAACGACGATGGGGTGGTTGTCGTCCTGGTCGACCCGGTCCCCATGGCCTTGAGCCGGCAGGCCGAGGCAGGAGTGCGGGTCTGCCCCGTCGCGGCACTGAGCACGGCCGAGTCGTGAGTACGGCCGGCGGATGAGCGCGCAGCCCCTGTCCATCGTCGTCGTCGGCGGGTCGATCGCCGCGCTGACCGCTGCCGCGACGCTGCGCGTGGCTGGGCACGAGGGCCCGATCACCCTCGTCTCGGAGGAGGCGCACCAGCCGTACTCCCGCGTTCCACTGTCGAAGGGCGTGCTGGCCGGTGTCGAACCGCTGGAACGGGCGCTGCTGCCCGCGCCCGGTGACGACATCGACTTCCGGCCGAGCAGCCGCGCCGAACGCCTGGACACCGGTCGACGGCTCGTCCATCTTGCTGGCGGCGAGCAGCTCGGCTACGACGCGCTGATCATCGCTACCGGTGCCCGCGCCCGTCGCCTCGCCATCAGCGACCCTGCGGAGGAGCTGGTGCTGCGCACTCTCGATGACTCTGTCGCCCTCGCCGAACGGCTCGCCCTCGCCGGCAGCGTCATCGTCATCGGGGGCGGGTTCCTCGGCATGGAGATCGCCTCCACCTGCCGGACGCTCGGCAAGCCGGTGACAGTGATCGACCGGGACCCGCCGCTGGTGCGCCTGCTCGGCGGATGGCTGGCGGCCCTGCTTACCGACGCGGCTCGCGACCACGGCATCCGGATCGTGCACGCCCCCAACGGCGTCTCACTGGGTGCGGACGGGGTGAACTACTCGGGCGGCACGCTCACCGCTGACCTCATCATCTCCGCTGTCGGCGACCAGCCCAACATCGAGTGGCTGCAGGGCTCCGGCCTTGAACTCAGCGGCGGTGTCGTCATCGACGAGAACTGCCGGGCCGCCTCGGACATCTTCGCGGTCGGGGACGTTGCCGTCCCCCGCATCGACGGCGTCCTGAAAGCCCGCACACCGCACTGGACCAACGCGGTCGAGCAGGGGCGTGCCGCGGCCCGCGCGCTGCTGGACCCGCTCACCAGCACGGGCTACCGGCATGACCCGTACTTCTGGACCGAGCAGTGCGGGCTCGACGTCAAGATCAGCGGCGAGCTTCCGCTGGCCGGCACTCCGACGGTCGTGACCGGCTCACTGGCCGACCGGTCCGCCCTCGTGCAATGGCACGACGAGCGCGGATTCACCGCCGCGGCTGCCATCAACCACCGGATGCCGATCGTCGCCCTGAAGAAGCTCGGCCACCGTGCCCGGCCCCTTGCAGTCGTCTGATAGTCGCGAACCAGGCCGGTGCGCCGTCGTCGTGGTACCTCGTCTGAACGCGGTCCGGTTCGATGGCGGCGACAGTCCATCCATTGCTGGGGTTGAACGCCGCTCGCAGCTACTCCTGACTCACGGGGTGCGGGCCGGTATCAGTGCCGTCGTCACTGAAGCACAACACGTACAGAGTCCCATCGTGCTCGGTGACCGACGCCACGCTCGACGCGTATCCAGCTCGCTCGTCGTTGTCGCAGGCGTGGAACAGTCCGCAGTCCAGCACCGTCTGAAAGCTGCGCCCCAGACGCTGCAGCTGTAACGCGTCAGCCGCAGCGAACTCGACCTCGATGCCGCGGTCGTCGGCCTTGGCGCGGGCGATCGCCAGTGCTGTCTGCGCCACGTCAACGCCCAGAACCGTCAGTCCCAGCGAGGCGACGTGCAAAGCGTTCTCGCCGGTCCCGCAGCCAACATCGAGCACCGCCCCGGCGAATCCGCCTTCAGCTGCCAGCCGCACTACTGCTGGCTGCGGCCGGCCAAGATCCCAAGGCGCAGGGCCGTCGTGGTACGACGCATCCCAGGGCAGTCCCGTCAGCCGTTCGTGACTGGTCGGGCGCCGACCGCTGAACGGCCCATCAGCGAGGTCTGATCGCTCCGACAAGCTCGTCTCCTGCCTGAATCTGACCGGCCGTCCGCCGCTAACTACTTCGACCTGAAGAACTCGTAGCCATTTGCGTTGCGGCGCAGCGGTTTCGCCCCGGCGCGGCGTCGTTTTCAACGTCCCGATTGCCGGGATCATGGACGCTGACGGGTCGGTCGAGGTTTGGG
>JAABUU010002376.1_pt1 | contig 27005 bp, 22 predicted proteins | sample 5559301 | NCBI WGS metagenome assembly JAABUU01 (sample SAMN10711884, study PRJNA513360) | rock metagenome | isolation source: Antarctica rocks | place: Antarctica: Victoria Land, Richard Nunatak white | reverse complement strand
AGATAGCTGTTAAGATTCTTTGTTGTTAAGTTAAAAGACTTAATGTTAATGTGTTTGTTGCTTTATTTACATTGTTATTCTGTCTACATCAGTTACATTCTTACTCATCATTACATCATTACAGTGAACAGTAATTTTTGCTTTGAATACAGTTTATACTCAGCTCATAACTTTTTTTTTTTTTTTTAATAGATAAATAGTTAATGAAATTGCTTCACTTCTGATATTATTATCTTTTAGTTTACAAGAGTCTTTTTCTTAAGTCTTTTATGTAAATTATATAAATCTATATTTCTTTTACAGATCATTGTCAGATCACTATTAATTATTATTAAAGTTAAGACTTTTTAATCTTTCTTTTCAGCTTTATTTCTTGTTCACTTTAACTTTAACTCATCATATCATTGTTATAAGTCTTTACTGAGTCATTTTTAACTATTCAGTTTTTTCTTAATATCATATAATGTCAAAACTTTCACTCTCTTTTAATTATATCTCTCTTCTATCATAAATGTTAAAGTCAAATCATCAGCATTTCTTTAACTTTCAATAATTTTCTGTGATGCATTCATTACATCACTTACTTCAATCAAGATCAGTTCAGAAAAAACAACACTTCAGTGTATTTTTGAAATGTTCTGTAACAGAAATATAGATAAATTTATTTATTCATAACATTTTTATATTTTATAAATTGTTTTCTGAGAAAGATCTTCTCTCTTCTCTACTAAGAACTTATATAGCTCTTTTTTTTGTCTGTAATCTCATTCAGCTCAAGATATAATTAAAAGTTCTTTATAAAAAAAGAATGATGATTCTTTCTGTTTAAGAATCTCATCAACTTCAGAACTTAATTACTACACAGATAATTTAACTCATTTCAGACTGCTTTGCAGCTCTGAACTAGTTCAAAATTCATTGACATTAAAGATATGTGCTTTTATAAATTAATTATTATAAATTAAATTTCATAAAATACATCTTATAAGTATTTCTAATGCATAAGTTTCTAATGAATGAGTTTTTAATATCTTATAAGACTCAAATCATTTAGCTTTAAACTTCTGAGACTCTTCATTTTATATAAGCACTCAGTCTTCTTTTTTTATAGTATTTAACTGCACTGTTTCATCATAAATCATTTTTAATTCAATAATCTTTTATAAAAGAATTTTATTAACAGTTACTCAAATTATCTGTATCTGTCTGATTCATTTTAATTAATCTTCAAAGTCAATTTCTCTCAGCAGTCAGAGATTGTTTAAGTTGCTTGATAATTATAAATTTATTTTATATAATAAATAAAATAAGCTCTGTTTAATTGTACTATAAGCTTAAATTTAGACTGCAAAAAGTGCTTGTAATAAGTATTTGTCTTATAATTAAATTAATTTATTCATAAGATATTTTGTAAACATGAAGCTCAATATTTCATTTAGATTTTTTATCTTTTCATTTATGCAGAAATAATAGAAAGTCATTGTTCTATATTGAGTCTTAAGCTTTTTCAAATAGTAGATTACAACACAGTTAAGAAAGTTTGTATCATTATTAAATAGTAACTTTCTTGATAAATTATAATTTATAAAGATTTCATTATACAGAAAATCTATAACTATTGTTTCTGTTATGTCTGAAACAGCTTTAGTTACAGATCAGTCTGTAACATAATTAATTGCTGTTATAATTCAGCAGTTTTCTTAAAGCATTCAAGATAGTATGTTTATTATATTAATTTCTTATCTTTTAAATGATAATAAATTCTTGCAAACTGAATATGAATATTCTTTAATCTCTTAATGTTTTCAGAATTGTTAAGCAACTTAACAGTTAAAACAATATTTTATAAATAATTTAATATTCTGCAATAATTTATGTCATTAAACTCAAAGTTAAATGACTTTTAGCAATTCTAACACTTTTAAATGCTCATATTCAGTATGTATATATTTTAAAAAGTCTGCACAGTACTAAAATTGTAGAAATAATACTTTGTTGTTATTTTACTTTTAAATCAAATATGAGTTGTTCAATTTCAAATTATAATGCAGCTAAAATTAATTCATTACATTGTTTTTACATACATACTTATAAAGCAGTAACTTTTCAGATTCTATATCATCTTTCAGATACAATATCATTGCTTTTTTTCATTTTACATTGTCTAGCTCTCACAAAGCATTTAAGAACACTTTATTTACTGAAATTTTCTCTATAAAATTAAGTTAATGACTAATCAAATTTAATATGACAGTCTGAGCTTTAAATCAATATTGAATGTCAAGATTATACTGCTGAAATTTATTAATTTATTAAGCTAGTTGTTTAAACAGATGCAGTGTATTCTTTAAATATTGTAGATCTTTATAATTCATAATAATAATTATAATATAACTGTTTTCAATATAGTACTATTAAGTTCAAAGTGCATGCTTAATGATCAATAACTTCTTTTTATAAACAGAATAATTAAACTCTGCATCTTGTAACTTTCAGTCATCATAGACAATTAAATGAAGTTTTTTATTCATTTTATTCTGCATCAAAACACAGTCAATTGTCTATTTGAAAGTGTTCATTTCAATAGTAAATGATTTGTGTACAGTTACTTAAATAAATATTAATTTAAATGTAAGTGCATTCTTAAGCTGTTGAAAGACACTGTTATATAATGTATTTCAGACAATGAATTAATTCTTCTTTATATACAACTCAACATCATTTTTCTTAAGCAAATCTGATAGCAATACTGTGATTCATGCAAATTCTTGTATAAATCATCAATAATATAAAGTCAATTCAAGAAACTGCTGTACATAATGTGCTGTCTTTAAGGCAGATCAATTCTAGACTGAGTGTAGAGTCAGGTTAAGTTAAAAAAAAGTGTACCTGATCTGAATTCACACTAAGGTTTAGGTTGAGTCAGGTCAGGTTCATATACAGATTAACTTTATTTACAATCTGTGCAGATACTCACATGCAGATAAGACTAGCCATTATGGGTAAGGTCAGGGCTAAAGCTCAAAAATGTGAAAGCTTATTGATATATTAGTTATAATAAATTACACCTTAACTAGCCATATAGGGATAAATTACATGGTCACAAGGTATATTACTGAATAAGTTACAAAAATCATGACTTTTTGCAAAGGTGCATGTTAGAAACACACATTAGTAAGCATGTGTATGTGCATACTAAGCACATACACATGCTTACTAAGACTATATATAACCTGCAAAAAACCCATGACTCTATGTGAGTCAGGTCAGGTTAACTTACACTTAACTTAACTAAATAAAAGTTAACCTGACCTGACCTAATACCTGAACTCAACTCTAATCTATGTAACCTATAAGCAACCTGCACACTCAGCTTAATCAATTCTTAATGACTGATATCTTAATAGAGATCAGTTTTAGTGTATCTTATCTCATAATATGTTTATAAAATTTAAGAATTTTTATCTTAACAGTGCACTTACTAAACTTAGCATATAGCTTATGTTTCTTTAAGATATTGAGAATGATCTGTAAGTGTTTTTAATGATCTGAAATTGAGTTAAAAAAGATTAGTATGTTGTTAAGATATATTAAGTAGAATTTGTTAAGTAAGTTTCATAATATAGAGTTTATTATTAACTGAAATGTCACTGAGACATTGCATAGCTTAAAGAGCATAATTATGAATTTACATTTACTGTAATGAGTGTTGAAGACAGTCTTTTTTATATTGTTTTTGATTATATAAACTTGATAATAACTTAAAGTGAGATTAAGCTTAATTAAATATTGAGCTTTGTCAATTCAATTTAAACATTTCTGAATTCAGAGAAGTAAATATTCATTTTTAACAGTAATGTTATTTAATGCTCTATAATCAATGCATATTCATCATGTATTTTTCTTCTTTTTAACAAACAGAATCAGAAAGCTTCATAAATTTATAAACTTACAAATTAAATCTTTATTCAGTAATTCTGTTATCTGTTTAATCTGTTCATTCAGCTGTAGCTGTAACAGAAAGTAAGCATTTATGTTGACAGACTTAATGTCATTAGTGTTAATGTTATGTTTAAACATCTATTTAAATGATAATTCATCTGATAAAGTTGATCTAAATACAGATTGAAACTCTTCAATAACAGCTCATAATTATTCATTTATAACAGTTAACAGTTCAGCTTCTGACTTCTTTAAGTTCTGTTAAATTATTAATAAGTGTCTAACAGTTCTATGATTTTGAAGTGTCTTTATAGCTGTGCATTCTTTAATCACATTTAATGTTGATCTGTTTACAGCTCATTGTCACTTTTTCAGAAATAGATAATAATATTTTTATTATTAATTCTGAATTGTCATACAGTCTGTAGCTTAATCAATCTGAGAATTAGTAACTTTCAGTTAAATTAATCTTAAAATGAAATTATGTTCTTAAAGATTCACAATTCATGCTTTTAATTGTTGTCAAAAGCTATTTATCTTAAGATGAAAAATCAGCTTTACAGTTAATTAAATGATCTGCTTATTTGACAAGAATATCTTAAGTAATTTAATTTTATATTAATTATTAATTAACATTTAATTGATAACTATCAAGAAGATATATATTTAATCTATATCTAAATCAATTAATATTTTCATGTTTATCTCATTCAGTCTGCCTTGAATGCAGTCTGCAAGAATATATGCATTTGAATTGAGAATATTGATTTGATTAAAAATTATATTTAATAGTAAGAATTTCAGATCATTTAGTGTGAATGCTTCACTCAAATCATTATTAAATTGAATAAAAGCTTCTGTCAATTTATTTATAAACACTTCTATATTTATGAACAACTTTAATTTTCTAAATCATTCAAATCAACTTCAACAATCTTCAGCTTCTTTTTATCTTTACTTTTTTTCTTATTTTTATTCTTATTCTTATCTTTACTCTTATCTTTACTCTTATCAGTGTTCTTGTTGTCTCAGCAGTCTTTAACTATATGCAAGAACTTTTTATAATAAAAGTATGCTTTATTCTTCTTACATTAAGTTCAATAAGTTTCTGTATCTGACTTATTTAATTTAAATGTAGTTAATTTCTTACAGCTTTGAGACTGATCTCAAGAATTGTTTAATGAGTTATTATAATTTAAATTTAAGCTGTTAAAGACATTAAAATAATTCTTATTATGTATTTCTTAAAGACTTTATTCAATTCAATTAACTCATTGAATTAATTCATTAAAAATAATTACTTTAGTTTCTAAATACTTTCAGAGTTCAGATTAAATCTTTTGCTTTAAATCTTAAATGAACTGTCATTTCTGTTTATATTTAACTAATATAGACTGAAGAAATTGTACAATCTTTATAAACTTTACTTTATATTGTCAAACTGATTTTATTTGTTTCAGAGTCTCATAACAACAATATTGATATTTTATTTCATTAATGTTTTCAAAGATCAGTAGAAATGCTAAAAAGAAGTTATTTATATTTTGAAATTTAATATTTAACAGATCTTCTTTAACTTGAAGTTATTTTTCTTTTTAAAGTCATCATACTTTGACAGTATCTGTCAAAAGGTGACACCACACTTTTAGCCACAGCTATTATGAGTTATATATCTAACACTCTTTCTAACCCATGATCAGCCAGCACACTCATACATTGCTTACTCAGCTTCTTACAGACAGAAATAATGCACATGCAACATAGTTTGAACTCATAATCTTGAGCTTATGCAGATAAGGCAGCCAATGCATATTCAATATCATTACATCAACTCAGGCTCATAACCTGTTAAAAGGTGGCACCACACTTTTAGCCACAGCTATCATGAGTTATATATCTAACAGTATCTTTTAAATAATTAATTATAACAGTAATCTTTGCTTTGTCATTTAGAAGTTAATTTGTCAACATTTTATAAAATTGAAAATAAACTTTTATTTTAAGAATTTATATCTCTGCAGCATTCACTTTTTAACTATTCTTATAAATAGACAGTATCTTTATCTTCAAAGAATTCTTGAACATCACTGTAAAGAAAAACATTATTACATTAAATATTTTTTAAGTTTCTGAAGCTGCACTAAATAGAAATGTAATTTCAGACATAAAGCTAAAAATTAATTAATTAACATGAATATTTCTTAATTAAGTTTAAAGAAATGCAATTTAACTTGTCATTATTTCATAATCAGCTTAAGAAGTCATTTTTGACACTGCTGACTGATTAATGATAATGAATTTGTTCATCATTATAGAAATAGAATTGAGCTTTATATTAAAAGATTATAAGTAATTGAAGACATTAATTAATAAATTAATTTTAATTTGATTTGAATTGCTGTCAAATATATTACAATATAAGAAAGATAGAACTTTTCTTCATATAATATAGCATAAAAATTTATTTCTTTATTTTATAGTCTCAATGCTGAAATAGTGATGAGCACTGAAAAGAGAATGAATACATAGTTTATGCATTATTGTATTAAAATTTTTATAATTAAAATATAAATTAAATTAGCTCAGACTGAAGTCTGAGTTTTAGAGCTGCTTAAAAGTGTGTTTTAAATCTTTGATGTTATCAGATGTGAATTGATCTGTAGAAAGTTGTTTCTATTTGTTTATGCTATGTAGAGTATATATAGGAAATGATGACTAAGCCATAAATAGGGGCGCTTAGTAAGAGATGAGTAAGCAATGATATCACACCCATAAGGCACTCCATACCACAAGTAACTAATTGTTTTTTCTCGTTGTTGCCCTACATATCTCCCCCTGTCTGAAAAAAGCAGTGAGGCTCTGAAGTATTGCCTGACCCGGGAGCCTGCAGGCTCGGTTGCTTGCAGACAATATCTGCTGTGGACACCGAAGAGCGTAATCTGCTTCGTATTACCTTGTCTGGATAAGGACTCGAGGCTGATTACCGGGCTTCATCAACTTGATTGATATCAATCATAGGTAGAAGATCAATAGCGAGCCGAAGAGGCAACACTCAAGCTTCTCCCGATTCTTTCATGCACACGGTGGCCTCTAAAGCGCTCGCAGAGAACAACAGCATGCGCAAGTGGAGTCTGATCGGTGCCGAGGAGCTGATTCCCGCAACGTTGAAAGTGTGCACAGCGGCTTTCTTGTGTACTGAGTAACCCCAACTCGAGATCAACAACCTCCTAACGCGCTGCTGTCATAGACTGCCAACACCTTACTCAAGTACCCCGACTCCGAAGAGCCTGAGCACAGTGTAAACATAGCCTACTGCTTATATCAAGTATCTCTTACTGATGATGTGTAGGGCTGGAGTGTGCACAATGCCACGGACCTTCCGGTCTTCAAAGCACTGGCAAACATGCCTGACCGGGCAATGGTCTTCGCCGATGCAATGAAATGGCATGCCATGCTTCCAGGATTTTCCGCTCAAGACTCAGCTGATGTCGTTATGCAGGGCGAAGAGGGCCTCCCTGCAGACCTACGAGAACGCATCAGCTTCCAGACACACAACTTCTTTGAAGAGCAGCCTGTGAAGGGAGCTGACGTGTATCTTCTGCGCCTTGTCCTCCACGACTGGTCCGATAAGTACTCAATTATGATCCTCAAGGCCCTGATTCCAGCGCTCAAACCTGGGCCCAAGATTGTAACCACTGACCGAGTCATTCCGGGATGCGGCGAGGCACCTTACTTGGTAGAGCGTGAAGCACGGTCTGTCCCACCTATATCCACCGATAGCAAACGAGACTGACAGAGAATATCATAGTGATTACGACATATACATGCTTGCCTTCCAAAATGGCAAAGAGCGCACAGCTGACGATTAGACCACGCTTTTCAAAGAAGCAGATCCAAGACTTAAGCTTACCAAGGTGTATCAACCACCTAATTCGTCCCTGGCGATCGTGGACGTCACCTGGGAGGGCTAGAGAAAGGGCCTGATTGAGCCAGAAACAGACGCCTGATTGTACAGACACGTACTCGCTGGGAGGCTGTAAGATTTCGTTCTTTCTAAGCTACTTCGTACAACGGACACTAAGAGAAAATAGATTAGAGTTAAGGGATCTAAACGATAGTTCACCTTATTAAGGTCGATAGGAGGGCACCAGGTCCCCGGTGCCTTATCCCAGCGGATACAACTACAAACGGTAATAATACCAGGTAATAATGAGGCACTGTCACAGTGCTGGTTGCGTGGGGCACAGTGCATCATTGAGACCAGCTGTCCCGTCCCTTATGGCTATAGGTTTTTGTAAATGATAGGCAGTTACCTAAGTTGGCCCCACCACTGATTGCGCTGATGCTCTAGTAGTTCTCATGTGGCCTCACTCCTCCTCCTCCTCCATTATTGTACCTTAGGGCTGCCTGGAACCTTCTTTTTGAGATTGACTTGGACTCTTTCTCTTCCGATGCTGTCTCTCATACCTTTTTTGTCAAACAGCGTCAGTTAAAAATGCTCTTTCGGGGACCTACCTCTTATACAGACAGCCGTCACTGCTGTCTCCGTCTACCTGGCTGGCTGGGTTATCTATTGCCGCTACTTTCACCCTCTCTGCTCCATTCCAGGGCCCTTCCTCGCATCCATCAGTAGGGTATGGATTGTATTCAAGACCATGACGGGTGACATGGAGCACACGCAACGTGCTTTGCACGAGAAGCATGGTAACGACTATCAACACACCATTGCAATTCCCCACAGGATAACGAGTCAGGCTTTCTTGTTCGCATCGCGCCCAACGAGGTTGCCTGCTCTGATCCCGAAGCCATCAAGGTAATGGCATTATCTTGACAACTTGGAAACAGTTTCTGACACGTCTAGACCATCTACGGCACCAAGCCCACATTCACCAAGGTAGTCCTTCGTCGCTCGTTCTCACAAGTGAAGCTCACTCCATCAGACCGACTTCTATGATGCTTGGGCTCCACCGAACAACGGATACGTCGGTCATTTCCCTGCACGTGACGAAGTAGAGCATTCTAAACGCCGACGCATCGTCAATCATGTCTACTCGATGTCTAGCGTCCTCGAGTCCGAAAAGGCCATAGACTCCTGCACGCTGGTCTTTTGCGAGACTATGCGTGACTTCGCAAAGCAGAAGTCGGTGGTTGATCTGGGTCTATGGATCAATATGTAAGCGAACCCTTACTCTAGACACCTAAGGTACCCAAGGGAGTCTGGCTCTCACCATGACCTGGGCAGCAGATTGACTTATCCGGCAGGTACGCCTTTGACGTACTTGGTGTGCTCTTCTACGGTAAGATGTTTGGCTTCATGAGCGAGCGCACAGACATCGGTAATTATATGAAAGCCATAGACTCTCTGCTTCCCGCCTTTACCGTCGACGGCACTGTGCCCTCTTACCTGACTAAACTGTACCTGCTATCTGCGGTTTTGTTTTCGCCATCCGTTCGTGGGGCCTTGGGAGCTGTCAAGCACCTTGAAAATGCCTCTGAAGCCGCCGTGGAAAGGCGCAAGCAGGAGGTTGAGGAAAACAAGGACGACAAGCGCGATTTGCTTCGGAAAATGCTCGAGATCACCGCCGACCGAGGGGAGGAAAATAACTTCACGCATCAACACGTTTTTGTTGAATCCCACAGCTCGCTGTAGGTGCATGACGATTCCCAAGACTTTCCGCACAGAGAAAGCGGCAATCTGACGAGACTTGCCCCAGTTTTGCCGGCGCAGACACGACCGCCATTGCAATCAATAGTGTCCTGTACCACCTGATGCGCAATCCGGCCGCCTATGAGAAGCTGACCGCCGAGATCGACGCAGCCGTAGCTGGCGGCACGCTCTCCATGCCCGTCGCCTATACAGAAGCGATCAAGCTTCCTTTTCTGAAGGCGTGCATCAACGAGGGCATGCGTCTGCACCCGAGTGTCGGGCTCCCAATGTCGCGAATCGTCCCGGCTGGCGGAGCGACCATCTCCGGCTTTGACTTCCCCGGAGGCTACCACGTCGGCGTCAACGGCGCCGTTGTACAGTACAACAAGGATGTCTTTGGGCCGGATGCCGACAACTTCAACCCGAGCCGCTGGATCGAGGGCGATGCTGTGCGTATGGACAAGACAATGATCCAGTTCGGTGCCGGGCCGCGCACCTGCATCGGCAAGAACGTAAGTGTTGGCTTGTGTATCGACTTCGGCTGGACGTTTACGTGTTTCGCAGATCTCTCTGAGTGAGATCTACAAGCTGGTCCCTCAGATCGTCAGGCTCTTCCACATCCGCCTTGTGGACCCGAGCAAGGAGTGGAAGACGCATAATTATTGGTTCAACAAACAGACCGGCATCCACATCTACATCGAGGAACGGGCGCACGGATCGAACTAGCGGGCTCTGTCCACGGGTTGCCCTTGCAGTTTCAGGAAAATTGCGGGTGAATACGGTCTCCACCCTGCGACATCGCAATGTTCGAGAGCTCGAAGAAGTTTTATCGGAATTCGGCGAAGGGCTTGGCTCAATCAAGGAAGCATTCCTTTCAACCACAGCCCATCGAAAAACCAGAGATCAATGAGAAAGATATGTGACAATATGAAAGGTTGGGGGCCTCACTGCATGATAGTTTCACGGCATAGATGCATAGTTTATGTTATGATCATAAGGCTATATAGACATACAGTTGAGAGCCTATAAGTTAAGTCTTTCTGACACATAGACCAGCGACTGGGTGAGTTTTCTTCCTTTTCTTTTGGCTTGTCAGTAACCTCGATTTAGTCTTCCGTATCTCCGTATTAGTACGGTAAACACCATAATCTTCGCTATGGACCGCCCCGACTATAAACTGTTCACCATCTTCAACAGTCATAACACTGTTTCCAGTCTCCTCATTGCTTCCTCCAACACGGTCATTTTGACCGCGAAGGAAATTCTCGCCCAGCCCATCTCATGAACGTGATACCTACGCCCGGCACCCACCAGCACCCCTGCCTCCTGCAGTTTATCAATGGCTGCAGCCTCATCGTCCCACGATTGCGCGTTCGGAGCCAATCTGGCCAATACGAACAAGCCGGCGTTACAGGGAAAGTAGCGAATACCATGGCTCTTAAGAAAGTTCGTCAGTAGCTTATAAGCGTCGGCTAGGCGCCTTGAGTTCAGGGCTACAAGAGACGGTAGACTAGGCGAGGAGAGGAGCGCTATTGCGAAGACGGCGGAGAGGGTTGACACGTTCATATGTGCGGCTAGAGCCAACCCGTTACGGAGATGGTTATTGAATTGAGTCGCCGTGCAGCCCTACATTACCCCTTAGATCAGTTCCGCATTGTGCTTGGGCAGAAGAGACATACAAGTTTGATGCCGCTGGAGCCGAAGTCTTTGCTCATGCTCCATATTACATGAATCCGTGACGGATCACAGCCGAGAGCAGCAGGGTCGAGTGATAGAGCTGAAGTGAAGGGAGTAGCGTCGGGAAGATCGGGGGATTCGAAAGTACTCAGAGCAAAGACTTCATCTGAAACGAGATGGATGCCTCGTGCGTCGCAGAATTTGAAACACTCCTCGAGAACGGCTCTTGAGTAGCACCGCCCAAGAGGATTATGAGGGTTTGCCAAAACCAGAGCTTTAACTGGGCAGGAAGCGCCTGCGTATGTTGTCTCCAAGGCCGGCACAAGAGATGTGGTGAGAGACTCCTCGAAGTTTGGTATCGTGACCTGAATAGGCATCACCTCTGAGCGTATGCGAAAGAAGGTGTCATTTCCATCTGCGCGATTGCGAATAGTTTGTCAGTTGGGACTTAAACACCGGTGGTCTTTTCATACTCCAATACGGGCCAGGTACCAGAACACCATCTCCCACGTTGCAGACGTTGTAGAGGAGCGCGTCTAAGCAACCGGCGGCGCCGGGTGCGATGGTGAGGTGACTTGACTCGACCGGGATATGTGGGTGAAAGTACGTGTTAAAAACGCGGGCAAGAACCTCCAGAAGATTGGGGTCACCCCAGAAGCCAGTGGGCCAAGACAGGTGCTAGACATATCAGTCCTGCTAGAGTACTCCTTTCGGACTCGGACTAGGACAAGAATCTCAAACAGCTCACATTGGTGTCAAAATCATCCTCAATGGCGGCTTTGCATATTGCAAGCACGTCCTTTCGGATCAGCCAATTCTCGGCCATTGACAAGTCAATATCGTCACCAAGGCTGCTGGAGCTCTTGGAGCTCTTGGTGCCTGCCAAAATTGCCTTTGGGATCCGAGCCATGACGCCTTCAATGTTTGCGCGCCCTCGCTGTGAGAGGTGGTCCATCTTGCCTCTGCCTTACCCAGTGTTCAATTGGTCGAATATCTTGCGACATAGATCTCTGGTCGTTGCTGATTTCCTCTGCTTATTGTCAGTTACCGGACAAACATTCTGCTGCGCATATTCAATGCTTGTGAAGGTGTGGAGTCTTATTGATTTCTCCGGTCCAGTGGAATCTAACTGGAACAAAGAACAGAACACAGTGCTAATAGTGGTGCCGCTTACCTATTCACTGAGGGCTGTAGGGCTTGGTTGCTGAAGTGGTCACGCTCGGCGAATCAAAGCAAAAGGTGCTATGTAAGTTGAAAGAACATCTTAATACGATACCTCTGTCAACAAGGCGATAAGGCTTCTCTTCCACAGCCCATGGCCACACTGTTCCGGGCATCGGGAGCACAGCAGCCTACGACACATGTACCTGTGAACCAATCGAGTCCTCACCCTTCTGCGGCACATCAGGCATACTGCGCATGCATGCCATTAAGTTACAGACCCTGGTATGCGCATCTGGCGGTACAAAGCCCGGAAGCTAGGGAAGGTTCCCTAAGGTATTGCCAAGAAACCTTGCGCTGCATTCATGGTATCAATACTCCTTTGATTCACAACTGGCCTGGAGTTATGTTTCCCGTGCCAGGCGCATAAAGCGCTTCCGACAGTTGGGACGGCGCAGGGGTCGAATCTTTTCGTTAGACTCAAGTCCTATCTACAGAAAATTACGCCAAAAGTTGTCTAAGCCTTTGCACTCCATCTGGGGCCGACTTTCAGGATCCTTGCAGCAAGAGAGAAGAGTCCTGAGATAGCAAGTAGTACACCACACCATGACTGCAAACCAATCCATCCACCCTGGTCTCGCAGGATCGCTCCGGCAATGGGTTCGCCAATTAACAGTCCACAACCGGAAATCGTGAGAGCCATGCCGAGTTGAATTCCAATTGTGTTCAAGTTTGGTGACAAACTGACCACTGTGATTCCCGGAAGAGACACAAATGATCCACAGAAGAAGCCATATAGAGCACAGAACACTATGAGCCCTGCTCTGTCATGAATACCAATCCAGCCGAAGCATAGTACAGAGGTGACGAAAGCGAATGGAATCTGTATGTTGAGTGGACCGACTTTGTCCGCAAAGAAGTTGGGTATCAATCGACCAATAGTTGAGGTTGCGTTGATTATCGAGAGCAGATATGAGGAGAGACTGAGACTCATGTTTGTTTGTTCGAGAGCATAGAGCTGGATATAAAAGAATGTCACATAGATACCCATGAAACCGAAGAACGTCCCAGCGCAAAACACAAGATATGGCTTGGCCTTGAATGCGGTCAGGTCGAGGAAGTCACGGCGTTCAGTTGACGAAGGGGTCCTCATTCGCATTCCAAGCAGCGGGACAAACATCGTAACAAGGATTATGAAGGCTATCGTACGCGTCGCCCAGCCGAAACCGACTCGAGGCTGTAATTGACGGAAGACTATCAGATAACGCCTCCTAAGAGTAGAGTCAGCTATTAATCTCGATGCATGGCAAGTTGATGTTGACTGACCAATACTGCTTCCGGTGGACGCAATACCGAACGCGAAGGACTTCCTGGTCGTGAAGTACTGGGACACGATCGCCACACTGGGCAAAAACAGACAGCCATATCCAATGCCGACCACAATTCCTTGCGCTAGGAAAACTTGCCAATATGTTTTGCAGACACTGGTCATCATCATTCCGAAGACAGTACAGAAGGTTCCCACCGAAAGAAGTGTGCGTAGATAGCCCATATCAAAGAACGGTCCCGCTACAGCACTGCCGAGAAAAAGGAGGAAGGCTTGAACGGAGCCCACCCAAGATATCTGCGATGCAGACTGAGATTTCAGGAAGTCAGACTGGTAAAATGTCTGATAGACACCAAACATATTGACCACCCCCCTGGTTTTGAGCAGCGTTGGTCAAAGTATAGCATGATCAGAATCTTTTATATGGCTCACCATGTATTAAAGAACAAGCAGAAAGCTCCTGCTACCTGAAGCCACGCCTTGTAGCCTCCATTCGGAACCTCACAACCTGCTGCTGCACGGTACGATATCGGTTCAGCTTGCTTCTTGCTGACTGTAAGGCTGTTGCGAGTCTCTTGCCCATCAGGCCGTGTCTCTTGCTCAGATGACATGATGGAGATTGCTCAAGCGCCGAGGTTGGTAGGAGAAAGTAAAGATGATGCAAGAAATTTTGGAGAGTCAGAGACGACGGATCTCTTGGGGATGCGCAAACAGAAAGCTCAGATCGGTGAAGAACGGTGGCAGGTAAGATACAGCCTTATAGAGCGAGATACAATCTGAGCCAGGAACATAAGGCAACCAGTGGAGATACGAAGTCGCGTAAGGGAGGCACCACTTGATCCGAGACGGTTTGGATGCAACCCACACTCAATCCTATCCCAATACGCCGCATTATCTGTGCAACATTACACACGGTGTCTGGCTGGCTTGAGACATCCACGCAACAGACGAACAGCAAGTGTTCCTAAGCGCTTAAACAACACGACCATCGGCTGTGCTGCTTATTATAACCCCGGCTGAGATCAGCATGTCCAATGACTTCTAGTGACTCAATGCTGCACAAAGCTGCAGCATGCAGCGGCACTATGAAGCCGTGCCACCTGCTCCCTTGAGCAATACACGTCTCTACCGCATATCTTATGGACATGGATACTGGTGGTTGTCTCAAAGTCGACATACTGGTGTTCACACTGAGAAGAGGATGGGCCAAAGGCAGCATATGCTGAATCCGTCATTCAAGGCTGAATATGATACCCATGAGCTCTTTTCTATAATTAAATCATTTCCGAGGCACAGTTACTTCATTTTCATCATACTGCATATGGGCTCGTTGGCTTCATTGAGCCGGTATGTGCTGTACAAACATCTGTATATCAGAGCTTCCATAACTTATAAATGTTGATCCGCGTCTATGTTGCACCGTCTGGACAATCATTACACCGAAGCCTTAACGCAGTCTTCTCGAATCCCTAGCTTCACGAGGATGACTGAACCTACTTCTGGACCGACTTCTGAACCTCCTGTTGACTGTGGACGAAGGCTCATTCCGAAGCTTATCGATGAGATTGCATGCTCAGACCCTCAACGACCATTTGTGTCAGTGCCAAGATCATCAGATGTACAGGAAGGATATGAGGACATCAGCTACAGCGAGTTCGCGAAGGCTGTGAATCGCTGCTCATGGTGGATCGAGAAAGAGCTTGGGCGAGACGAGGAATCGCAAACTCTTTTCTATATTGGACCCTTGGATCTTCGATATCTTGTTGTTCTTCTTGCGGCTGCAAAAACAGGGCATATAGTCAGTCCCCCTTGCCGCTTGGCGCGGAATCTGAGCGTTACTGACAATCTCGACTTAGGCCTTCTTCAGCTCTCATCGCAACAGTCTTGAAGCCCATTTGTCGCTCCTAAATGCAACACAGTGCCATACCATCCTACTTCCAGATCGTGCACCTGCAGTAACCAAGCAGATCTTGGCAGCGAGGCCGATGCAAGTTCTGTCAATGCCAAGCTTAGAATTTGTCATGGCTGGTCCTGGCACCGTCGAAGTCTATCCATGGCGAGGCACTTTCGACGAGATGAGGAACAAGGCATTCGTTGTTCTCCACACCTCAGGATCTACCGGAATCCCGAAGCCTGTCTTTGTGACTCACGGGACGTTTTCATCTAATGACGCCCATGAGATGATCAACGAGCTTGGAGGAAATCCGACCACAATCCATTATCTCAAGGGAAAGAGGTTCTTTTTGGCATTTCCATTGTTTCATGCTGCAAATCTTACCTTCACGATTGGGGTTAATGTTTACTCCGGAGTAACATGCGTACTTCCACCACCCGAGCCACTAACGGTGGACATTGTGAACCTGGTACATACCCACGGCAATCTGCACGGAAGCCTTCTACCTCCATCCATGTTAATAGACATATACAAGAACTCGGAGTATCTTGTCAACATGATACAACGTTTGCAGTTCGTTGCATATGTCGGTGGGAAACTGCCAGAGAAAATCGGAGACCAGATATCGTCCAAATTGAAGCTGATAACCTTGATGGGATCAACTGAAACCATGCTCCTTCCGATAGAGCTCAACACCAGCTGCACTGATTGGCAATACCTTCCTATTAGCCCTTTCCTAGGTCACGAATTTCGTCCTTCTAGAGATGGGCTCCACGAACTGGTCATAGTTCGTAACCCAAAGTATGATCTTTTTCAGGGTGTCTTTTCGACCTTTCCAAGCATTGACGAATATCCCATGAGCGATCTATACGAGCAACACCCTGAGAAACCTGGATCGTGGATATTTCAAGCAAGAGCAGACGATATCATTGTCTTCAACAACGCCGAAAAGCTCAATCCGGTGACTATGGAAGCCATTATATCGGCACACCCTGCGGTCAATGCTGCAATTATCGGTGGACATGGTACATTCCAAGCCGCGCTTCTGGTCGAGCCAAAGGTTAGTCCTACAACTAACGAGGAAAAAGCAACATTGCTGCACGAGATCTGGCCGACTGTTGTCCAAGCAAACCGCGACTGCCCCGCTCATGGTCGAGTTATGAAAGACTTCATCATGTTCACGAGCCCATACAAGCCAATGCCGAGAGCTGGGAAAGATACTGTTCAGCGCTATGCGACGCTGAAATTATACGCCGACGAGTTCGAAGACTTGTATGCTGCTTCGAAGCCTTCGACCCAGGTATCAAATATGGGTCTGAACGGGGAAATCAAGCCACTAAGCGCTGCTCCACAGAATCCTCTGCCGTCACCATCGATGGCAGGAATCAATGCGCATGACATCGTGCCAAAGCTGTCAGCCGATTGCAGCACTGTTCAATCACCTATCTCGGATCGAGCGGCAACATACTCTGCATCTGATCTTGATGCACAAATCGAGGCAGCCTTGCACCGTGTCCTTCCTAGCCTTCTTCTAGAACATCTGGGCCGTGCCGTTGCCCAAATGATGGCCAGCTTACGGACTTCGGCCGTGTTACAACCGAATACAGCCAATCTGGCCGACAAAACTCCAATGGATACATGCAGAGGAGACAGCGGGGAACGACTTCCGACTTCCCCTGGACCAAATGCTCTGCAGGTACAGGGCTGTGGCCAGGAAGCCCACCACGGAAGCATCCCCGTCAACTACAGCCCAGCGGCAAGCCCGGCGAAGTCTGATGGCTATCATCCTGAGGACTTACGGGGTTTTTTGTATCGCATAATCTCCAACAACACTTACCTACATGAAGTGAACGATATGGCCAACCTGTTCGACTGCGGGCTCGATTCCCTGCAGGTGCCCGTTCTGGTCAACGAGATCAATGCCTTCCTCATCAAGTCTAGAGCAACTGTCAGTCTGATTTCGAACAAGACTATCTACGACAATCCCAGTATCGAGAAGCTGCAGGCCGCGTTGGAGCGCTCTTCTAGCGGTCCAGTCAATTCGAAAGGTGGGATGACCAGCGGTATCCAGCAGATGTAGAGAGAGGGGAAACTCAGGTGTTCTGTTGTGTTGACTTATGTTGTGAGGTTATCTGTTGACTGGTGCTGGCACCAAGGAGTACAATTTCATGAAATCATACGCTCTCTAAGCTTTCATAACCTCTTCCATCTTTAAAGCTTGGCTACTAAAAGCTCGGCCACTACAACATATGGTAGGTATGTACGTAAGGTAGTGGATGATTCCAAGCAGATAATGATTGGTCTAAATTGGCCGTCTATTATGCCTATATGTATCGCATGTCCGAGCATCGAGTCCAATCTGCCTGCCGACCTGCAACTTTGCTGCACCTCAGTGGCCCAGAGAACCTTCCCGGATCCGAGCACTTTGATGCGCCCACTTCGATTGGCTGTTTAAACCATGTGCATACTTGAAGGCAACGGTGCACATACACCAGAAACCCCCGATCTCCTAAGGGCGGCGGTCAACTTGTCAACTCAACTGATCTGCAAGCGCGAGGCGGGGCGACATTTGCCTTACTTCATTGAGCTTGATGCACGTCAAACGAAGGCTGCATACTGTATCATGCGTTTCTTAAGCAGTGCTGTCGTTTCACCCGTTTGCCAACTGGTGTTTGTCTCCAGTACCTGATCCTGGGATGGGGTCCAACGCAGCTTAGAGGCGTTCGAGCCGTTTGATGTCCAGGTCTCTTATGCTGGAAAGTAAACTATTCGGCGAGACTACCTACCTTCGCCCCCGCTCAACTGGGAGGTTCGCTGGACGATTTAAAAGGCCGTCAGGTATGGCCGCTAGTTCTGCATATGCGGTCCGTGCCGTTGACGCGCATCTTCCAGGGTATAATATTGATACCTTAGGTACCTAGTTCTTCCATCTACTTGAGCGCATGTGGCCCTTGGCGCGAAGGCTTGACGAGCCATCCAACGCCTTAGACAGATGATGGAGAACCTCACTCTAGGTACACTGCGCCGTGTTTCCACACTTTGCATGAACACATGTATGTTACACTAGGAGAACATGTGTGCGGGCCGCGAAACTAGATTAACCTGTGCTCTCAAAACACCTGAGGGTCCCTTCATTCCGCCACATGGCTCTCGACGTTACACAAGGAGACCCAACATGATCATGATCGGCCGCGCCGCAACATTGTTGCATCTTGGCCCCATACACCTTCTGCTAGAACGGCTGAGGTAAATCGCTGGTATGAAGCTGACATCGTTCTGATACATATTGATCCACTTCTTGTACTCAACATTTCATTCTCATCTCAGGGCAATGACCAACTGCTCTCGAACATCATCTTTCTGTTGGTCCCGTTACAATGGCGGAGTCGGTCACGGAAGACAAGGGTCCTCAGATCAGAGCAGTCACCTATGCCATGCTTGTTCTGGCGACGGTAGCTGTGGCTCTTCGCTTCTGGGCTAGATCTGTTGCACTGAAAGCCGGCTTTTGGTGGGATGATTGGCTTTCGCTGGCAGCTCTCGTATGTCGAATCCTGTCGCGCGGTCATTGACCTCAATTCTCACTTCCTATATAACAGCCTTTCGTCTGGGCCAGCTGTGGACTATCCATCTACTGGGTGTCGATCGGCTTGGGAAGACATATCAGCCAAGTCCCTCAGCCGCATTCACAATTGGCATTGGTCCTCTTCATCGTCAATTTCGTGTACAATACAGGCCTCTCCTTGGTCAAATTGTCCGTTCTGCTGTTCTACATCCGCGTGTTTCGGTCAATCCGAGCTTACCGGATAGCCTTCTGGATCACGGGAGCTATTCTTGTCGGTTGGTGCGTAGCTATCAATTTCCTCGCACTCTTCACGTGCGTCCCGGTCCAGAAGGCTTGGATATCGACTACTTCGGGTCATTGCCTTAACACACAGCACACCTTCCTCGGAGCGACAATCTCGAACATCATCGCAGACTTGATCGTTTTGATTTTGCCGATGCCGATGCTATGGCGACTGCATATTGGAACCCCGCGCAAACTGGGTTTGGTCGGAGTGTTCGCGGCCGGATATTGGTAAGTTCTGAGCCAAAACTGGCAAGTGGCGATGCTGAAGGGGAAACAGCGTGATCATTCTGTCCGTCCTACGCTTTGCATCCATTGTTGACCTAGGTGATGAGGTGCAAAAAGATTTGTCTTGTAAGTGAATGTACGAGTGTTGGGATTGCAAACTGATCAAACGAACAGGGAACCTTGCTTATCCTCAGATGCTCGTGACGTCCGAGATCCCAATCGCTCTCCTCAGCAGCTGTCTTCCCAGTATCTTTAACCTTGTCAAGCATGGAATCCGAAGGTATTCCTCAAGGATGTCCAACCGAATGAATGCGTCAAAACCGTTGGACGGGCCGGCAGGGTCTCACATCGGCCCTATCGGTAACCCTATCGACGAGCGCAGGAAGAACGGCTTCGTACAGCTGCAGAGCGGCAAGCAGAATACGGGGGTGTCGGCGGAAAGGCTTTTTGACAACACGAGTGGAACAGAACACTATACGACGGCGTTCCCTACCAAGCACGGCCGGGATGGGGACCCCGAATCAGGGATCCCGCTGCACCAGATTCATGTCCGTGAAGATGTTGAGATTGATACCCAGAGGTCATGAAGCTTTGTAACAATATGATTAGTAACCTATCTCTTAGGAGTAAGCATACCTAGGTATCCCAGGTAGAGAAATATGTACGCGGCCAGTAAGGCACCGGTGGGTAGGTAGGGATGATAGCCGTACATGTGCAATGCCAGTGTCTTGACCGGCGGATCCGTCACGCTAGAGTGGGACACCAGATCGATCAGGATTATCGACCACAGCTAAGAAGGCATCCTCATCCTACATTCAACGGGTGTGCAAGCAGCAATAATCAACATCGGTTGAGCGCAGCTATGATAACAGCATGCTGCAACTCCCTAAAACCCTTGCAATGTGTCTCATCGTCCATGTCCGTGTGGAGGTTGCCGCAGACCTACAGTACCTCTCCCTCAGCTGAAGCCAACATGTGGCACGTTGGTCTTGCATTGAGAAGACGCCTCTTCCGTGCATGCAGTCTTACCTGACTGCAGGAAGTATACAGTATACTATTACTGTATGTATGTAGAAGGCTGTGCCACGGCAAGTTGGAAAGGTGTTGCCTAATCTTTCTCTAGGACTTGAGATTCACAAGTCTGCGATCTTCTGCGTTGTAGTGATCTATATTGACATACTCTATTTGCCGATCATCATTCACCGTATCCACCCTTCTCAATTTGTCTTTACGCTGAGTGGCTAACTGGATACAGTTTCCAGCGGCGCTGAAGTGTGCAGTTGAACTAAATCTGTGACCTCCCTAAGTTTGTACTGGACTCACAACCGCGGTGGAGAAAGTTCATCATGGAGAAGAAGTCGACCATCGACCACTACCGTCCTGATCTCCACCCATTCGAGGACGTCTATCGGGATATCCATCAGAATCCAGAACTTTCAAAGCAAGAGGTCCGCACTTCCTCAATCGCGGCCTCCCATCTCGAAGCTCTAGGTGACTTCGTGGTTCACCAGAGAATCGGCGGCTATGGAGTGGTAGGAGTTCTGAGCAACGGGTCTGGTCCCACCGTCCTGCTTCGAGCAGATATGGATGCTCTCCCTCACCTCGAGCAAACAAACTTACCTTACGCAAGTACAAAGACGGTGACGGATGCTGAGGGCAAGAGCACGCCTGTGATGCATGCCTGTGGGCACGACTTGCACGTTGCTACTCTGATGGCGGCGGCGACATTACTCCACGCCGCCAAATCGGAGTGGAGTGGGACTCTCATATGCCTCTTTCAACCGAATGAAGAAACCGCCGGAGGAGCTCGAGCTATGGTGGCCGACGGACTGTGGGATCCGAAAAGGTACGGTATTCCGACTCCAGACATCGTTCTGGGCCAGCACGTACATGCCATAAAGGCAGGTGTCGTCGCACTCAGCGGAGGTCCAATCTTGACCGCTGTCGACTCCCTCGAGGTCCGCATCTTCGGCAAGAGCGGCCACATCTCTCGACCGGACCTGTGTGTCGATCCCGTCGTCACTGCTAGCCACATAGTCGTACGACTGCAGAGCCTCGTCACGAAGGAAGTGAGGCCGGAAGACTTTGCGATCATTGCCTGCGCAAGCATCCACGGCGGCACAACCGCAAACATCGTCCCGGATTTCGTCGACTTGAAGCTGTCGATTCGATCGTATCGGTCAGAAGTCCATGGCCGGCTCCTCGCGGCCGTCAAGAGGGTGGTGTACGCCGAGTGCGAAGCGTCTGGCTCCCTGAAAGTCCACGAGCCGACCTTCACGACCATCATGCACGCGCCCGCTACCATCAACGATATCAAGAGCGCCGAGATTCTTAAGACAGCCTTTAGAGGCTACTTTGGACTCAACGCCATCGAATCAGACCCGTTTGGCGCGAGTGAGGATTTCTCGATTCTGGCAACGTCTTGTGGTGCGCCGTATGTGTTTCATATGTATGGCTGCGTCGATGCGGAGCGATGGGACGAGGCGGAGAAAGCGGGGAAAGTCAATGAGATCCCGCATAATCACTCCGCGTTCTTCGCACCTGTCATTCAGCCCACGATGAGGACGGCTGTGGATGCCTTTGCGTTGGCTGCTTTGACGTTTCTGGGTGAACCGTCGTGATGGTTCGAGGGTGAATCTGCTCGACGCGATCAAGTTTTTAGCTAGGGCGGATGTACTCCCAGTCGCTCAATGTCATTGGGGGAAAGTTGGGACAAGATCATCCGAGACAGAAGGATTCCAGACTTTTATGAAGCTTTGATCCCGTACCTGAGCTCGCTGCGTCCATCATAGAAGAATCTCAGATTCGAAAGTAATCCATCGGGGGTCATACACCACTCCGAATCCTACGAATTCAGCACATCAATGACAGTCTAAGCCCTGTCTCTTCTTCATTGATCACCCAATCTGATCACTCAAACGTAGAGACACGGAGAAAGCAACAAGAAGCGCTGTAATCACTCAACTCCTCTCCGCCCATAGACTGGCATCCCAGCCTCTATGCCTCGCACCTCCATTGTTTACACAGGTTTGAGAGCGCCCTCGGCTTCCTTGATAATGAAATATGTAAGGTAGGGTTGGACTCCGAACGTCTAACTTACTGACCAAACCTGAATTTAGTAGCTTCTGCTTGGATCCGACGTTGGAGCATAGCCCAGTGATGAACTGAATATTATTTCTCCTTTACGAAGAGATTGACTCATCAGACGTCCTATTCAGACCATTTCCTCCTCGAGGGGCTGTCTGGGTTGCAGCTGGGCTTACATGATGACTAAACGGCCCTAACCGCTTCTGCAAGCTCCGTAATCATCAACGATCCTTCAAGCCCTTTCAGGCTGGCGATGAGGTCCAGCTGTACATGCTGCCAGCTACAAACCTTCTGCTTGTCAGAAGAGCCAAGAGACCTTCAGAGAATACTAGAATACAAAAATCATTTAATATATGATGTTATCTGATTTATACTCAGATTCAAAATCAATGTGAACTCTACACTGAAGAGTTTTCATTAATAGATATAATATCATTCTAACACTACAACAGAACATCTCTAAGCTTACATTTGCTCTGAGACTATGAAGCTTCAATATAAACAAAATAGTAAGAATAAGAAAATCTTTTAATGTCTATTTTACTTGCATTGAGATCTGATGTCATTACTGAGTGTAAAGATAATAACAGATATGATGTTGTCTAAACTTAAGAGAGAATAAAGAGCTTAATTAATAGAAGATAATTAGACTACACTGTCTAATTAGAAATGTAACAGACAGAATCTTCTGCAAAACATGATCAGTTTATTAAAAAGAGATTTCTACAGATAATGTGAAATAGAAAAGTAGCTTGCTACAAATCTGCAGAGCATGATATACAATAACAGCAACTGCTAATTCTATGAATTTTATCTCTTTATTGAGCTCTGATTTGCAATCATTATTTAAGAAATAAGATCAAGTCTTAGTCAGAGACACTGTCTGTATAATTTGAAAGAATAGATGTATATATTGATGTATAAAGAGTTAGAATAAGTCTAAGATGTATGCTTAAGAAGCAAATAGAAAAAGATTTAGACATAAAAGACTTTGTTAATCTCAATATTGTTGAGCTGCAGAATGTAAGATGAGAATTTAATTTAAAAGTCTGAAGACTGCTGATGAAAACTAGTGTAGAGATTGTGCCTTACATAATGTTTTGTATAAACAAGATAATAATCTATCTCTGTTCTGAAAATGCAGAAGACAGATGCAGCAATAGAGACAGCAGTAAGTCACTGAAGCACTAGATTCTCTGAGTGTTAAATGAATTTAAAGAACAGTTAGACAACAGAAATTGAGAGTGTCTTTAAGCAGAACTTAGTGAGCTCACTGTTTATTAGTTAAGATGATTTTATGATAAACATCATAAATATAAAGACAACATCAACTTTAAAGATCACAATGATGACAGAATAATGTTGATACATTTAAACTTTGTCATCTTACAGTACAATACAATGAAGTTAAAAGATAAGATTATGACATCTTTGCTTTAAGATCTCATTATATAAGACTATGATGTGCTGATCATTCAGAAGTCATAATACAATAAATACAATAACAATATTTATTATCTTTACAAAAATTAATTTTATCTGATCTATTCAGAACTCACAGAAGAAAAATTAATCTGAATCTGCTTCTATATTAATTCATGACTGAACTGTGCAGACTGAACAGTTTAGATATACAGTAAAGATCTTATGATTCTGAAGATTCAGTATACTGAATATAGTTAATTTAAGCATTTATGCATTCACAATGTGTACAGAGAAGCAGTTAAAGAAAACATTACAGTAACTTTAAAGTAATTAAATGATTTATTGAAAAATGATCATTAACAATACATTATAGTGAGAGACTTTAATCTGCATTATTTAACATGAAAAGATCTGAGAATGAAGAAGAATTCACAGATAAAGCAGTTAATATAAATAATAAATGAACAACAGCTCTCTTTGCTCTTACTGTAAAGCTCAGTCACATAAAGATTTTAGTAAGCATACAGCATCATAGATCTGATGTTAAATAGTTTAGACATTATTTAACAATTAATTAGCTGTAAAATACAACAATAATATCACAACTCTAATCATTACTTTATTGTCACTCATTTTCTGCTGTCTACAGCAGAAATTACATCACAATCTTATTGACAATGAGACAGAGTAGACATAAAGCTTCTACAATAGATCTTAATAAAATAATTATTAATGTCACTTTATAATTACAATGAACTCAATATGAAGCAATACATAACTGTCATTATAGAGATAATTTAGACTGCAGTGAAGACAATAGTATTGATGTTAACTCTTAGCAAATGATTAAAGTCAGAATTTGATCTGAAAGCAAAAGAGATAATAAGAGAAATAAATAGAGCTTATTATTGTTGATAAAGAGAGCAGAGTATATACATTTAAGAGATGTACTGTTGAGTCTGCAATGAAAAAGAGAAGAAACTGACAAAATTAATGAGAGTGAGTCACAGAAAATGAATAGAGATGATTTTAAAGAATTTTCAGAAATTATAAAAATTGATGAAGTAAGTCAGAAATTATAGAGCTACAAGTCAGACTTTCACTTCTGTTCTGAAATAAATGAAAAAGTTGAAATTTACAGAACTGCAGAACAAGACAAAATTACTTTAAATAATTTTCTTTTTAACTTCTTTAGAGACAGATCTCAACAACATTGCAGAATATAAATATTTTAAGCTGATATTTATGTCTTTAATTACAGAGATTGAATTAACAGAGATTATAATGTGAATATTAAATAATAAAGTATTAAAATTAAATAACATATTGAACTGAGTTCTACATTAAATATTACTGCAATTACTTTCATTACTATTCTCACTGTACAACTTGTGCCTGAACAGCAGAAGACATTTAAGAGCTTTTAAACACTTTATTACAGTGATGTTGCAGAAGCTCAACAAAGAAGATTATTAGCAGTTTAAGATATATTGATTAATGATATTTCTAAATATTATAAGCAAAACTTTGAAGTCTATAATGACATATAGAATAAGCTACATGACAGAGATCTATTAATTATTATTTAAAACACTGCTGAAAAGTTAAAAGATTATGTTTACAGAGCAGACAATTCACATACTGCTAAAGCAGATTTACAGAACATAAAAATTAAGTACATTAATTATATTATTATTAATGCTGAATGTATTAGAAGTCTTTAACAATATCTTTTACAAAAGATTACTTTACAATCTCTGAAAATGTCATCTATCACTGAAGATAGTGAACTGAATAAAAGACTTTTTGAGAAAAAGAACATCAACAATAAAGCTGTTAAAATATGAGTTAGAGAGCTTTGTCATTTATATAAATATATTTTAAAGTTTATCATTATCATTCATTCTATATCTATTCTACAATGCTGACATGCTGAATCTAGTCAATGATTCACAGCTTTAAGTTACAGCAGCAAGTTGAATTGATGATGTAAACATTATAATGACAAAAAAGTCAGCAGAGAAGAACTGCATCACTTTGCACACAGTATACAGTTATACAGAGCAGTAAGCTTAAAAATATATCTTTATCTTTATCTTAATTAAGTATGAGTTTATTTACTTTACAAACTGTCTCATAAGACATAACATAACAGCAGAGCTGATTCTAGACATATATACAGTACAGACATCACTGATGTACAGAGTGCTGAGAATCATCTTGAATTTACATTTAAAATAAGATGCACATATATAATACATTCAAATCTGAGTCACAATAAGTCTCAAAGATCTAGCAGCACTGACAGACTTTACATAAAGCTTTAAGTTTAAGAATCTACAGAGACTCTATGTAACAGTGATGTTACTGTAGATTTTGTACTGCTGTTCAGTCTGATACAGTTCAGACAGTGAGCACAGAATAATTATACAATAAAAATAAACTCTTTAGAAATTAACAGTCATACAGTGATGAGCAGAAGTCATTATAGTGAGAATCTTTCACATAACAATGAGCTCAGCACTGAACATAGAATTCTTTCTTTTTTTAATGAAATAGCAGCTAAAAAAGACACTGAAAAAGTTTATACTTCATATTGTTACTACATCAATCTATACTTTAATGAAGAAAATCAGACCTGACTTTACAAAGAAGCTTTGCTGAAAGAGCTTACTGAAATATCTGTAACTTCATTATAAAATGTAAATATAATTCTCATTAAAAGTTAACTTGAAATTCAGAACACTTTATATTGTATTATTATGATGAAATG
>JAABUU010002374.1_pt1 | contig 27013 bp, 25 predicted proteins | sample 5559301 | NCBI WGS metagenome assembly JAABUU01 (sample SAMN10711884, study PRJNA513360) | rock metagenome | isolation source: Antarctica rocks | place: Antarctica: Victoria Land, Richard Nunatak white | reverse complement strand
GCGCAAAAGTCGAAAAAAGAGCTCGGCGAATCAAGCGAACAGACCAAAAACGGCCGAAGACGGGGCTAAGGCCTTCGCAAACCTTGATCTGACGACGGTTTCGTCGCGAAATTCCGCAACCTGCTAAGCTCTGCAAGAGCACGAATCGGTGCCGTTCGACCCTCAGAGCAGTAAGACGTCGTTCAATCTCGAGCCGTAGGGGTCTATCCCGTAAGCGACCCTTTGCGCACTCATTCCACGCCAAGGTCTGTTGTTCATGACTGGCGTGGCGAGATCAGCTGGTCATTGCTATTTTACGTTGATGCAGAGCGAAGCGATTGCCGTCTGGATCGGTCACGAACGCAGCGAAGCACGGAGGAAATTCCATTACTTCCGTGACCAGCACCTTCTTTTCTGCAAGCGCCGCGCGCATCGTCGCAATATCGTCAACTTCGAATGCTGCCGAACACTGCGTCCCAGGCGTACCGATCGATTCGGCGTCAACGGCGAAGGTCATGTTACCAATTTCAAATTCGACGAACGAGTCGCCGAACGATGCGCCGGGCGTCAAGCCGATCGTGTCACGATAAAATGCGACCGCGCGCGCGATGTCGTCGACCGGATAACTGACGAACGCCAATTCCTTAATCATTCGAGCCCTTTTAAGCAATACGGGTCCTTGCCCCTATCTCGTCGGGCCGGTCAGCGCAAGCATCCGAATCAGGGCCTACCTGTCTACTCCATTTAGGCCCGCTGGAGAGATCGACCAGCGGCGGTGATGCGGATTGTTATTTCGACCGGTTCAGGCTTTCCAGCCAGCGACCGTTACGAGACGAAGGGCCCCGTCTTCAATGCGCGTGCGTGAAGTTACCGACGCGAATCCCGGCAACGGCGATGCGGCGGAGCGCCTCGCGCATGCCGAGCGGCGGGGACATCGGGCGGCCGACCGCGGAAAAATAACGCTCGGGATCGATATTGAGCGTGCGGGTCTGCACCATCGTGACCGGCGTCGCGGCGAGAAACGCGTCGCTCGCGGCGACCTCATCGACGTCATCCGTCACGCCGGGATGCGTGAGCAGATTGAGGGACGTTCGTAATCCGGCGCCCGTCGCGAGCGCGATGCTCGCGAAGACGTCGTCGAGGCCGTAGCCGAGGGGCCGGTAATACGCCGCGTAGGTCGCCGGGCGAAACGAGTTGAGGCTGATCCGGACGGCGTCGAGCCCGGCGTCGACAAGCGTCTGCAACGAGCGCGTCATGCTGCCGTTTGTATTGAGATTGATCGTGCCGTCGCTCGTTGCGGCGCGGATGCGTTCGATCGCCCGGACGATCGTGGTCGAGCGCAACAGCGGCTCGCCCTCGCAGCCCTGACCGAACGAAACGATCCCGTCCGGCACGCGGGCGAGGTGTGCGAGCGCGACGCGCGCGAGATCCTCGGGGTCCGTCTCCTCGACGATGCGCAGCTGCGGCGCGGGGAATCCGACGCCGTCGTCCTGCTCGGAGATGCAGCCGACGCAGCGCGCGTTGCAGCGCGGCGAGACGGGCAGCGCCGCTTCGCCGCGCCGCAGGAACACGTTTTGCGCCGTGAAGCAGCCGTAGGATTCGGCGCAGATCGCGAGCTGCGCGAGCGTGCCGCTCGCGGGATCGTCCGCGCGCCGCTCGGCGACGAGCGCTTCGAGCTCGCCCTCCGCGAACGTCCGCGGCGCCCAGTCGTCGCTCGCGTCCGTGCGCATCGCCGCGACGTGGAGCTCGTCATCGACCACGCAGGCGAACGAGTAGCCGAACAGCGGCAGCACGGGCGCGCCCGGGTTCGCGCGATACGCGGGCAGCGCAAGCCGCGTGTAGCCGGCGGGCAGCAGCGCGCCGAGCGCGACCCGCCGCGGCAGCGCGCGACCGTCGCGCGTGAGCGGGACGCGGCCCGGCAAGATCGTCGGCACGGTGCCCGGGGGCGCGGGAATGAGCTCGCCCGGCCGCGGCGCGCGCAGATCGCCGCCGTCGAGCAGCGGATGCACGTGCTCATCGAAAAAGATGCGGCCGCGCGGGTCGGCGTACGCGAGCCCGGGCGGGAGGCGCCGCGCCATCAGCGCGTCGTCGTGCGCTCGAGCATCGGCTCGGCGGGACCGGTGAGCGACGCGTGCGCCCCGCGCTGCCACGCGACGGTGAGCCGGCCGCCGGGCACGTCGACACGAATGGGCGAGCGCGCGACGCCGCGCACGATCGCGGCCGCAGCGCACGCGACCCCGCCCGTCCCGCAGGCGCGCGTGAGCCCGACGCCACGCTCGTAATGGCGGACCGTGAGCCGATCGACGTCGACGCGCACAGCGTGGACGTTCGTGCCGCGCGGAAAGCGCGCGTGACGCTGCATCGCCTCGCCGAGCGCGACGAGATCGACGGCATCCGGATCGTCGACGAACACGACGGCGTGCGGATTGCCGACCGAGACGGAGACGTACGACCACTGCGCGCCGAGCGCATCGAAGACGAGCTCCGCCTCGCCGTCGGGAAACCTCACCTCGCCCATGTCGAGCCGCACCGCGAAGGGTTCGCGCGCGACGACCTCCGCGACGATCGGCCCCGCGAGCGTCGCGATCGTCAGGTGGTCAGGCTCACCGCGATCGACGAGATAGCGCACGACGCAGCGCACGCCGTTGCCGCACATCTCGGGTTCGGACCCGTCTGCGTTGAAGACGCGCATCCGCACGTCCGCGCCGTCGGTGCGCTCGATGACGAGGAGCCCATCCGCACCGCCGAACTCGCTCCCGCGCGCACACATCTCACGGGCGAGGTCGGCGAGATCCACGCCGTGCGACGGCCGGTCGTCGAGGATCACGAACGTATTCTCGGCGCCGTGATACTTCTCGAGCGCGAGCGATTCGCGCGGCACCGAGCTCACCGCTCGAGCGTCAGCGGCGTCTGCGGCGTGATCGTCGAGACGGCGTGCTTGTAGACGAGATGAAGGCGGTGCTCGTACTCGAGTGCGATCGTGAACGCGTCGAAATCCTTGACGGTCCCGCGCAGCTGAAAGCCGTTGACGAGATAGACGGTGACCTGGATCTCGCCGCGCTGCGCCTCGGCGAGGTAGGCGTCTTGAAGATGTCCGCGGTTGCCGCTGGCGACGGTTCCGCCGGTGCTTGCCATAGGACGTCGTGCTTGCACTCCGCCGCTCCGCGCATCCTGCGCTCGGCCGGGTTCCGCCGCCGAGCGGGTCAGAGCGACCAACCGTCGAGCGCGGCGAGCCGCGCGGCGACGGCATCCGCGGCGATCGACTCCGCGACGCGCTCACCGCGGAACCACGTCTGCTGGCGTTTCGCGTAGCGACGCGTCGCGCGGATCATCGCGGCGCGCAGCCCGGCTTCGCCGAGCCAGCCCGCAAGATACGCGGCCGCCTGCGGGTAGCCGACCGCGTCGGCGGCGACCGCGTCGCTCCCGACGCGCTGGGCTTCGGCAACGAACCCCGCCGCGAGCATGCCGTCGACGCGGCGCGCGATGCGCTCCTCGAGCGTCTCGGAATCGACGGTGAGCACGAGCTTCACGGCCGCGAGCCCGCGCGCGCGCAGCGAATCGTGCGCGTCGAGGCGGACCTCCGCCGGCTCCACGCTTGCCGACCCGAGCGCGATCTCGAGCGCGCGCGCGACGCGATAGCGATCGGTCGGCGCGATCGCGCTCGCGCGCACCGGATCGCGCGAGGCGAGCCACGCGTGCAACACCTCGGGCGGATGCACGCGCGCCTCGCGCGCGAGCCGCTCCCGCAGCGCCGGGTCGTACGCCCCCGAGAGCGCGACGTCGCCCGCGAGCGCGCGCAGATAGAAACCGGTGCCGCCGACGACGAGCGCTCGCTTGCCGCGCGCCTCGATTTCATCGATCGCGGCGAGGGCGTCATGCGCGAAGCGCGCGGCGCTGTAGCGCTCGTGCGGATCGAGAAAGCCGATGAGGTGATGCGGCACGCGCGCGAGTTCGGCCGGCGTCGGCGCCGCGGTCCCGATCGGCATGCCGCCGTAGATCTGCCGGGAGTCCGCCCCGACGATCTCCGCGTCGAAGCGCTCCGCGAGCTCGATCGCGAGCGCCGTCTTCCCGGAGCACGTCGCGCCGCCGAGCAGGACGACCGCCGGTTGCTTCAGCGCTTGAACATCCGCGCGATCGCGTCGGCTTCGAGCCGCACGATCGTCGGCCGGCCGTGCGGGCAGTGCATCGGATTCTCGCAGGTCACGAGCCGCGCGAGCAGCGCCTCCATCTCGCCGGCTTCGAGCGCTTCGCCCGCGCGCGTCACCGAATGACAGGCAAGCGACGCCCAGATCCGCTCGCGCGCGCCGAGCCCCGGCACGTCGTCGCCGAGATCGGCGACGTAGCCGCGCAGGTCGAAGGCGCGCGCGCCATAACCCGCGGGCGTCGCGAGCACGCGGAAGCAGCGCTCGCCGAAGGGTTCGACCTCGCAGCCCGCGGCGGCGAGCGCATCGAGCGTCGCGGCGAACCGCTCGGCGTCGCGCGGTTCGAGCTCGATCGTGTACGGGACCAGCAACGGTTCCGTCGGCGCGCCCCCGAGCCGCGCCCGCGCGGCGATCGCCTCATAGGCGACGCGCTCGTGCGCGGCGTGCTGATCGACGAGCACGAGCGCGCGGCCGTCGGTCGCGAGCACGAACGTCGCATCGAGCTGCGCGAGCACGCGCAGCGCGCGCGGTGCCTCGGTGAACTCCGGGGCCGGCTCGGCGACGACGCCCGCCTCGGCGCCGACGAGGCGCAGCGCGGGCGCCGCGGCGGGCGTCGTGGACGCAACGACGGGCACCGCCGGCAGCGCCGGCGAGAACGAGAGCGCGTCGCGCATGCGCTCCGTCGCGTCGCGGCCGAGCGTCCGCGCGATCGCGCGGCGCACGAGCCCATTCGTCGCCTCGGGATCGCGCAGCCGCACTTCGGCTTTCGTCGGATGGACGTTGGGATCGACGCGGTCGCTCGGCACGTCGACGAAGAGCACGCCGAACGGGTGGCGGTGGGCGAGCGCATAGGTCGCGTAGCCCGCGCTCCATGCGCCCGCGAACGCGTTCGACCGCACCAGCCGATCGTTCACGAAGAGCAGCTGCAGCCGGCGGTCGCCGCGATCGCTGCCCGGCCGGCTCACGAAGCCGCGCACCGTCGCGGCCTCGCTCGCCGTCGCCTCGAGCTCGGTGAGCGCGCGCGCCGCGACGCCGAAGACGTGCGCGAGCCGTTGATCGAGCGCGTCGCCCGGGGCGAAGGCGAACGCGGGCCGGCCGTCGTGCGCGAGCGAGAACGCCACGCGCGGATACGCGAGCGCGAGCGTTGCGAGGAACGTCGCGATCCGGCCGTACTCGGCCGTCGCCGAGCGCAGATACGCGCGGCGCGCCGGCACGTTCTCGAAGAGCGCTTCGACGCGCACGCGCGTGCCGCCGGGCGCCGCGACGGGCTCGGGCGTCGAAACCGCGAGCCCGTGCGCCGTGACCGTGAAGCCGAACTCGGCGCCCGGCGTGCGCGACGTCAGCCGAACGTGCGCGACCGCGGCGATGCTCGCGAGCCCCTCACCGCGGAAGCCGAGCGTTACAACGCGCTCGAGGTCCGACGCGGCGACGAGCTTGCTCGTTGCGTGACGCGCGAAGGCGAGCGCCAGCTCCGAAGCCGCGATGCCGGCGCCGTCGTCGCTGACGTCGATGAGGTCGAGGCCGCCGCGCCGCACGTCGACCGCAATGCGCGTGGCGCCGGCGTCGAGCGCGTTCTCGACGAGTTCCTTGAGCACGGAGACCGGGCGCTCGATCACCTCGCCCGCGGCGATCAGACCGATCGTCGTCGGATCGAGTTGGCGGATCACCCCAGCGCTTTACGCCGCGAACGACCGCCGCCCCGCGTCACGGCGACTAGGGCCGCCGGAACGCGTACCCGGCACCGCGATGCGTGTGAATGAGGCGCGTCGCCTGCCCGACGTCGATCTTCGAGCGCAGGTACGAGATGTACGTCTCGACCGCGCCCGGCCCGACCGAACGCTCGGCGCCCCAGACCGCGTCGAGGAGCTGCGTGCGCGTGAAAATCCGTTCGGGCTGCCGCATGAGCGTCAGCAACAGATCGTACTCGCGCAGCGAGAGCCGGATCCTTCGCGTCCCGCGCCGGACCGCGCGCACGTCGAGATCGACCTCGAGATCGTCGAAGCGCAGCACGCGCGGCTGCGGCCGCGGCCGACGCAACGCGACGTCGAGCCGCGAGGCGAGCTCGGCGCGTTCGAACGGCACGACGAGATGGTCATCCGTGCCGAGGAGCAGCGTCGTGAGATCGGCGCTCGGCCGCGCGCGCTCCGAGATCCCGAGGATCGGCACGTCGCGGATCTGACGGAGCATCGGAAGCACCGAGCGGCCGTCGACCTGCGAGAGCGAGAGATCCAAGACGATCGCGTCGGGCGGCCATTCCCGCGCGACGGCGACGCCCGAGCGTCCGTTCGCCGCGGATCTGACGACGTAGCCTTCGTCGCGAAGCGCTCGCTCGATGAGCTCGAGGGTGACCGGTTCCCGATCGATGACGAGGACGCGCTGCATGCCCTGCATGGATCACGACGCTACGCGCGGCTCCTGAGAGCGGCCTGTGAATCGCGGTACGATCTCACCGCGCTCTCAGAACTTTCTCACGCGAGCGACGTAGTGTGCGAACATGAGCCTCATTCGCACGCCCGACTCCACCGACGCGGAGACGACCGTCGTCGTCGATCTCATCGGCGACTTAGACCCGACGCTTGCCTCGGTCGTCGCCGAAGCGCTCGACGGTCTCGCGCCGGACGGCGCATGCGCCGTCCGCGTCCGGACGGCTCACGTTCGCAACGCCTCGCGCGACGGTGTCGCCGCGCTCGCGCGGGCGCTCGACGTGGCCCGCGCTGGCGGCCTCGCCGTGATCCTCGAGGTCGGCAATCGCACGGTGAAGACCGCATTCGCGAACGCTCAGCTCGCCTGCGTGCCCTTCACGACGGGCACGCCGCGCGACCGTCATCTGCTGCTCGCGCGTCACGCCGTGTGATGAGCTCGTGCGTCACGGGCCGAGCCGTGCACGCACGATACCGAAGACGAGCGCGAGGAGCGACGTCCCCGCGACGAGCGCGACGAGCGCGCCGCGGAACGCGCCCGGCGACAAGCGTCGTGCTGCGAGGGAACCGAACGCGCCGCCGACGATCGCGACCGGCGCGACGACCGTCACCGCGTGCAATGACCCCGGGTGGAGCACGTGCGCGGCGGCCGCGACGCCCAGGCCGACGACGTAACTCGAGATGTTGAAGACGGCGAGCGCCGCGCGCGTCTGCGGGACGCTCCAGCGCTGGTTCGCGACGGCGAGACCGGCCGGCGGCCCCCCCATACTCGTGCAGCCGTTGAGAAAACCGCCAACCGCGCCCGCGACGAAGAGCAGCCGGCCCTCGCGTTCGCGGCCGACCTCGCGCGGCCGCACGATCAGGAACGCCGCGGCCATCGCGAGCGCCGTGCAGGAGAGCACGACGCGAAGCGTCGCGACGTCGAGCACAACGAGCGTCGCGACGCCGAACGGCGCCGCGAGCACCGCTCCCGTGACGAGCGAGGCGGCGCGTCGCCACGGCATGACGCGGACCGTCTCGAGTGCGACGAGCGCGCCGACGATGCCCCCGACGATGAGGCTCGTGAACACGACGTCCCGGGCCGGTAAGACGAGCGCCGCGAGCGGGACGAAGACGAGGGCGAAACCGAAGCCCGTCAGGCCCTGAGCGAACCCCGCGACCGCGGCGAGCAGGGCGAGCGAAACCAGCGTGCCGATCGTGCCATCGCTACCGCTTCACGCTGCCGCCGCCCTTCGGGAGCTCGGGCGGCCGGACGAACGTCAGGCCGATGCCGGGCACGTAGACGAGCCCGGGCCGGCCCGGCTCGGTCGCGATGCCCTTGGCCGCCGCTTCCTGCGCGGTGAGGACCGAGAGGTACGCGCAGCTCGTGAAGCTCCGAAAGGCGATCGCGGCCGGGTTGGTGCGCAGCGCCTCACGCTGCGCCGAGGTCGGCTCGCCGAGCGCCGCGCCGGGATCGTTGTCGGTGCCCTCGGGCGCGCCGGCGGGCGGGGCGCCGCCCTCGCCGCCGCCGCCGCCGCCGCCGAATCCGCCACCGCCGAATCCGCCGCCGCCGCGGATGCGGCCGGTTCCGAGCCCGGCGCCGCCCGCCGCGTTCATGCCGTTTGCGGCGCCCGCGCCGCGCGCGCCGCCGGAACCGCGGAACTTCGGGCGCAGCGCGAGATAATACGGTACCGTTGGATCGACGTGCGCGTCGTGCTTCACGAGCTCGAACATCGCGTTCGCGGGCGGCGCCGCGCCCGCCGCGAACGCGGCGACGTCGGCGCGCAGCTCGGCGAAGACCGGCGTCGCGGCCGTGACGGCATCGGACGTGCATGACGAGCGCGCCGTCGCGAGCGCGAGCGGATCGACGCCCGGCGGCGGCGGAACCGCCGTGAAGCGCCCCCCCGGCGGCGGGCTCGCCCCCGGTGCCGCGGCGGCGGCGGTCGCGGGCGCCGGCGTCGCGCTCGGCGCATCGACCGGGAGCTTCGCGACCGACGCGAACGCGGGGCCCGGCCGGGGGCCGCCGATCGTCGTGGTGTACGAGAGGTTGATCGTCCGCGGCAGCAGCGGCCGGCTCACGCCGAGGTACGACCCGCCCGACGAGAGCGCGAGGGGCACGGCGCCGCTGTCGGTTGCGAACACGCCCGCGTCCGTATTGAAGACGTTGTTCTCGAAGAGCGTGACTTGGCCCGGGCCGAACCGGTGCGAGAGCCCGGCGGAAACCGTGGCGTACGGTCCGAGATGCTGCTGATTGTTCGAGCCCGTGTACTGGACGCTGCCGAGCAGCTCGATGCCGCTACGCGGCAGATACCCGTCGGCGGTGAGCCCCGCGCGATGCAGCGGCCGGTTCGGGAGCTGCGCGCCGACGACCGACGTCGAGGGCCCGTCGAGGAGCCGCGAGCCGGCGCCCGTGAGCTCCGCCTTCGCGAGCGTGTACGTGGGCAACAGCACGACGTACTTCGAGATGCCGAACCGGCCGCTGAGATCGATGCTCTGGTAGAGCCGCCGCGTGCCCGCGATCGATTCATCGACGTAGATCGTCGGCGCGGCGGCGGCCGTGCCGCAGACGCTCGGCGATTGGTAGGCCGCCGTCACCGCGCCGATGTAGCCCGGCACGCTCGCGAAATAGCCGGCGGGCTCCGCGATGAGCGCGCCGATGACCTGGCCCGCCTGTATCTGCGAGGACGCGCGCGCCGAGAGCGTGCCGAAGCGCAGCGTGTGCGTCCAATTCGCAGAGACCGAGAAGGCGGATTGCTTGCCGATCGCCGTGTCGCCCGGGCCGCCGACGACCGCCGTTCCGGCGCCGCAGTTGAAGCTCGCGCTCACGGGATCCGAGAACGAGCGATTGACGCTGACGCTCGGCTGCGAGCTGCCGGCGTCGATTGAGGCCGCGAAGGCGTCGGTCGCCGAGGGCCGCCAGCCCACGCCGAAGCCCGCGAGCACGTTCGTCCCGAGGCCGCTCGTCGTCACGAGCGAGAGATGCGGCGAGAGCGTCAGCCGGTCGCTGGATTTAAACGTGTCCGAGAAGGTCGTCTGCGTCGAGCTCACGTCGTCCGTGTAGGCGCGCTCGAAGATCGAGCCCGCGGTCGGCACGTTCGCGTTGATCGCCTGATAGGAGCTGCCCGAGAGCGCGATCGTGTGGCGCTTCTCGGCGATCGACGCGGAGTACGCGAGCCCTCGCGTGAGCGTCGTATTCGCCTGCAGCGATGGATCGAGACACTCGGCATACGTCGTCGCCGTCGCGCAGTTGACGGGCTCGTTCACCGCTACGAGCGGATCGAGGGTGGCCGGCGCGTCGAGGACGTAGCGGTTCGAGTCGTCGGTCGTCTGCGTGCTCGTGCTGATGTAGCCCGAGAGCGACGTCGAGACGTTGCCGACGAGCGATTGGATCGAGACGTCGCCGAATCCGAAGCGCCCGACGTTGCCGTTGCCCGGACCGATGCCGCACGGCAGCAGCGTCACGTCCTGCGCACAGATCGCGGTCGCGGCGCGGTTGTTCGTGAGCAGCGTCGAGCCGATCGTCGTGCGGTCGTCGCCGAGCCGGTAGCGCAGCTTGATGAAGTCGCCGCGCGCCGTCGATTCGCCCTCGTGCGCGTAGTTTAAACCGCTCTGATCGAGATAATCGCGGAACGTCAGCGGGCTGTTGCTGCCGCGCCACGTGTGCTGTACGGCGATGCCGAGCGAGTCGATGCTGCCCGTGAAGGCGATACCGTAATTGGAGCGGTCGTACGTCCCCGTCGTGCCGTTGCCGCGGAATTGAAGCGACTGCGTCGGCGCAAGCGTGCGGAAGTTCACGCCGCCCGCGAGGCCGCCCGCGTTCGCGCCAAAGCTCACGCTCGACCCGGAGAAGAGGTCGGTGCCAATCGCGCGGAGGTTCGCGGACGTCCCGGGACCCGAGAGCGGGATGCCGTCGAGCGTCACCTCGGTCTGCGACTCGTCCTCATTGTTGAGCGAGACCGTGACGGCGCTACTCGAATCGGTCGCGTCCTGCGTGACGCTAACGCCCGCGAGCTGGTCGAGGGCGTCGGTGAGCGAGGTCGAGAGCCGCCGGATCGGGCTCTCGTCGGCGATGTCGTTCGAGGTGATCTGGATGTTCGCGCTCACCCTCGCGATGATGCGCAGCGACGACGCGTCGCCCGACTGCGGCTCGGCGTGCAGCGACGACGCGAGCGCGATCCGCAGGTGCACCGCCCGGTCGACCAGCACGTCGAATTCCCGCGAGCGCGCGCCGTCGTAGCCGCGGCGCGTGACGCGGACGCGATAGATCCCCGTCGGGACGTCGGTGTAGTCGATCTTTCCGGCCACAGTCGTGAGCGAGTTCGCGGTCTGCGCGCCGAGGAGAAAGACGCGCGCGTCCTCGAGCGGCTGCTTCGTCTTCGCGTCGATCACGTCAACGACGATCTCGCCCGCATCGCTCTGCGCGGAGCCCACGGCCGGCAGCGCGACGCAAGCGAGCGCGCCGAGCAAGGCAAAGCCGCGACGGAACGAACGACTGACCATCGAGCACAAGTATCGGCAAGAATTCTCGGAACAGCCTGTGACTCGCGTGAGCCCCGATGACTGACGGCGCTGGCGCGAGCTCCGGCTCGCCGCGCTCGCGGACGCGCCCGCGGCGTTCAACTCGAAGCTCGCCGACTGGCAGGACGCGGACGAGGATCGCTGGCGGCGGCGCCTGCTCGACGCGCCGGTCAACCTCATCGCGGATCTCGATGGCAGGCCTGCCGGCATGGCGAGCGGCACGACGACCGGCGACGCGACGGAGCGCGAGGTGATCTCGCTCTGGGTCGCGCCGTTCGCCCGCGGTCGGGGCATCGCGACGGCGCTCGTGCTCGCCGTCGTCGGCTGGGCGCGCGACGCCGGCGCGCGACGCGTCGTCCTCGAGGTGAAGGCGGACAACGACGCGGCCCGCGCGCTCTATCGGCGGCTGCGTTTCGTCGATGCCGGCGACGTTGACGGTCGCAGCGATGTGCGCCGCATGACGCGTTCGCTCGACGCGCCGATCGCGGCATCAGACCTCAACGCCGTCTCGACGGGCGACGTCTATGGTACGGCCCCGTTGTATTCCGAGGCGACGTTCGCAGCACACGTCCGCTGCAACGAGATCGATCTCGAACGGTCGGTTCGGCTCGATGAAGACGGAGGACTCGTCGCGCTCGCGCTGCTCGCGATTCGCGACGCACGCGCGTGGATCGGCGGCTTCGGCGTCATCCCGCACGCCCGCGGCCGCGGGGTCGGACGCCGGTGCGCGGAGGCGGCGATGGGCGCCGCGCGAACGGTCGGCGCGACGTCGCTCGAGCTCGAGGTCCTCGGCGGAAACGCCGCGGCTCGACGCCTGTACGAGCGCGTCGGCTTCGTCGCCGTCGACGAACTCGACGTCTGGGAGCGCACTGCCGCGGGCGAGCCGCGCACGCTCGAGCTCGTCGAACGCTCTGAGCGCGACGTCCGCCGCATCGGGCCGGCTCCGACATGGCAACGCGAGGCACGCACGGTCGCGCGCTCGGGTCCCTCCGCCGAGATCAGCGTCGCCGGCGGCCGGGCGTTCATCGTCCCGGCCGGTCCCACGAGCTACCACGTGCTCGACGTCGAGGCGGAGAACGATCGCGCGGCACGGGTACTCTGCGACCGGCTCGCGATCGGTCGCTCGATGCGTCTGCTCAACGAATCGCGAACGTCGCTCTTCTCGTCGGCGCTGGCCAAGGCGGGCTGGCGCGTCGCGCACCGGCAACTCCGCATGCGAATACGCCTCTAGTGTGCTGACCTAGAAGTTCCATGCGGAAGATCGCGAAGGATTTTTTGGTCGGACCGAGGAGCGATGAGGGAGCAACGCCGTAGCGTTGTGACCGAAGAGCGACGACGAGCCGGCCGAAAAGACGAGCGAGATTTCGTAAGCGAACTTCTGGGTCAGCACACTAGGATGCCGATCCACGTCGCACGCCGCTCGTCGTCGTCGGCGGCTCTCGCACGAACGGGCGTACCAATCGCGACGGCATCGCGGTCGACGCGATGCTCTCGCTTGGTGAGATCGCATCGGCGACCGGCGACACGCGCGAGCCCGATCGTATTGAAACGTGTACGATTCGGGCGCGAGGCATTGATTCGTGACAGCCGTCGAAGGGAATGAGGTAAAGTATCTTTCCGTTCGCGCGTCCGCGCGAATTTCATAGGAGCAATTATATGCGTATGATCTCGACGACCGCCTTCGCGCTCGCCCTCGGGCTCGCCGCGTCGGGCTCGGCGTTCGCGCAATCCACCGGTATGGCGAACGGCTCGCAGAATCACACCACGATGAAGGCGCGCTGCTCGCCCGGCGATCCGAACGTCATGGTCGACACCAAGGCCAAGACATACTCCGTCGACAAGGCGCCCGTAGCGGCCGTCGCCGGCGCGCCCTCGATGTCTCCCACGGCCGGCGAAGCGGAGATGGATAAGGCCGACGCGATGAATAAGAACATGAAGTCCATGTGCAAATCCGAGGCGATGAGCATGGGCGCGAAGATGAGCGACAAGCAGCCGATGATGGCGCCGGCGGCCTCGCCCTCGCCGTAAACGCCGCCGCGGTCGCGAGCTTCGCTCGAAGCGAATCGCTCGCGACCGCAGCGCCGTCAACTATTGCGTCGAGAGTTCAAGATAGACGCTGCGGCCCGGCGCCGGGTAACCGAAGATCGGGACGTAGCGCTCGTTGCCGAGATTAAAGCCGCGTGCCGTGAGGATAACGTCCTTCGCCAAGCGGTACCGCGCGTAGGCATCGAGCGAATCGTGCGCATCGTACGTCCCGACGAGCGGCGGCGGAACGTTCGCCACGTCGTCCCCGTCGCTGCCGACGACCGTCCAGCGGGCGCCGTACGCGAATCGGTCAGGTCCGAATGGCCGCGAGATCCCGAGGACACCCTGGCCGACCGGCTGGCGCGGCAGCCGTGCACCCGTCGAGAGATCGACCGCGCGGTAGAGATCGGTGAAGCTCGCATCGGCGACGAAGCCGCCGAAGGGATGCGACTGCGCGGTCACGGCGATGCCGTCGACGACGGCACGTTGCGCGTTGAAGGGCACGAAATTCGGCGGTTGCAGCACGATGAAGTTCGAGCCGTGCCGGCCGAACCAGCCGACGCTCAAGCTCGCGGCGTGCGTGTCGTACGCGATCGTGGCATCGGCCGTCGCGGCCTTTTCCGGGAGCAAGCTCGGGTTCGAGAAGCCCGGATAATAGAGATCGTCGAGCGTCGGGACGCGGAACGACTCGCCGAGATTACCGGAGAGCCGGAAGGCTCCCGCATGCGTGACGAGACCGAACGACGGCGCGAGGACGCCGCCGCTCGGGCGATCGTTTTCCGCGCGTAGACCGCCCGTAATGCGCGTCGTACCGAGCGCGTAACCCGCCTGCGCGTAGATCGCGCTCTGCGACTGCGTCGCGCCGACCGCGGACGGCGGCGCGGTGCCGATCACGTTGAAGTTCGCATCGTACAGCGGCAGGGTCGGGAACGAGAAGTTGCCGCTCGAGCGCGAGAGATCGATGCCGGCGACGAGATCGCCGCGCCCGAAGCTCGAGCTGTCGCGCAGCGAGATCTGCGAGCGGCCGGTGGACGTGTCGTCCTCGCCAGCGAAGCTATCGACGTAGGCGAGTCGCTGGCCCGCGCCGGAGACGGTCAGCGTCTGCGTCGCGTGACGCCCGGCGTGCGCGATCTCGAAGGAACCCGTCGTGTTCGCGGAACCCTGCGTGTTCGCGGGCGTCGCGAACGTCAGCGAACCCGGGACGCCGATGTTGAGCGTCGCGAGATCGCCGCGCGCGCGCACGGCAAAACCGCCGCCGAGCGGCTCGTCGAGCGTTGCGCGCAGCACGCTCTGAGCCGCATAATCGTTCGTGCGCGCGTCGGCCGCAAACGTGCACGGTCCCGTCGAGCCAGACACGCACGAGCGCGGGCCGTACGTGAACGCCGGATAACCGTAATTACTCGAGGCGACGTGCCGCTCGTATTCGAGGCCGACGCGGCCGTCGCCGACGCCGACGCGGCCGTCACGATCGGAATACGAGCCGTCGGAGACGAGCGCGTCCACGCCCTGCGGCGGCCGCGTTATGACGTTGATGACGCCGCCGCTCGCGCTCGTGCCGTAGAGCGTCGAGGAGCCCGACTCGACGATCTCGATCCGGTCGACGCCGAGCGTGGAGAGCTGCGCGAGATACGCGCTGCCGGTCGCGGGATCGGCAACCGGCTGGCCGTCGACGAGCACGAGCGTCTGCGCGGACGTCGAGCCGCGCAGACCGTAGTTGACCTGCGCGCCGAACGGGCCGTACGCGAAGAGCTCGACGCCGGGCACCCCGACGAGCGCGTCCGCGACGGTGCGCGCGCCGTACGCGTCGATGCGCGCGCGGTCGACGACGAACGTCGGCCGCGAGGTATCGGCGATCGGCTCGCCGCGGCGATCCGCCGTCACGACGCGGCCGATCTCCTGAAGCGCTGCGGAGGGACTCTCGCTCGGCGACGGCGCGGGCGACGGTGCCGATTCTGCGGCGGCGGCGCCCGAGGCGGCTGCGCCGACGGCGAGGGGCATGACGCAAAAGAGCGCTGCGCAAAGCGCGCGCGCGGAAAGAAACTTCACGGGTGAACCGACCTTTTTCGCGAGGCGGGAGAGCACGCGTTCGTGCACAGTCTCCTGACTTGCGGATCATCGCCCCGTGCTCGCGGCCTTCCCACCCTCACGGGCAGTGACCGAGAGCGGCTCCCCGCTCACAGTGGCGCGACCGTCCCGGATTTTCACCGGGTTCCTGACGCGCGAACGCAACCAAGAGAGGTCGGCGCCGCTGCGAAGAATCCTCCCCCGACTTACGTCAGCACGACGATCTTACCGCCGGCCGCATTGGCTTCCATGAGCCGATGCGCCTCGGCGATCTCGTCGAGGGCGAAGACGCGGCCGACCGGCACGCGCAGCCGTCCCGCTTCGACGAGGTCAACGAGCTGCTGCAGCGGCGTCGCCATGAAGTCGTCCGGGCCGCCGCCGTAACACGTGAGGTAGACCGCGTTCGGGATCGCGTCGAACGGCGAGAAGCGCTCGATGTCCCAGGCGTCGCCGACCGCGCCGGTCACGCAGACGATCCCGTGGGTCGCGACGCAGTCGAGCGAGTCGAGCAGCGTCGTGACCCCGACGAGCTCGAGCACCTTCGTCGCGCCGTCCGGCCACACGTCGCGCACCGCATCGACGATCTCGCCCGTATCGACGACGACGTGCTCGGCGCCGCTCGCGCGCAGCAGCTCCGCGCGGTCGGCTCGGCGGCTCGTCGCCGCGACGCTCGCGCCGTGATGCCGTGCGATCGCCGCGGCCGCGAGCCCGACCGACGTTGTTCCGCCGCGGATGAGCAGCCGGTCGCCGCGCTCGAGCCGCAGCGCCGTGAAGAGCGAGCCCCACGCGGTCTGCAGCATCTCCGGCATCGCGCCGAGGACGTCCCAGCCGAGCCGCGTGACGATTTGCTGCACCTGCGCCGCCGGCACGCACGTGTACTCGGCGTAGCCGCCGTCGAACGCGCGGCCCATGCCGCCCATCGCGGTCGCGACCACCTCGCCCGCGGCGAACGGCCTACCGGGCGCGGACTCGACGATGCCGACCGCCTCGATGCCGAGGATGCGCGGAAACGTCACGCTCGGCGACTCGCCCCGCCGCGTGAACAGCTCGGACCGATTGAGGCCGAACGCCTTCACGCGGATCAGGACCTCACCGCTCCGCGGCGACGGCACCGGCCGCCGCTCGATGCGCAACACCTCGGGGCCGCCGGGCCCATGCATCACCGCGGCCTTCATCGTCTCGCTCATCGTCGGTCCTCGCTCCATCGTGGCAGCGCGTGCGGTCGGCGGCGTTGCGACGCCGCTCGCGAACGTCTCACGCTCCGTGCTGGATCAAGACGAGTACTACTTCGAAAACGGCCTGATGGTTTTGACTGAGACCCATCATCGCAAGCGAGGCACATGCTGCGGCAACGGCTGCCGCCACTGTCCGTACGGCCACGCCGCCGTGCCGCGCGAGCGCGACGCGGACGTTGCGCCGGAGCCGGACCCCGAGTCGTGATGAACCGACCCGCCGCGTTCACTCGATCGCACGGAAGCGCGTCGCAGCGGCGGTCGTCGCGATCGCGACGAGCGACGCGGCGGCAGCGACGAGCCACATCGCGCGCCGCACGTCCTGCGAGACGGGCGCCGCGAACGCCGCGCCGAGCAGCGGTGCGGCGTGCGGCGTGCCGTCGTAACGGTTCGTGCCGCCGAGTCGCACGCCGAGCGCACCCGCCATCGCGGCTTCCGGCCGGCCGGCATTGGGACTGCGATGCTTCCCGCCGTCGACGCGCAGCGTCGCGAACGCGCGGCGCGCGTTGCCGCCAGCGACCGGCGCGACGCACGCGAGCGCTGCCGCCGCAATCCGCGCGGGAATCCAGCACGCGAGGTCGTCGAGCTTCGCCGAGGCGTAGCCGAGGTGCGTGTACGGCGGCTCGACGTGACCGACCATCGAGTCGAGCGTGCTCGCGGCCTTGAACGCGAGGGCGAGCGGCGCGCCGCCCATCGCGATGGCGAGCAGCGGCGCGATGATGCCGTCGCAGGTGCTCTCGGCGAGCGTCTCGATCGCCGCGCGCGCGACCTCGCTCGCGTCGAGCTCGGCCGTCTCGCGTCCGACGATTCGCGCGACGCGCGTTCGGGCGAGTGCGAGCTCGCGCGCCTCGAGCGCCGCGGCGACGGGGCCGGCTTCAGCGAGCAGGTCGCGCGCCGCGAGCGCCGTCCAGCCGAGCGCGATCTCGACCGCGTCGCCCGCGCGTTCGTCGATGCGGCGGGCGAGCGTTCGGAGCAGTACCGCACTCCCATACGTGCCGAGCACGATCGACGCCCAGAGGGCGTAGCCCGCGAGCCGCTCCCGGCGCGGTTCGCCGCGTGCGTATCGGCGCGCGAGCCGTTCGCCGAGCGCGATCGCCGCGCCGATGCCCCGCACCGGATGCGGGAACCACACGGGATCGCCGAAGAGCGCGTCCGCGACGCACGCGCTCGCGAGCAGCGACGCCCGCCTCACGCGAGGAGCGCGCGATAGTTGAGCGCCGAACGAACGTGCGCCGCGAGCCGATCGAAACGGGCGTCGCGCTCGGCGCCGTGCGGGATCAGCCGCGCGGCGGGGGCGAGTCCCGCGCGCGCGCGCGCGGCGGCGACGACGGCGTGGCGCAACGCGTCGTCCGCGAAGAGCCCGTGCACGTAGGTCCCGGCGACCGCCCCGTCGCTCGAGACGGCGCCGTCGACGCAGCGCGTGCCGTCGGCGTACTCGAGTTCCGCGAACGCGCGCGAACCCGGCGCCCGGGTCGTGCGGCCCATGTGGATCTCGTAGCCCGATCCGAGCGCCGTCTCGAGCGCCCCGAAGAGCGCTCCCGGGCGCGTGCGGATCGTCGCCGAGCGCGTGACCTTCTCGCGCTCGAGCACGGTCGAGACGGTCAGCAGCCCGAGTCCCGGCCGCAAACCGCCGCGCTCGACGCCGTGCGGGTCCGCGACGCGTTCGCCGAGCATCTGGAAGCCGCCACAGATGCCGAACACGCTGCCAAACGTCGCGAACGCCCGAACCGCATCCCCCCAGCCGTCGTCGAGCCACGCGAGCGCGCCGAGCGTGTCCTTCGTGCCGGGTAGCACGACGACGTCCGCGAGCGCGAGATCCGGCGGCCGGTCGGCGTACGCGAGATCGACGCTGGGCTCGGCCGCGAGCGCGGCGAAGTCGGTCGCGTTCGCGAGATACGGCAGCGGGACGACCGCGACGCGGAGGCGCCGGTTCGGATCGCGGTCGTGCGCGTTCCAAGCGCGCCGCGTTACGCGCGACACCTCGTCGAGCGACACCGAATCTTCTTCATCGAGTCCGACGTCGCGCAGCCACGGCACGACGCCGAGCGACGGGACCCCGATGCGCCGCTCGATCTCGACGACGCCCGGCAGCAGCAGCGCCGCGTCACCGCGGAACTTGTTGATCGCGAAGCCGCGCACGCGCGCGCGCTCGTGCGGTTCAAGGAGCGCGAGCGTTCCGAGCAGCGACGCAAAGACGCCGCCGCGATCGATGTCGCCGACGAGCAGGCACGCCGCATCGGCGGCAGCCGCCATGCGCATGTTCACGATGTCGGTCGCCTTGAGATTGATCTCGGCCGGGCTGCCCGCGCCCTCGAGCACGACGACGTCGTTCGCCGCCGCGAGCGTCTCGTATGCGGCGACGACGGTCGGGAAGATCTCCTCGACGCGGCGCGCGTGGTAGTCCGCCGCGCGCGCGAAGCCCGCGACCCGGCCGAGGATCACGACCTGCGAGCCCTCGTCGCTCGTCGGCTTGAGCAGCACGGGGTTCATCTCGACCGTCGGCGCGACGCGCGCGGCTTCCGCCTGCATCGCCTGCGCGCGGCCGATCTCGCGGCCGTCGGGGGTCGCCGCCGAGTTGAGCGACATGTTCTGCGCCTTGAACGGGGCGACGCGATAGCCGTCGTCGGCGAGGATGCGACAGAGCGCGGCGGCGAGCAGGGACTTTCCAACGTGCGAGGCCGTCCCGAGCACCATGACGGCGCGGGCGCGCCTCACCACCCGCCGTCGACCGGGCCCACGCGGACGAGCGCGACCGCCGCGACGAGCAACGGCTCGAGCGCGGCGATCGTGAAGCCGTACGCGTCGCCGGAGAGCAGGCCGCCGAAGCGCGCGCGCAGCCACGCTCCGAGCGCGAGCGACGCGCCGCACGCCGTGGGGACCGCGAGCACGAGCCGCAGATCGATCGCGGCCGCCATCGCCGCGAGCGCGCAGGTCTGCGCGACGAGCCAGGCGAGCGGCGGCCGCACGCGCAGCGCCTCGCTCGGCGTGACGGACGCGGCCGGGGACGCGGCGACGCGCGCCCAGACGGCCGCGAGGCGCGCCGTCGCGCAGGCGAACGTCAGCGCGGCCGGACGTCGGCGCGGCGGACACGCGCCGAGCGCCCCGCGCCACGTCGCCACGAGCACCGACATACCCGCGACCGCGTACGTGCCGTGCCGCGGGTCGTCGAGGATCGCGCGGCGCCGCTCGGGCGCAACGCTCGCGAACGCCGCGTCGCACGTATCGAGGAAGCCATCGACGTGAATCGCACCGGTGAGCAGGGCGAGCGCGGCGTACGCCGTCGCGGGCCCGAACGACGGCGCGAGCCGCTCCGCGCCATAGGCGAGGCCGCCGCTCGCGGCGCCGACGAACGCGCCGACGAGCGGCAGGGCCCCGACCGCGTCGGCCGCGGGCGCACGCGTCCCGTCGATCGGAATCGGTACGGTCGTAAAGTATCCGACCGAGGCGGCGACCGCGGCGAGCAGTCGTCTCACGCATCGGCGCCCGAGACGCCCGCCTCCGCGAACGTGCGCATGTCGCACGCCATCCGCGCCGCGGCTTCGATCAGCGGGAGCGCGAGCGCCGCGCCGCTCCCCTCGCCCAGGCGCAACTCGAGCTCGAGGAGCGGCCGCAGCCCGAGCCGCGCGAGCGCGACGGCGTGCCCGGGTTCCTGCGAACGATGCGCCGCGATGCAGTAGCCGATCGAGGCGGGCGCGATCGCGCCTGCGACGAGCGCCGCGGCGCCGACGACGAAGCCGTCGAGCACCACGGGGATGCGCGCGCGCGCCGCGGCGAGGATGGCACCGGCGAGCGCCACGATCTCGAAGCCCCCGACGTCGCTCGCGACGGCGTCCCACGGCGCGCCGCGAACGCGCGCGACCGCCGCCTCGACGACCGCGATCTTGCGCGCGAGCCGCGCGTCGTCGATGCCGGTTCCGCGCCCGACGACGGCCGCGACGTCGGCGTCGGCGAAGATGGCCGTGAGCGCGGCCGCGCTCGTCGTGTTACCGATCCCCATCTCGCCGAGCGCGAGCAGCTCGAGCGGCCCGCGCGCGCGCAGCACCGCGACGGCGCGCTCGCCCGCCACGAGCGCCGCATCGAGCTGCTCGCGCGTCATGGCGGCGCCGCGCGCGAAATTCGCCGTGCCACGCGCGACGCGCAGGTCCAGCAGGTCGGGATGCGGCGGCAGGTCCTCGAGCGCGCCGAAGTTCGCGACCACGACGCGCGCGCGGACGGCCCGGGCGAGCGCGCCGATCGCCGCGGTCCCCGCGAGGAAGCCACGGGCCATCTGCGCCGTCACCGCCTGCGGATACGCGCTGACGCCCTCGGCCACGACGCCGTGATCGCCGACGCCGACGAGGATCGTGCGCGCCTCGTAGCGATGCGTCGGTGCGCCCCCCGCGATCTCGGCGAGCCGCACGGCGAGCTCTTCGAGCCGGCCGAGGCTGCCCGGCGGCTTCGTGAGAGCGTCGACGCGCGCGCGCATGGCCGCGCCCGCCGCCGCGTCGACGGGCTCGACGCCGCGATCGTTCACCACCGTACCTCTGCATCGACGGGCCGACCGACCGCGTGCAGATCGATCGCCCGGCCCGCGACGACGAGGTAGGCGTGATCGGCGGTCGCCGCGAGCCGCTGCTGCAGGCGCCCGAGCACGTCGCGGAACGCGCGCGCCGACGCGTACGCCGGCACGATGCCCCAGCCGACCTCGTCGCCGACAACGATCGCGTGGCCGCGGCACGCGGCGCATGCGTCGGCGAGCGCGCGCGCGAGGCCGTCGAGCGCGGCGACGTCGATGTCGGGGTCTTCCGCGCGCATCGCGGCGCCGAGCCACGTGCCGAGGGAATCCACGAGCAGCGTCGTTCCCGACGGCGTCGCGCGCAGGAGCGCCGCGAGCGCGCCGTCGCCGTCCGGCGCCGTCTCGACGACCCGCCACGCGGCGGGCCGCCGCGCCGCATGATGCGCGATGCGCGCCGTCCACTCGGGGTCGCTCGCGTCGGCGCGCGCCGTCGCGGCGTACGTGACCGGCCCGCCGGCCTCGCCCGCGAGACGTTCGGCGAAGCGGCTCTTGCCCGAGCGGACCGGCCCCGTGACGAGCGTCAGCACGCCGCGATCGCGTCGCGCAGCGCGGCGACGGCGCGCGTGCGCTCGGCGAGCCCGCGCGCCGCGACGCGGATCCAACGGCCGTGCTCGAGCCCGTCGTACGTCGAGCAATCACGCACGACGACGCGCCGCTCGCGCGCGAGCCACGCCGCGACCGCCGTCGCTGGCGGCGCGCTCGTCGGGAGCTCGGCGAGGATGAAGTTCGCCGCCGACGGCACGACGTGGCACCCCAGCCGCCGCAGCTCCGACGCGATCGCGATCCGAGCGTCGCGGTTGCCCGCGAGCGCGCGCGCGTCGTACGCCGTATCGCCGAGCGCCGCTTCGAGCGCATGAGCCGCAAGCGTCGTCACGGGCCATGACGGCAGCCGGGCGCGCAGCGCTGCCGCACGAGCGGGCGCGAGCACCGCGTACCCGACGCGCAACGCCGGAGCCGCGTAAAACTTCGTGAGCGAGCGAATGACGACGAGCGACGCGTGCGTGCTCGCATCGGCCGTGAGGCCCCCGCCGGGCGCGTATTCGATAAACGCCTCGTCGAGGATCGTGCGGCAGCCGAGCGCGGCGATCTCCGCGACGAGCGCGCGCATCGCGTCCGCGGCGAGCAGCGAGCCGGAGGGATTGTGCGGGTTGGCGAGCAGCAGCGCGTCCGCACCGCTGGCGCGCACCGCAGCGAGCGTGCGGCGCGCATCGAGCGCGAAATCCTCGGCGGGCTCGAGCCGTAGCGGCACCTCGGCGATTCCGAGCGCCGCGAGCGCGCGACGATGCTCGCTGAACGCGGGGACCGGCAAGACGCACGTGCGCACGCGCGGCTCCGCGAGCGCCGTCTCGAGGAGCGCCGCCGCGCCATTCCCGACGACGATCGCATCGGCCGGCACGCCGCGCCGACGGGCGAGCGCGGCGCGCAACCGCGCGGAGGTCGGCTCGGGATAGCGTCGCAGCGAGGCGACGTCGCGCGCCGCGACGGCGAGCGCTTCCAGCAACGCGTGCGGAGGCCCGAGCGGATCGAGATTCGCGCTCAGATCGAGATAGTCGTCCGCATCCCCGCCGTGGCGCGCGACGATCGCGTCGAGATCGCCACCGTGCGTTGCGAGGCCGCGCGCCGGGGCGAGCGGCACGACGGCCGAGGACGTAGTTGACATCGAGACCCCCGGTCGCCCGAATCCGCATCGGCGGCGCCCGGCTCGCGGGCGTCGCATCGCATCGAGCGTTCCGATCCTGGCACGGTCATCCTGTCGCCACGCGCCTCGAGACCGCCGCGTCTCAGCGCTCGATCATCGCCGTCCCGGCGTCGTTGTAGCGCGCGCCCGCGACGAGCTTCGCCGCCCCGTCGAGCTCGTCGAGGTCCTGGGCCTCGAGCCGAACGTGCTCGGCCCCGACATTGTCCTCGAGGTAGCTCCGGCGTTTCGTTCCCGGGATCGGCACGACGTCGTGGCCCTGCGCGAGCACCCATGCGAGCGCTATCTGCGCCGGCGTCACGCCGAGCCGCCCCGCGACACGCTCCACCAGCTCGACGATGCGCGCGTTCGCTTCTGCGTTCTCATCCGAGAAGCGCGGCACCGTGCGCCGGAAGTCATCCTCGTCGAGCTCGCTCGTCGCGACCTTGCCGGTGAGGTAGCCGCGGCCGAGCGGGCTGTACGGCACGAGCCCGATGCCGAGCTCGCGCAGCGTGGGCAGAATGTCGTCCTCGATGTCGCGTTCCCAGAGCGAATATTCGCTTTGCAGCGCGCTGATCGGATGGACCGCATTCGCGCGCCGCAACGAGTCGGCACTGACTTCGGAGAGGCCGAGATAGCGAACCTTGCCGGCATCGACGAGCTCCTTCATCGCGCCGACCGTCTCTTCGATCGGAACCTTCGGATCGCGCCGATGCTGGTAGTACAGATCGATGACATCGATCCCAAGCCGTCGCATCGATTCCTCGGCGACCTTCTTCGCATTCGCGGGCGAACCGTCGACGCCGTGACGCGTTCCGTCTGCATCGAGCGCGAAGCCGAATTTCGTTGCGATCACGACGTCGTCGCGCCGGCCCGCGAGCGCGCGCCCGACGAGCTTCTCGTTCGTATACGGCCCGTACACCTCGGCCGTATCGAAGAAGGTCACGCCGAGCTCGAGCGCCCGGTGAATCGTCGCGATCGACTCGGCGTCATCACCCGTGCCGTAGGCGAACGACATGCCCATGCAGCCGAGGCCGATCGCCCCGACCGTGAGTCGCTGCGTTCCAAGCGTCCGTGTTTGCATGACGGTACGATACCCCGCGGGGGGTTCGCCATGGAAGCCGTCTCGAAGTGGTGCCATCGATGGTGAGAGGCTGGGCGAGGCGATGGTGAGGGACGATCGGCGCGCCGAGCTCGCGCGCTTCCTGCGCGATCGCCGAGCGCGGCTACGGCCCGAGGACGTCGGCTTGCCGACGACGTCGCGCCGCCGCGTGCCGGGCTTACGCCGCGAAGAGGTCGCGGCGCTCTCAGGGGTCGGCGTCACCTGGTACACGATGCTCGAGAGCGGTGCGGACATGAACGTCTCGCTCGCGACCCTGACGTCGATCGGCAGCGCCTTGCGCTTCACGGCCGACGAGCTCACCTATGCGCAGCAGCTCGCGACCTCGATCGACGCCGAGACGCCGGACCTCCTCGCCGATCCGCTCGCGACGCGCACGCTCGATTCGCTCGCCATCCCAGCTTACGTCTGCACGTCGCAGTGGATCGCCCTCGCGTGGAATCGCGCGTTCTCGGAGACCTGGGGCATCGAAGCACCGGGCGGCGCGCCGTTCAACATCGTGCTGCGCATGTGGTCGCCCGAGCTGCGCGCGTTGCACGGCGACCGATTCCCGGCATTCGCGGCGCGTGTCGTCGCCATGCTTCGTGCCGGGAGCGCTCGCCATGTTCACGATTCGCCGTTTCGCGCGATCGCGAGCGCACTCGCGAACGATCGCGACTTCGCCGAAGCGTCCGCCGCGTACGAGATAACCGCGCCGTTCGCGGTCGCGCGCACGACGATCGACTCACCGACCCGCGGAAGGTTCACCTACGAAACGATGACCCTCGTCGTTCCGCACGCGAGCGGCCAGGCGATCGTCGTCCAGGTTCCCGTCGAGGGCGTCGACCTGGGCGATCGGGCGAGCGGCGACGCTCGCGAACCGTAGCTAGCTGTAGAGGCCACGCGCATTGTTAACAGGGGTTGACCTCGAAAGAGTTGGTATTCGACGCCCACTTCTCCGAGGTCAGCTCCATGATTATGCACCCTTTGGCCCGCACAACGCTTCTCAGCCGCAAGAAATTGTTGATCTGGTCGAGGTAGGGGAAACCGGTCGCCGTCATTGCCCGGCGGTTCCGAATTAGCCGAACGACCGTCTACAAATGGCTCCGCCGGTTCGATGACAGTGACGGTCTCGAAGACCAGCGTTCGATCGCTGCGAGCTTCCCGACCCGAGTTGTCCGATCGACTGAGCGCAAGATCGAGCAGCTGCGGCGCAAGCGATGCCTTCTTGGCTGGCAGATCGCGAGCGTTCTCGGGCTTTCTGTCTCGACGGTGATCAAGGTGCTCAAGCGCTTCGGGCTCGCACGGCTGCGCCATCTCGAGCCGCCGCGGATGACGCCACAATACGAACACGCGCGGCCGGGTGAACTCGTGCACGTCGACATCAAGAAGCTCGCCCGTTTCGACGGCGTTGGCCATCGCATCCACGGGATCGCCGACGGCGCTCGAAGGCACCGGGCTACGACACCATCTACGTTGCCGTCGATGATCGAGCCGGCGCGCCCACACGGGATCTACGATCGCGAGAGCGCGGAAGCGTCCGCGGACTTCTTGCGACGGCTCGCCGGAGCGTATGCCCGAAGTGGCGTTCGGATCGAGCGCGCCATGACCGACAACGGTAAAGTCTTTACGTCAGGCGCCTTCGAACTCGCGCTTACCGAGATCGGCGCCCGCCATATTCTGACGCCGCCGTACACGCCACAATGGAACGGTAAGGCGGAACGATTCATCCAGACGATGCTGCGCGAGTGGGCGTACGCGATCGCCTATCGCACGGGCTTGCCAGCATGCATCGTCAACCAGTGATAGTCAAAACCTTTGAACGTAGCTAGTGCTCACTTTCGTAATTCCGCGTAGGAATGGGTTGGTTTAGCATTATGAACGGTTGCTTTGCGCCACTCAAAGGGGGCGGCGTCGACGTTGTAGATCTTGACGAAACGATCGATGGCGTCTCGCACTTGGTCAGGCGAAGTGAAGCTTACGCCTTTCAACGCTCTGCGACTGAGGATGCTGAACCAACATTCAACCTGGTTGAGCCATGACGAGTAGGTGGGCGTAAAGTGGAAGTGGACGTTTGGGTGGCGTTCCAACCAGCGATCGTACTTGGGTTTGTGTGTGTTGAGGTTGTCGAGGATAACGTGAATCTCGCGGCCGGCGTATTCGGCGATGACCTGGTTCATGAAGTCCAGGAATTCTCGCCGACGGCGACGCCCATAGTGCCCCGTCTTTACGAGACCCGTTACGACGTTGAGCGCCGCAAAGAGGGTCGTCGTCCCGTGACGCTTGTAGCAGTGTGAGAACCCCGTGAGCGCTTTGCCGTTGGGCAGTCCAATCCAGCCCTGCGCGCGTTCAAGAGCCTGGATCGATGGCTTTTCGTCAACGCTCAAAACAACCGCGTTCTCGGGTGGATGAAGATAGAGCCCTACGACATCGGCAGCCTTCTCGGCAAATTGCGGATCAGTCGAGATGCACCAACTGCGTCGACGTTGCAACGCAATGTTGCGGTGACGAAGAACGCGCCAGACATGGGCGGCACTGACGTCCTCGAGTGCCGCGGCGAGCAGATCGCCGGTCCAGGTCGCGAACCCCTCAGGCGGCGATGTATCGAGCATCGCCAGAATTCGCGTCTCGACGTCGGCTTCATATTTTCGCGGCGGTCCTGGTCGCGCGGCATCGCGCAAACCGCCAAGCCGAGCCTTCGCGAAACGAGAGCGCCATTTACTCACCGTCGCTTCGCGTGTTCCCAATTCCGTCGCTATCTGCTGATTCGTTTTACCGGCGTCAGCCGCGATGACAATCGCCGCACGGTCCACCAAGCGTTGTTCGGAAGAACTCGCCCGAACGATGCGCCGCAGTTCGCGGCGCTCCTCGTCCGTCATGGTAATCATCGTAGCGATGCGACTCATGGTTTATTATAGCATAAATACGGTTATTTGTGTCACTAAGCACTAGAATGGTCGCAGACGCTCCGATACTGGTCATCGTTGACGTCCGAAGAGTAGCGGACGCGGATGCGGCGCCAGCCGTCGGTGTTGAGGTCAATTCCACCGACGTCGGTTCTATAATCGTTCGTATCAAGCAAGCCGTTGGACTGGTCAGGGGCTCCCGCCTCACGCGTGAAACGCTCTTCATGATGAGCAATCTCCGGGAGTACTGCCAAAAATTCAGAGACATTAAGAACTTTGCATTTACGCTTTGCTAGTGTAGGTCACCGCAAGTCCTGGTTTTTATGAGCGCTTGCCGGGTTAAGCTTGAGCACTTGGCGAGCGCGCTTGACCTTCTCGAGGATATCGCAGGAGGTGGCGGTCCAGATAAACGGTACATG
>JAABUU010002373.1_pt1 | contig 27064 bp, 29 predicted proteins | sample 5559301 | NCBI WGS metagenome assembly JAABUU01 (sample SAMN10711884, study PRJNA513360) | rock metagenome | isolation source: Antarctica rocks | place: Antarctica: Victoria Land, Richard Nunatak white | reverse complement strand
GACGGCTACGAACCCGCCGTCTTACCCACCGGCGTCCTCGCCGGCGCACCCGAAGACGCCTTGGATACCGCCTGCGGCCTCTACCTCGACAACCCCTGACGAACAATCGAGCGAGACCACTAAGCATCCGAAGACGAACAGATCTGCGGAGGCACGATGCGCCTTCGGGTACGCCGATCGGCGGAGCCCCTTGCGGCGCCGCACGGGAGCGGCGCAGATGATCGCGGTCGCAGCTCGAGTTCATCGCCCGCGGGAGGCGTTTCGGTGGCGAAGGGGATAGTGGCCCTGGTACTCGGGCGCGAGGTCGATGCGGAGTTGTCTGCTTCTGCTTCGCCGGTTGGACAGGCAACTCCGCATCAATCATCGAGTCCAGCATGTCTGAGGTAACCGACATGCTGAGGCAGAGGGCACCGTTCCTGCAGGAGGTCCGCCGGGACGGACTGACGCTCGGCGGCCTCAGTGCCGTCCAACTACTGACCGCCGCAGCGAGGTGAGCCCTCGCCCGCTGGCAAGCTTCAGGACGGTAGTGCAAATGATGCGGCGAGACGACTGGCGGTGGGCCGCAAGTATGTTGAGCTGGCTGACCTGATGGCGCAGGACACCGACGCATACGCGATCACGGTCGCCATCGGAGTTTCGGCGCGGGCCGGTATCGCTGCATCCGACGCGGCGTGCATCAGCGCCACCGGGCGATATTGGCGCGGGCAAGACCACGCTCAGGCCTTGAAGCATCTGGGAACGATCCGCGGCAGCGATTGGGCAGCACGGGCGTTACAAGAACTCCTGGCTCTGAAAGACCAATCGCACTATGGTTTTGGCGATCTCTCGTCAACGAAGGCCAAGACAGCGCTGAGATCTGCGCATTCTGATCGCTTTCGCTCACGGCGTTCCGCCTCGATGACGGAACAGTTTGCGTGATGCTCCAAAAATGCGCAGAAGTGGTAGCGTCAGCGGGCTCGTGGCAGCTTCCGTCGGTCGAACTCGTTCTGCAGAGCGGGGCGGCGTCGATTGGCTTCCCGCAGGGCGACGATCCAGGCGGCGCTGATCGGCGTGAGGTCGGCGGCAGCCGCGAACCGATGCGCGCGTTCGATCAGCACGGCTCCGCGCTGGTAGCCCGACCGATTGCCCCCTTCGAGGGCTCGCTCACCGAGACGTTGAAAGACCGACATGGCATCGCCCGGGTGAAGTACCCCTCGTGCGGTCGCGACCTTCTGCCATACCTCGTGGTTGCAACCGCCGTGTTCAGCAGCTTGCCAGGCAGATTCGACGTCATCCTCGTCCAATAAAACTTCGACGAGAACACTGTGCCCGTAACCGCTTCCGTAGGCCGGCCGGTGCGCCGGCCCTGCTGCGACCGGTTGCGATCGAAGCACCCGCAGCGCGGCATCCCGGCGGGCCGGCCAGTCGCCCGACGTCGTCGCGAAATCGCGGAGCCGGTCGAACGTCGACACCGTCGGGAATTCGGCGAACCTGTCTGCGACCAGCTGGGTGGCCAGGTCGACATGACCGGTGCGCCGGTGCAGGTCTGCGGCGAAGTCGCGGAGCCGGGTGTCCGGATGGCCGCCGAACTCCTGTCCCTGCGCGCGGTCCAGCCATTGCAGAGCCTCTTCCTCCCGGCCGTAGTCGGCCAGCACGGTTGCGATTCCCAGATAGCGGTAGCCGATGGACAGATCGCGCGACAGCACCTCGACGAGCGCGTCGGCCCCGCGGCGGGAGGCGAGTTGCTTCTTCAGTTCGGTGATGGTGAAACGGCTCGGCTTCTGCGAGCGTTCGTCGTCCTCACCTGCCCGCAACTGTGGCAGTTGCGCGAAGTGCTCGTCGACCACGGCCTCGAAGGTGTCGAGCCCCTCGGCGCCGAGCGCCTCCGCATGCGTCGTTGGGCTCTCCAAGAACACCTCCCAGTCGCTGTGCAGTGCCCAGACGGCTAGTCGAGCCGCGAGCTCGGCCGGATCGAGATTCGCCTGCTCGCAGGCTTCGGCGTGCGTCAGCTGGGCCTGGGCAAGGGTTCCACCAAGTTCGCCGTCCGAATCATCGACCGACTCGAGAAGATTCTCGATCAGGTGGATCGCGTGCTCCAGCACCTCGACCGCTGCAGCCGCGAAACCCGCTGCGAGCAGGTCGTCGACGGCGTCGAGCTCGGACTGAAATCTGTCTACGAAGGTCGGCGCGTCACGGTAGTGCACGTACCCGCCCACCTCTGCTGCCTTGTCCAGCCGGCGGAGGATGTTCCCAGTGTCGACCTCAGGAGACTCGACCACGCCCGCGTCCAGCCGGGCGCGCAGCATCGGGGCGGCCTGCGAAGCTGTCAACAATTGGTCGACCAGCCACTCGATCGGCTGGGCCAGCAGATGGGCTCGCAAGGCGTCGTCCGACTTTTTGCGCTTCTGCGTTCGGGAGGTCACAACGGACATCCTGCACGGCGGGTACGACAGGTTGCCGGGCCAGCTGCCACCTTGCCTCCCGCAGCGATCAGTCCAGCTCCAGCGCCAAGCGCAGAGAGCTGTTGATGTCCGCCAACTCGCCGCGGCTGACGTGCCCAACAAGCTCGCCGAGGCGTGCGGGGGCGACAGCTGTGGTCTGCTCGATCAACACCTGGGTTTGCTCCTGCCCGATGGTGATGGTGGGCCGAAAGACGCGAGCAGGGGCCGATCGTGATGTCGGCGCAATCAGTAGGGTCGACAGCAGCAGGTCATCGGACTGAACGACCACGGCGTACCTGCTGCCTTGCTGTTCGCCACCGCGAGCATTCCGCGGGGCACGTAGGCGGTAGATGTCACCACGCACGCGCGGCCTCCATGTCCCGCAAGACCTGTCGGCTCTCCGCCACATCTAGGGGGTCGGCGGAGGCTTCCAGCGACTCGCGTCGCATCTGCTCCCGTCGACGGAGCCGGACCGCATCGACCAGTGCGCGGCGGATGGCTTCGGAAACACTCGATCCATCAGCGGTCAGCTCCGCCAAGGCCTGATCTGCAGATTCGTCAGTTCTGAAGTTCACGACAGTCATGAACTGACTCTACGCCGACCGTAAGACAAATCAACTACGGAAGCGACGCAACAAGTTGAAAATGACGCGCCACAGTGCCGTTACCGCCCGAAAGGGGGACGATCGACTTTCGAACACCCTTCACGCCAACAGGTCTCGAATGTCGGTGGCGCTGAGCGTGGCGCTGAACAACGCCTCGTTCTCGAGAACGGCGTCGAAGAGGCCGGCCTTGCGCTTCTGGAGCGCGAGCACCTTTTCCTCGATGGTGTCGGCGGCTACGAGTCGGTACACCATGACGTTCTTGTCCTGCCCGATGCGGTGGGTGCGGTCGATTGCCTGCTCTTCGCTGGCGGGATTCCACCAGGGGTCGAGCAGGAAGACGTAGTCGGCTTCGGTGAGGTTGAGGCCGAACCCGCCGGCCTTCAGGCTGATCAGGAACACCGGGGCGGTGTCGGTCTTGAACTCCTCGATCACCTCCGCGCGGTTCCGGGTGCTGCCGTCGAGGTAGACGTAGGTGATTCCGGCGGCGTCGAGCCGGCGCCGAACCTTCGCCAGGTAGGAGGTGAACTGGCTGAAGACGAGCGCGCGATGCCCTTCGGCGACCACTTCGTCGAGCTGTTCGAACAGTGCGTCGAGTTTGCTCGAGGGCATATCGGCGTACTCGTCGCCGATCAGTGACGCATCCAACGCGAGCAGGCGCAATAGAGTCAGAGAGCGGAACACGATGAACTTGTTGAGGTTCATATCGTCTCCTAACAGCCGGAACAATTTCTGCCGTTCCCGTTGCAGAAACAGGTCGTACAGGTCCCGGTGCTCGGGAGCGAGTTCGATGCGCAGCGTCTGCTCCTGCTTCGCTGGAAGTTCGGCGGCCACCAGATTCTTGGTGCGGCGCAACAGGAACGGACGAATTCGGCGTCGCAGTTTCGCCAGCCGTTCGGCGCGCGTCGCTGCGTTGACCTGCTCTGTGTTGCCGGCGCCGATCCCGCGGGCGATTCCCGGTCGCGACTGCTCGATCGGCCGGACGTAGTCGTTGAGGAATCGCGGCGCTGACGCGAACAGCCCGGGCGCGACGATCGCGAACAGCGCCTGCAGGTCGGTCAGCGAATTCTCCAACGGAGTACCGGTGACGGCGAGCTTGAACCGGACCTGCAGGTCCAGGGCGGCCGCGTGCACCTTCGAAGCAGGGTTCTTGACGAACTGTGCCTCGTCGAGCACCAGTCCGGCCCACCCGCTGGACTGTGCGACCGCCTGGTAGGCGTCGAAGTCGAGGCGGAGCAATGCATAACTGGTGACCACGATGTCGGCGTCGCGGGCGGTGTCGGCGATCGTGGTCTTGCCGGCGGCTTCGGTGGTGGACATCTGCCTGATGGTCAGACCCGGTGTGAAGCGCTGGGCTTCGGAGACCCAGTTCGGGACGACGGAGGTCGGGGCGACGATCAGGAAAGGCTGTCGCGCATCAGGTTTTTCGGATTCGATAACGTGCTGGATCAGGGTGAGGCACTGCACGGTCTTGCCCAGCCCCATGTCGTCGGCGAGTATGCCGCCGAGTCGGTGCCGCCACAGGTAGGCGAGCCAGTCGAACCCTTCCTGCTGGTACGGGCGCATGGTGGCCCGCAACCCGACCGGTGGGGCCACCGGGAGCGGGGAGTCGTTCCTGGTCTCTGCCAGCAGGGCCCGCCACTGCACCGCAGGGACGGCTTCGTCGGCGAGATCTTCGAAGTCGGACCACAGGCTCAGCTGGTGCCGGCTGATGGAGGGGACCGGTTCCCATTCGGTCAGATCCCGCGACTCCTCGATCAGGTCGGAAAGCGCCTTCAATGACGGGTGGTTCAGCGAGAGGTACGACGCGTCGACGAGCAGCAGCCTGCGTCTGCCCTTTGCGAGTGCTTTGAACAGCGGCAGGAACGGGATGGTCCGGCCGTCGACGGTGACGGTGACGCCGAGGTCGAACCAGTCGTGTTTCTCGGACGGGACGGTGGTGATCTTCAGTTGGGGCGTGCCGGTCAGCTCGCGGTAGTCGGGGGCGTTGCCGTGTGTCTCGACCTTGACGCCGGGCAGGGTGCGGAGCGTTCGCAGGGTTGTGGCGGCGAACTCGGCGGCGGCGATGCCCTTCAGGGTGGCTGGCAGCGGAATGCTGTGGGGGAGTGGCTCAGTGCCGAGCCACTCGGCCGGGAGCAGGCCTTCGGGCAGGAGTTCGTTGAGCGGTGGGGGCGGCCCTGAGCGGCGGCTGCCCTGCCAGCGCCAGACGAGCGCGATGGTGTGTCGGGGGCTGTGGGTGACCGTGACGACCAGGACCGGCGGCGCCGGCGCGGGCAGTTTGACCGAAGCGTCGGAGCTGGTGATGTCAATACGTTCTTGGAGTTCGGGCAGGTAATTCTCCAGGAAGTCGTCGACGTCCTGCTCCGGCACTTGTGTTCTGGTGCCGCCGTTGGACAGGATCGCGAGTTGGTCCGGGGTAAGGGTTTCGCAGGTCGGGGCGAGGAGGATCTGACGCGGCGTTGCCGGGTCAACCAGGTAGAGGCCGTGGGTGCCGATGGCTCGGGCGTGGGTTTCGTCGGCTCTGGTGTCGTCGATGGTTAGGCGCGGGCCGACGTGGATGCCGGTGTTGTCGCGAACTGCGTCCAGGGTGAGGGTGGCATTCGACGCACGGCGAACGGCGGCTCCGGCACCCGAGCCGACCAGCTGGATGCCGAGGGTCGCGGTCTGGTCGAGCAGTGTCCAGAGCACCGGGTTGACGAAGTCGTCGAGGTAGATCCAGTCCGGGTCCCGTCCGGGCGTGGTCGGCTTCAGAGCCAGGTGCAGCGCGCCGAACTCGCAGAACCATCGATGCTGGTCAGGGTCGAGATTCAGCCGGTTGACCAGGTGTGGGATGTTCGTCCAGGTGATGCCCGACCGCGCCCAGCCCCGTGATGTGCGAGCCACCGGGCGAACGCCCAGGCGATGGTCCTGTCGCAGCGCTCCGGCTCTGGCTTTCGCGGTCTTGGACACGGGCCCGTTCCAGCGGGAAGGGGTTCTAGGAATCAGCTCACGGAGCTCGAATTGCAGGGCGACGGGTGTGGGTGCGTTGGTGGGTTCTGGTTCGGTGTCGGCGTGGCTACCGACGGAAGGCGGGTAACCGCGGAGGGAATCACGCCAGCCGTCGCCGGCTGCAGCGCGTGGTCCGGGGCTCGCCATATCCCGATTGTTCCGGAGTGCGCCGACAGCGGACGCCCGCTACCGAGTTTGCTTCGCAGCGTCCATCAACCGCTCGACAGCTCGCCCGGCCTTCGTTCGGGCCTCCTGGCTGATGGGAAGCGTGCTGTAGCCGGCCTTTGTCTTCATTCCCAGAAGTAGGCCGAGGTCGGCGGCGAGCCTCTTGTCCACCGATCCCAGCAGATCAATGGCCTCGTTGTGGTTCTCGCCGCGCGAGTACTGGCCGAGTCGAGCACAACAGATGACGTCGGCCGCGGCGATTCCACAGTGAACAAGGGTCACGTAGACGGCACCCAGATCGGGCCGGATCATCATCGGTCAGCTCGAGCACGATCTCGGCCGCGGTCATGAACTGGTGGGCTTTCATCAGCCGCCCTTGCCGTGTGACGGCGTTGCAGTCACTGGTTCGTCGCGCTGTGCACCCTGCTGTCGTTGAGGAGCATGCGGAGCCAGGCCGGCTGGCCGCAGATGGTCGAGCCTTCGCGGGCGATGGAGGCCAGAATGGGATCCGAGCCGGCTCCGGTGGCTACCTCCAATTCCGTCATCTGCAGGATGCGTCCGTCGTTGCCTGTCCATCTGGTGAGAAGGCGAGCGAACTCAGCTAGCTGTCTGTCCCAGACCTCTTCGTCTTCCAGGAAGTCGGGCCTAACGATGAAGACGTCGATGTCGCTGTCGGGCCGCATCTGACCGCGGGCAGCGGAGCCGAAGACGGCGGCATAAATGGGGGCCACGGGCCAGCTCTCGACATGACGGTCGATGCGCTGGAGCAACTCGCCTCGAAGGTTGGCCAGGATCAGGATGGCCGGTGCTGCGAGGTGGTCCTGATTGAGTCGGTAGCGCCTGGTCTGCCCCACTTGATCAGTGTCAACGATCCCTTGCTCGGCGAGCCGAGCCAGGGTCCGGCGGATACCTTGCACGGAGCGGCCAGCCACCACGCGCTAGAGTTGACCGGTGGTGAACCAGGCGTCGGCAGCTGCCAGCGCAGTGAGCACGTCACCATCAAGGGTCGGCGTGATCACCGTAAGAGGGCGCTGAAGCTCCATGGTTCAGCGCTACAGCGGCCCAAGTAAATTTTCTGGACCGACAGGCAAATAATCTGCAGCTGGACCAAGCATTCTGCATGCAGGACTCGCTGGTTGCCAGGGTCTCACCCCATTTTTGACGTGGTCACGTCTCCAGTGGATCCCCCGGGCCGGCCGCCCTACTGTCCGGCCAACAGAGTCGCACGTTGAGCGAGCCGCAGATCTCCATCCAGAGAGCATCGGCCGGCGGGACATCGGTGACCAGCCAGGCCTGTGTGCGGTGTCCCTGCTTTTCGGAGATGAACCGGTAGCGCAACACTTGTCCGAGCCCGAGGCGTAGTTGCTCCCGTTCGTTCAGTCCGGTGATGCCCTTGACCTCGACAATGTGAAATCCTGGTGTTCGCGCCAGACGACGTCGGGTTGCTCACCGAACCAGCCGGCGGGTTTGATCGGTCGCTTGCCGCGAGTCCGAAGCAATTGATGGATCAGTCGTACCGTGCGGTTGTGGCGATTGCGAGAGTCGCCGACGACCTCCGGATCGATAGTGCGGGGCGGACAGAGAACCGAAACACTGACGTCGTCAGAGGGATCATCGGCGTCTTCATCCGGTTCGCTGCGGCGAGCTCGCAAGTCTCGTGGGGCGGAATCGACGTTGACGGTCGGCACGATGACGTCGGGACGAAACCACAAGACTGCGCGCTCGGCAGACTCATCTCCGATCTGAACCGGCGCGGTATTCGCACCGCCGTTGAAGTGCAGCGCGCGTACAATCTGAGTCCAGGACATCTGCAGGGTTCAGTCTCCTGCAGGACTCGCATCTCGACAATCGAACGATAGAGCTCGTTCTCCCGCAGGTGTTCCCTATGATTCCACCGGTCCGGCCATGGCAGCGAGTCGTAGTCATAATCGCGTGAGGTCATCGCGTCCGATAAAGCCACCGCGTTTGCAATCAGACCGGCACCCGCCTGCCAGAAAAGCAGGCGGTCACCTTCCTTGAACGGGCGGCTCTTCTTCGTCGCCCGAATCCCGCCACCTCGTCCCAACGCCCAATTCTCCGAGCTGTCCGCCCCGACGACCAAGATCCATCCAGCCATGCCTCTGCGCCCCAAGTGGGTTCACAGCGGGTGGAGGCGTGTCCGGGACGGAAGCCTGTCGGGCCGCAGTTCGGTGGTGACGACGACCAGTTGGCCGAGGCCGGAATTACGGAATCAGCGAGCGAAGGAAGGCTCGGGTTTCGTTATCTGTCGAGTAAATGAGGGTGCCGACCATGCCGCGGGTCAGCAGCACCTTGTAGACGTGTCGCACCAGTCGGTCGAAGTCCTCGTCGCTCACCGCCTTTCGGGAGCGGAAGTCGGGGTCCTTGTTGAACTCGCGCCGGCTCACCCAGCTACCGGATCGCCACACCAAGTCGGGCCCGAGAATGACGCCGTTCCAGTCGTACTCGAAACCCTGTGCGGTATAGATGCATCCGACTTGTCCGAACCCCTCGGGTTCGGAGGCCCAAAGAGCCGCCGGAGGAGCGCCTGGTAGTCCGCGGTCCCCACGCAGATTCCATGGGTGTGACCAGCTCCCGATGATCACGTCCGAGACGAGAGATCCATCGGATCGCGGGTCGCTCCACGGCCAGCAGTAGCCGGCGGCCATCCTGGCTCCGTATCCGGCGGTCCGGTAGGCAGCCAACCGTCCCTCTAGCTCCTCTGGGGAGTCGACGACATCAAGCTGGAACGGCGGATCGGGCTCCCATGGAATGGGGAGATCGCCACGCAGGCCGAGCAACTGTTCCACCCAACCGATGTAGCGCTCGCTGCCACCACATCGAAACTGGGCGTCGAGTGTGATGTGGATCGTGTCCAGACCTACGGCCGCAGCATGTGCGGTGATCTCGGCGATCGTGCCCATCTCGCCGGGGCGCACTACCTGATGCTGATCGAGCAGGAACACCGGAACGCGCGCAGCGGCGATCAATTCGTCGACCTGTGGGCGTCCGGTGCGGGCTTCTGCTTTGGTGTAACGGTTCTCGGACGTCGCTCGAACCCGGTGCGCCTCGTCCAGAATCAGGACGTCGAGGCCGTTGCGTTCCGCCTCGGTGAACTGATTGAAGTACTTGAACAGGCTCGTGGCCCGGCCACTTTTCCGGCCACTGACCTTGCGAAGCGTCATAGTGAACGACCGTGAGCCGGTGGCATGGATCGTTGTTCGGCCGCGTTCGGCCAGCTTTCCCAGCAACGACAGCGCGATGACGCTCTTGCCGCTGCCTGGACCCCCACTGATGACGATCACCGACTTGGTGTCCGCTCGGCGTGCGGTCTCGACGGCATGCAGCACCATGTCGACGGCCACAAGTTGCTCATCCAACAGAATGAATTGCTCCCGCCCGGCGATCTCCGCTGCAGCAACCTTCAAGAGCTGACGAGACGGTGCTACCCCGGAGTGGAGAAGCTGATCGGCGTAGGGAGCACCTGAAGCCCCGTCATCGAGTCGCGACCGCAGGAAATTCAGGAAGGCACTTCGGTCGGCACCGGTGAACAGCCGACCTGTCGAACTCTGCGGGTAGCCGCCCAGCGACTGCTGCACTTCCGCGCCCGCGTTGTGTAGATACGCCGCGCCGGCCATCGGATCGGCCTGGTCGTGGAGGACCTCTTGGTGAAGTCACCGAGATATTCGCAGTAGTGGCGAACCTGAGCGACGGGATGAAGCCGAGCACCGCCGGGGGCTCCAGCCACCGTCACCAATTCGCCGGACTCGTCGTACAGGGTGGCGTTGCTCCACTGCTTCAGTTCGACGACGACGTAAGACGGCGCACCGGTCTGTGGGTGCCGCCCCGCGAGTACGACGTCGGCACGCTTGCTGGTCAGCGGAAGGCGGTATTCGAGCATCACCTCTACGTTGCCCAACCCGGCATTGAGCAGGTCCTGCGCCAGAATCGGCAAACTGCCTGACCAGGAACGCATCTCGGCGGGAGAGGGGCGATGGCCGGTTTGGTGGCGCAACAGATCCGCGAGACGCTCCTCGATCACCGATGGTCGCATCGCCATCTCGGCGAACGCCGTTGCGCGATGACGGAGCAGTGACACGGAATGGACCCCCAGGGCAGCACGAAAGGATTCGTGCGGGTGGGGGACTGTCCGTTAGAACTGGATGCCTGTCGGGCCGCGTGCTGGCAACTATATGGACCGACTATGGACTCACCGTTGACCGACGCGCGCTCGATCAGAGGAAGCTGGTGGCGATGAGCGACTTGACGAAGCCGCGAATTCGCCCCGCACGCGGGCAGCCGTCACTGTGCCGGCCGCTGGCCCAAGCTTTCGGGGAAGCGTCCGGGTGATGCAGCCCGAGGTGCGGGGACTGAGCGAGGGCCGTCTGTGCGAATCTCCAGGAACGATCTCGACGTCGCGCAATCGACAGTTTTCGAAGGGAACGGTTCGAACCGCCGGAACCTATCCTAACCCATTTGTCGGGACCGCCCGCGACGGCCGAAATAGCTCAGCGCTCAACCACTCTTGGCTGCGGAATAGGCATTGGCATCTGCAAGAAGCGCCTTGATCCGGCTGCGCACCTGGTCCGCAGGGCCAGTGGTGAGCGCCGAGCCGATGGCGCAGGCAACCGCGCCGGCTTTGATCCAGGCGGGCACGTCGTCGGGCGTGATACCGCCGGTGGGTACGAGTGGTGCGTGGGGCAGTGCGGCTTGCACGTCGGTGATCCAGCGCGGGGTGAAGTTGGAGGCCGGGAACAACTTCAGCGCATCGGCACCGGCAGCCAGAGCTTGGACGATTTCCGTGACCGAGCCGACTCCCGGCAGGGCGGCAGCGCCGTGGCGGTGCGCGGTGTCCACGATGTCGCGGTCCAAATGGGGGGAGACGAGGAAGCGAGCGCCGGCTCGGATCGCGAGAAGCGCGGACGCAGCATCCAGCACGGTTCCCGCGCCGATCACGGTTTCGGGGTGCTCCTGGGTCAGGTGGGTAATGGCCTCCAGTGCCTCGGGATTGGTCAGCGTTATCTCGATTGAGCGCATTCCGACGTGAATCATCGTTTCCGCGTGTTTAACGGCGGAAATCGCGTCCGGTGCGCGGATGATGCCGATGATTCGTTGACTCAACACGGCCGGCACAATCTCATGACGGTACATTCTGCTCCCTCTCCTCAATTGCAAGTGATTCAGCGATCGACGTGATGCTCGCCGCCGGAAGTGAACGCTTCGGCGGCTCGGGCCAGTTCATTCTGGTCCGGATAACCTTCGATGTCGGTGCTTGCTCCAACGACCAAAGCTGCGGTGACCATGCCGGCGAACAGAGCCGCCTCGGGTGTGGCCTGACGCAGCCAGGCGCCAAGATATCCGGCAACCAAAGCGTCTCCAGCGCCGACGGTGTCGACCACCGCCTGAGCCAACGGGCGATGATGCCAGTGTCCGTCATTGGTATGTACTGTCGCCGATTTGTCAGCGTGTTTGACAACAACACTCGCCGCGCCGCGCGTGAGCAGGGCGGCAACGGCGTCTTCCGTGGACGTGCCGGTGATCATCTCAAGTTCGTCCTCACCGGCGAAGATCACATCGGCCCTGTCGAGGATCGGCCTGATCGTCTCGCGCCACTGCTGCCGATCGCCGAGCTTCAGGCGCACGTTCGGGTCGAACGACACGGTTGCGCCACCGCACTCTGCCAACTCCAGGAGGACGTCGGTGGCCTCGCTCGCAGAGGGGGACAACATCGGGGTGATGCCCGAGAAATGAACGAGGTGGGCGCCACCCAATCCCCTCTGCCGCACGAAGGAACCGGAAAGGCCACAGGCGGCAGAACCCGATCGTAGGTACTGCACGGTGATGCCGCGGGTCGGATGGCTGTCCCGCATCAGTATGCCGGTGGGTCTGTCGGGATCGACTTCGACGGCCGAAACGTCGATGTTCTCCGCCCTGAGCTGGGTGAGCAGCGACTGCCCGTTGGCGTCGCCGCCGACTCGACTCAGCCATCGGACGGCGAAGCCCATGCGGGCCAGCCCGATCGCCACATTCGATTCCGCGCCGGCTATCGACGAGCGAAATGAGGTCGCACGCTGCAACGCCACGCCTGGCTCGGCGACCAGTAGCCGCATGGCCTCGCCCATGGTGACCACCGTAGGGCCGGTTGAAGGATCCGACGCCCCACTCATCACGAACTCTCCCGAATTTGAACCGAGAAGTCGATGATCTCGTCAGCTGCCGGCAGCGGCGCGGAAATCAGGGCTGACAGACGTTCGACAGCATGAACTGCAATGGTGTGTTTGTCGGGCGCAATCGTAGACAGGGCGGGCGTGCTGAACCGTCCCTCCTCGATGTCATCGAATCCGATCAGGGCGATGTCGTCCGGCACCCGGATGCCCTGTGCCAAGAGGGTGCGTAGCGCGCCGAGTGCCAATAGGTCTGTGGCGCAGAAGATGGCATCCGGCAGGTGTTCTCGTTGCTGCAGAAGGATTTCAACGGCGGCAGCTCCGTCCTGCCGGTGATAACCGTGAGTTGCGACGACGAGATCCGAAGGTGGCACGAGTCCGGCTTTGCTCAGAGCGGATCGGTAGCCATTGAGTCGAAGTCGGGAGATGGCCGACTGAGGATCATCGGGCTGCGATCCGATGAATGCCACTCGTCGCCGACCACTGTCGATCAGATGAGCTGTCGCCGCATATGCGGCCGCGACGTTGTCGATGCCAACGTGGTCGTACTGGCCGCCGCCACCGGTTCGTTCGCCGAGCAGAACCACGGGCAGCCGCCTGGACGGGGTGGGCAGATCTTCGGTCCCCAGCGACACCGGGCTGTAGATGAGCCCATCGATGAACCTGGTGTTCTTGCCGCTGACGACGGCAAGCTCGCGCGCGCGCGCGCCCAGCGTCTGCATGATGACGACGTCCAGCCCGCGACTTTCCGCACTCTCCACGATCAGTCGCGCCAACTCGGAGAAATAGGACACGTCAAGTTCGGGAACTGCAAGTCCGATCACCTTGTTCTGGCCGCCCCGAAGGCTGCGCGCAGCGTGGTTCGGCCGGTAGTCGAGCCGTTCGATCGCATCATTGACGCGCCGTCGAACGTCACTGCTGATGTGGGGATATCCGTTGATTACGTTCGACACCGTTTTGGGCGCGACGCCGGCAGCTGCGGCGACGTCCGCCTGGGTGACCGTCATGGCTGTATCCGTCCCTCGTCCCAGAAACTTCCATCTTAGGGGTTTACCACGTGGCAGGCCGCGTGGTAAACCTTCTCGGGTCAACCCAAACTTTGTCTCAACGAGGAGATTTCATGACCGTTTCACGGGGCCGGAAAGTGCTCGGGAGCCTCATCGCCCTCGCCACTCTGGCGACGGCCGGCTGCAGTAGCTCCGGGAGCAAGGGCACCGCGGACGCCAACACGCTGCGAATCTCGGTCTGGGGGGTGACCGAGGACATCGCGAGCATCAAGGACGCCGCCGCCGGATTCCAGAAGGCCAACCCGAGTATCAAGCTGGACTTTCGGGTCGGGGACTGTGGCGCCGACTACGCCGCCTGCAAGACGCTGATCGCGGGCAAGAACATGTCCGACGTGTTGGTCACCGGAACGTGGAACTTCAATCAGATGGTGAATGACGGTGTGCTCGCCGACCTGTCGCCCCACATGGATACCGACGGCGTCAAGGCGGCGGACTTCACCCCGGTTGCGCTCGGTTCCGACAAGGCCGCCAAAGACGGTAAGTATCATGCACTTCCGATGGGATACAACGTACAGTCGTTGTTCTACAACAAGACGATGTTCGAAAAGGCTGGCCTGGCCGTGCCGCCGGCCGACGGCAGTTACACGTACGACCAATTGCGCACCTGGGCCAAGAAGCTCACCCTGGACAACAAGGGTCGCAATCCAGATGATCCGGCCTTCGACCCGAAACACATCGCCCAGTGGGGTTACTACAACCGGGTCGCGATTCCCAGCGACTCCGGGTACAGCCCGGTGCTGTGGGCCAATGGCGGCGACGTTCTCGGTGGTGCCAACCGGGCCACCTGCCAGCTGGAAGACCCGGCGACGATTGATTCCTTCCAGATGCTGCAAGACATGATGTGGAAGGACCATTCCACCGTCACGCCGCAGCAGGAGCAGGAGACGCCCGGATACCTGCGATGGATTCAAGGTCATGTGGCAATGCAGCAGGGATCGCATGAACAAGTCACTATCGCGGCCAAGCAGAATCCGAAAATGAGCTACGACATGGCGGCCCTCCCCAAGGGCAAGGCCGGCAATGCAACGCTGGTTCAGGTGCACAGCTGGGCCGTCTATCAGGGCTCGGCGAACCAGGACAACGCCTGGAAGTTCGTCAAATACATGGCGACCGAAGGTTCCGGAAAGCAGATGGGTCTGATTCCGGCGTACAAGAACAACGCCAAGGGCCCGGACTTCGCGCAGGCACCTGGTGAACCAAAGAATCTGGTCAAGGCGCAGCTCGATCCGGCCGCGTGGCCGCTGACGAGGACGAACATCGACCCGAGGGGAGTCATGTCCCAGGTTCAGGGGCAGGACGGCATCGCTCCGGCGATCACCAGCATCATCGCCAACAAAGCTACAGCCGCGGCCGCTTTGAAGGGCACGTGCGCCAAAGTGACCAAGTTGCTCGGATCCTGAGCATGGTTGCGACAGCACAGCAACGCCGCACCGGCAGCGCGCCCAAGCGTCGCTCCGGGTCGGGGGCCCGCCGTGGTGAGGTAGGAACCGCTCTGCTCTTCCTGTTGCCACAGTTGATCGGGTTACTCGCCTTCGTGGCGGTCCCACTGGGAATATCCCTCTATTACTCGTTCACCAAGTGGGACCTCGTCGCCCCCGCGCCGAACTGGATTGGTCTCGCGAACTGGGACTACCTGGTTCAGGACGACCGTATCCCCACGGTGCTCTGGAATACGGCGAAATTCATCCTGTGGGGGACGACCAGCTTCCTGTTGTTGTCGTTATTCGCGGCGCTGCTGACGATGTCGGCGCGACGCGGCCTGGCGTTCTACCGCGCGCTGCTGTTCCTTCCGTACGTGCTGTCACAGATCGCTGTCGGCATCGTCTGGCGGTGGATGTTCAACAGCGAGTCCGGCCCGATCAATGCGGCACTGGGCGCGCTGGGGTTCAACGGCCCGGATTGGTTGCTCAATCCCGCGACGGCGATGCCCGCTATCGCTATGGTCACCACCTGGCAGGGTCTGGGTTACGGGATGACCCTGTACATCGCTGCGTTGCAGGGCGTACCGAGTTCGCTGCCGGAGGCCGCAATGATCGATGGCGCCAATGCTTTCCAGCGTTTTCGTTACGTGCTGTTGCCGCTGATCAGTCCGACGGTGCTGTTCCTGATGGTCACATCGCTGATCGGCGCCCTGCAATTGTTCGATCCGGTCGTCGCAATGACATCCAGCGGCGCCGGCATCGGACAGGCTGGCGGTCCCGACGATTCGACCCGAACCGTCGTGCTCTACATGTACAACCAACTCTTCAACAATCAAGAACGACTGTCCGGCATCGGCTATGCCGCCGCCATCGCCTGGATGCTCGCACTCATCACCTTCCTGATCACCCTGGCCCAATGGCTGTTCAGTCGGCGGTGGGTCTTCTACTCGGGCGGCACTGGGCAAGATCGGAATACGAACACATGACCGCCCAGCCGGTGGCCCAGCGCATACCAGCAACCTCGGTAGCACCAAAAAAGGATCGGCCCGGCCTGGGTGTCGGTCGGGTGCGAACCGGCACCTATCACCTGGTCATGACGATTCTGGTACTGATCTACATCATTCCGGTCGCCTGGGCCGCCTCGATGTCGTTGCGTACTGATGACAACATGTTCTCTGCCAGTCAGTTCTTTCCACATCCCATCACTTTCGACCACTATCACAATCTGTTCGACATTCTGCCGGACTTCTGGCACTACCTGGGAAATACCGTGGTCATCGCGGTCTGCGGTACGGTCGGCACCCTGGTCTCGAGCTCCCTCGCCGGGTACGCCTTGGCCCGCTTCCGCTTTCCAGGCAAAAATGCCTTCCTGCTGGTCATTCTGCTGACCTTGATGGTGCCGGCTCAGGTGACGATCATCCCGCAGTACGTCATCTTCCGGGACCTCGGCTGGATCGATACTTCGCTTCCCATCATCGTTCCGCTGTTGTTCGGGAGCGCGCTGCCGACGTTCTTCTTCCGTCAGTTCTTCCTCACGCTCCCGGCCGACCTAGAGGCGGCGGCCACCATCGACGGTGCCGGCCGCTGGCGGACCTTCGTATCGGTGATGGCTCCGTTGGCGAGCCCCGCCTATCTCGCGATGGGACTACTGACCTTCGTGCAGCTCTGGAACAGTTTCTTCGTCAACTCCATCTATCTTCAGGACCAGAACCATTGGGTTCTGACGCAAGCTTTGCAGAGCCTCATCGGCCGGTACAACAGCCAGTATGGGGAAATCATGGCCGGCGTCACCCTCGTCTCCCTGCCCATCATCATTGCCTACGTATTTCTGCAGCGCTGGATCGTACGTGGCATCGCCTTCAGTGGAATGGCTAACTAGAACTCGTGAAAACTCCGCCCGGCACTGCGACCATTCGGATCGAAACGAAGGTGACAGCAGACTATCCGCTGTCCAAATACAAGTTCGCCTTGTTCAACAGCGGCCTGGTGCCGATCAGCACGTACCGGCGGGACAGCTGGGCGCTCGAGGCCACGCGACCTGAATCCATCCGAATAGACATCGGTTGGGGGGCCGAGTGGATGAACTGGAAATCGGAGGTCGCTCAGCGAAATTCCGACACTGTGGTCTACGACTTTTCCGAACTGAACGACTTGGCCGCCGTGCTGACGACGTTTAAGATTCGGCCTTACTGGTCGTACTGCTACGTACCGAGAGTGTTCCGGCCGCCGGGCGGCGATTGGCGCACCTTGGACCGCGACGACAGCGGCTGGGTCGAGATGGTTCGCAGCTACGTCGAATCGGCGAAGGCGGCCGGTCTCGGAATCGGTTACCACGAGGTCTACAACGAGCCGGACCTTCGCGACGAGCGGACGGGTGAGCCCGTTTTCTACCGGGGTGATCTCGCCGACTACCTGGACCTCTACGCTGCCTGCGCACCAGCCATTCGATCGGCTGACGCCGATTCGCCCATTGGTGGTCCGGCGTTGGCATCGGTGCCCGCGAACGAGCATTGGATCCCGGCCCTGCTGGACCGGGTGCGGGAGGAGAATTTGCCGTTGGACTTCTTGTCGTTTCACCACTACGGAACGCACAGCGTGGGTGCGGCCATCGACCGGGTCTTCACCCAGCTCGCCTCGAAACCGGGAACCGCGGAGCTCGAGACGCACCTCAACGAGTACAACTCCTTTCCCGTCGACTATCCCAGGGGAGGATTTCAGGACGGTCATCACATGGCCTCAGCGTTGCTCAAGGATTTTCACGATCTGCTGGCCCGCCCCGGTCTCACCAGGGTGCACTGGGCGCAGTTCCTGGACAGTGGGAGCGGCAACTATTCAGGCCTGATCGACATGGACGGCGCGAGCAAGGCGGCGTTCTACGCCTACCAACTGTTCCACGCCATGCCGACCGATCGAATCATGTCGCACGTCGATGGAACCGACGTGAACGCCTTCGCCGCACGCGAGCCAGGGCGAACCGAAGTTCTCGTCTTCAGCCGTGCCGGCCACTCCACGGCCGTTGCGCTGCAATGGGAAGGTCTGACGCCTGACGTCGAGGCCGTCGACCTCCTCTTGGTCGACGCGGCTCATCTCACCCCGGTGACAAGCAGCGTGCGAATCGTTGACGGCATCACCACCTTCGAGCTGCCTGCGGGTGGATTCGCGCTGCTGCGGGTGCGCACCTCCTCAGGGGTCTGCTCGCCTCCAGCGCCGGCGGGAGTCGTCGTTCGCACCCGCCACAGCTACCCGGACCGATGGACGACCGCATGGGCCGACATCGACGAGCGGGCAACCACCTTCCGTTTCGGCAGCGCGTCGAGTCCGGGCTCCGTCCCAGCTGCGACCATGGTGCTTCGCGAATTTGCGCCGGTTCTCGATATCGACGCCCACGTTCATCGCAACGCGCTCGATCTCGTAGATCCAGGGACGGCCGTCTCGATTCGGATCGGCGACGGTCGGTCCACCGTTCAGATAGATCTGGCAGCTGCGCGTCCCAGCGCATCGCGGTGGCCCAGCTGGGCCGGCCCGGAAAATGCGGACTCCTCCGTCGATGCCGCGACCGGGTCGACCCAGATCGATCTCAGCGCACTGGGTTTCACCGGGTCTGACCTCACGATCACTGCGATCGTGCAGACCGGCGACACCGGCCTCTTCGTAACCATCACCCTTCTGCCAGCCTGACGCCACAGCGCTGGCGCCTCCAGTCAACGGAGCTTTCACGTGCCATCAGACCTTCACGACCGGCATCCCCGTCCTCTGCTCGCCCGCGCGAACTGGTCGGACCTGGGCGGCCGCTGGCAATTCGCCTACGACGACGCCGACGTCGGCCGAGCGCAGCGGTGGGAGGAGCGGGCCGATTCGTTCACCGAGTCGATCGAAGTCCCATTTCCACCCGAATCGTCGGCCAGTGGACTGGGGAACAATGGCTTTCATCCAACTGTGTGGTATCGGCTGACCTCTGACGTTGCGTTGCCAGAATCCGGGCGGCGAGTGCTTCTGCATTTCGGCGCCGTCGACTATTCCTGCGACCTGTGGGTCAATGGTCGTCACGTCGACAGTCACCAGGGTGGTCAGACGTCGTTCGACGTAGATATCACCGACCAGTTGGAGGGCGCAGGCCCGCAGGTGCTGACTCTGCGAGTGGTGGACGACCCGTTGGACCTGGAACAGCCTCGAGGGAAGCAGGATTGGGAATCAAGGCCACACACGATCTGGTACGACCGGACGACAGGTATCTGGCAGCCGGTCTGGTGCGAGGAAGTGCCCGTCGTTCACATCACTTCCCTCGGTTTCGAAACCGGCCCGGACAATACCGTGAATTATCGAATCCGGTTGTCGACCAGGCCCGATTCCGGTACTTGCGTGCGGGTTCGAATCAGTATGGACGGCAGGGTCCTGGCCGACGTGTTGGCGTCGGCTGCAGAGAGCTACCAGACCGGGACGGTGAAACTGCAGCATCCCACCCTGGAAGTCGAACCCTCGATCCTGCAGTGGAGCCCAGAAAATCCTGTGCTGCTCGACGCAGAGATCTCGGTGACAGCGGCTGATTCCGCGACTGTCGACGTCGTGCACAGCTACCTCGGCCTGCGGACCGTCGGTACCGAAGGGAACTCCTTCCTGCTGAACAACAGACCGTACTATCTAAGGCTCGCCCTGCATCAGGGATTCTGGCCGGAGTCGCATCTGGCCGCGCCGAGCGGTCAGGCCCTGCACGACGAGGTGCAGTGGGTCAAAACATTGGGATTCAATGGTGTTCGAGTCCACCAAAAGGTCGAAGATTCCCGCTTTCTGTATTGGTGCGACAAGCTTGGCGTCGTCGTCATGGCGGACGCCGCCGCCGCCTACACCTTCAGTCCGCGGTCGCTCGAACGCACCACGACGGAATGGTTGCGCATCGTCGAACGCGACCGCGGCCATCCCAGCGTCATTGCCTGGGTTGCCTTCAACGAGAGCTGGGGTGTTCCGTTGGTGGACACCGCCCCGGACCAACGCGAGGCCGTGCGTGCGCTCTATCACCTGATCAAGGCGGTGGACCCGACGAGGCCCGTCATCGGAAACGACGGTTGGGAACACGTCATCGGCGACCTGACCGGAATCCATGACTACAGCGTCGATCCACGTCGAATCACCAAAAGATATGCCACTCCAGACATCGCCGAGGAGACAGTCCGCACCGGCCGTCCAGGAGGACGTCGACTCACAGTCGCCACGACCCGCGAACCGGGACCCATCCTGCTCAGCGAATTCGGCGGAGCAACGCTGAACCTGGGATCGGAAGAGGCATGGTCCGGCTACGACCGAAGACATTCTCCGCGAGATCTCCTGACTGCCTTGGAAGCACTCTTCGCAGCGGTTCACGGCGCCGGCGGTCTTGCCGGATTCTGCTACACCCAGCTCGTCGATACCCAACAAGAGCGGAACGGGCTCCTGACCGAAGATCGCGTGCCCAAGGCCGACCCGGCCCACTTGGCCGCCATTGTGCGCGGTGAACCGCTACCGAAAGCGTTCCAGTAAAGCCATTTCGTTTGTGTGCTGATAAGAATCACGGAAGGCTGTGGTCTTGAAGATCCGATCGCTTCGCACGTATCTAGTTGCTCCGAGATGGGTGTTCCTCCGGATCGACACAGACGAGGGTGTGACCGGCTGGGGTGAGCCGATTGTCGAAGGCCGGGCGGATACCGTAGCCGCAGCGGTGGAGGAGCTGAGTGAATACCTGATCGGAGCCGACCCGCTGTGCATCGAGGAGCACTGGCAGGTTCTTTCCAAGAGCGGCTTCTACCGCGGGGGCCCCATCCTATCTTCTGCGGTCGCCGGCATCGATCAGGCCCTCTGGGATATTGCTGGAAAAGCCCGGGGGGTTCCCGTTCACGAGTTGCTCGGCGGGCCGGTACGAGAGAAGATCCGAGTATATTCGTGGATTGCCGGTGATGAGCCTTCGGAAGCAGCAGCCGCTGCGCTCGTTCAGGTCAAGAACGGATTCACGGCGGTCAAGATGAACGCGGGCAACGCCATGGGACCGATTGACACGCCTCGGTCGATTGACACGGCGGTTGGGCGGGTTGCCGCCGTCCGCGAAGCTGTCGGCCCCGACATCGACATGGCCATTGACTTCCATGGTCGCGTCTCTCCGGCAATGGCCCGTCGATTGTTGCCGCGATTGGAGGCGTACACGCCGTTGTTCGTCGAAGAACCGGTGGTACCCGAACTGGGGGGATCGCTCCGCGATCTGGTGATGTGCTCGCCGGTACCCATAGCGACAGGCGAGCGGCTCTACTCACGATGGGACTTCCGGTCTGCCTTGGAAGCCGGAATCGCTGTGGTCCAGCCGGACGTCTCGCACGCCGGCGGAATTTCGGAGACGCGCCGGATCGCGGCGATGGCTGAGGTGTACGGAGCAGTGTTGGCACCGCATTGTCCGCTCGGCCCGATCGCCCTCGCCTCCTGCCTCCAGGTCGGCTTCGCCACCCCGAACTTTCTCGTCCAGGAACAAAGTCTCGGCATCTACGACAGCAAGGGGTCCGGTCTGCTCGAATACCTCGTCGACCCGTCGATCTTCGACTATCAGGACGGCTGTGTTCCGCGACTCGTAGGACCCGGCCTTGGCATCGAAATTGATGCCGCCGCCGTCGAACGGGCTGCGGAGGTCGGTCATCACTGGCGAAATCCGGTGTGGCGGCTACCGGATGGCGGACGAACCGAATGGTGATCGCAGGTACGCCGTTCGACCGATTCAACGGAAAGGTCGCCTTGCTGACCGCGGCCGGATCCGGCATCGGTGCAGCAACGGCGGCGCGGTTGGCGGCCGAGGGGGCCACGGTCGTCGTGACAGACATTCTGGACGAGCCGGCAATTGAAGTCGTCCGGGGTATTGCTGAATCTGGTGGGGTGGCGGAGTTTCGTCACCTCGATGTCACGTCGCCGTCGGACTGGACGAGCGTGGTCACCGACGTCATCGCCCGCCACAAGCAGGTAGACGTCCTTCATCTCAATGCAGGCAAAAACATCGCCGCTCCGATCGCTGAGATCAGCACCGAGCTCTGGGCCCAGCAACTCGACCTCTCCTTGAATTCGGTGATGTACGGCGTGCGCGCCACCTTGAAGCACCTGCTCGCCTCGAAAGGAACGATCGTCGTCACCTCATCAATTCATGCTGTGATCGGATTGAAGGGCTTTCCCGCTTATGCAGCGGCAAAAGGAGGTGTCAGCGCCCTGATCCGTCAGCTCGCTGCCGAATACGGACCCGACCTACGGGTGAACGCGGTCCAGCCCGGCGCGATCGAGACGCCGATGTGGGCCGGGACGTCCGAAAGCGCGCGGGATGCGGTTGCCCGAGTCACGCCCGCGGGCCGGATGGGCAAACCCGAAGAGGTCGCAGCCGCAGTCGCCTTTCTGGCCTCCGAGGACGCCTCGTACATCACGGGGGTCAACCTTGTCGTCGACGGCGGCCGCGTCGCCTCTGCGATTGACTGAATCCTCGCAGCGCGCCAACGGCCGAGTGTGTCGACGAGTGCGGGCGGGGAGCGGTGTAGACCGTACTGCTCACGGTTCGCCGCCCGAAGGGGCGCTCATGTCCTCAGCAGCGAGAGAATCGAAGCCGTAGCTCACCAAGGAACGTTGGAATGCCCGTCGTTCCGGGCCTGGGGTGCGGCAGATGTGCTTCGTCCCGACACATGGCAGACGTCGCCTCGAGAGACGTGCGTAGTCACACGGCAGAGGTGCTCCGGCGCGTCACCGAAGGGCAGCGGGTGACGATCACGGTCAACGGCCTGCCGGTCGCTGAGCTCATACCCCATCGGCGGTACGCCGCGAATCGATGACGCGGCGCGAACTGTTGGCAGTGCTCGTCCGTCATCAGTTCGATCCGGGAATGTGCGCCGATCTCGATGCCCTGACGGACGAGACGACAGGCGATCTCGAGCTGCTCGGATGAGTCGTGCGCCCCGCGGTTTGCTTGATACGTCCGTCCTGATCGCCGACGAGTTTGGGCGCCGACTGGACACCGAGGCCCTGCCCGACGAGGTGCTCATCAGCGTTGTCACGATCGCGGAGCTGCACGCCGGTATTCTCGCCGTCCGGAACACAACAAGGCGAGCAGCCCGACTCGCCACCCTCGACGCGGTCAGCGCTCTCCAACCATTGGCCATCGATGCAGCGGTGGCGCGGCATTGGGCGACGCTTGGCGTACGGCTACGCGAAGAGGGAAGGCGCGCCAAGATCAATGATCTGTGGATTGCGGCGGTCGCTGCAGCCAACGACCTGCCGATCGTGACGCAGGACGACGACTTCGACCCGATCGAGGCCGTCGGTGGGCCCCACGTTATCCGCGTTTGAGCGCTTCGCGCCGGTCGCTATCGAAGGAGGATATTCTCGACGCACGATATTTCAGCGCTCGAAATTGCTTCCTGGCCGACAGTCCCCGGTGCGGGCCGCCGCGTCGCCTCTGCGCTCCACTGAATCCTTGCAGAGCGCCAACAGCCGAGTGTCGACGAGCGCGGAGGTCGGGGACGGTGTAGACCGTACTGGTCACGGTTCGCCGGCCGAAGGAGCGCCCATGTCCTCTGCAGCAGCGACACAATCGAAGCCGAAGCTCACCAAAGACCAGCGGAACTCCTTCCTGGCCGCGGAACTCGGCTGGGCGATGGACGCGTTCGACTACTTCCTGGTCGTGCTGGTCTACGCGGACATCGGCAAGGAATTCGGAGTGCCGTTGGAGCGGATGGCGTTCCTGACCACGGTGACGCTCCTGATGCGGCCGGTCGGCGCGCTGATCTTCGGGTTGTGGGCGGACCGGATCGGTCGGCGCATCCCGCTGATGACGAACGTCGTCTACTACTCCGTTGTCGGCTTCATCTGCGCCTTCGCGCCGAATTTCACGGTGTTGCTGATCCTGCGGCTGCTCTACGGCATCGGCATGGGCGGGGAATGGGGGCTGGGCGCGGCGCTGGCCATGGAGAAAATTCCCAGCTCGCGTCGCGGCTTCTTCTCCGGCGTGCTGCAGGCCGGTTATTCCATCGGCTACCTGTTCGCGATTTTGGCCTATCAGGTGGTGCACGTGGAGCTCGGCCTCTCCTGGCGCTGGCTGTTCGGCCTGAGCATCATCCCGGCGTTCATCAGCCTGCTCATTCGCAGCCGCGTCCGTGAGTCGGAGGTCTGGGAGAAGACCCAGGAGCATCTCAAGGCCACCAAAACGCGCTTCAAGGACATCATCGTCGATCCGAAGATCGTGCGGCGCTTCGTCTATCTGGTGTTGCTGATGACGGCATTCAACTGGATGAGCCACGGCACCCAGGACATCTATCCGACGTTCCTGAAGGCGCACACCGAAAGTGGTGCCGGACTGTCGGCGAGCACCGCGACCTGGATCGGCGTCATTTATAACATCGGCGCCATCGCCGGTGGAATCACCTTCGGTGGCCTCTCTGAGCGGTTCGGGCGACGGTACACCATCGTTTTCTGCGCGGTTCTCGGATTGCCGATCGTGCCGCTGTTCGCGTACTCCCACACCGCCGGGCTGCTGTGTCTGGGCTCGTTCCTGATGCAGGTCGCCGTCCAGGGGGCGTGGGGCGTCATTCCTGCACACCTCACCGAGATGTCTCCGGATGCAATCCGCGGCTTCTACCCGGGCGTCACCTACCAACTCGGCAATTGCCTCGCGGCCTTCAACCTGCCCATCCAGCAGAGCCTGGCGAAAAGTCACGGTTATCCGTTCGCGTTGGCAGCAACGATCATTCCGGTGCTGATCGCCGTCGCGCTACTGACGTTCTTCGGGAAGGAAGCCAAGGCGGTGCAATTCGGCACGAAGGACACGGCCGGGCCCATCCCTGTCGGGGCGCGAGGGGCATAGAGCTGCGCGGAGAGGCGGACCATCACTCCTGCGCGTCCGATCCTTTCGATACGGCGGCATACCAATCGCGGTACTGAGTGTTTCGCGCCAGATGACAGTTCACGTCAGGACTGTCGTCCGTCCACCACACCGGGCCACGCTCACCCAGTGCCACCTTGGCCGCCTCGACTGCGGCCCTGGCAGATTCGATCGCGGCGTGGTCGCCGGCCCTCAGAGCTGCCTTCTTCGCGCGGCGGGCGTCCATGAGCGCGTGCGTCAGCCGATCCTTCTCGTCCGGCGGCAAATCAGGGTCGGTACATCGCCACAGCCGACCGCGAACGACGAAATACCGGCCGTCAGGGGTCACCAATTGGCTCATTTGTTCAGATCACCGGCGACGATTGTCCGGCGGTCCGGCTCTGTGTTGCTGACAGTTGCGGCGTGCAGCTCAACCGGCGCGCTGTTCGGTGATCGCGTCGACTCGATCCGGGTAGAAGGCGACGTGGTCCTTGATTTCGGCGACCGCGGCGTACGGCTGCTCGTACGTCCACACCGCGTCGGTTTTCGTCTCGCCGCCGCCTGAGATGCTGTAGTAGCTCGCGTCACCCTTGTACGGACAATGAGTTTCGGTGTCCGTCCGCTGTAGCACCGACGAATCGACGTCGGCAAGCGGGATGTACTGCACCGCAGGATAATTGGCTTCTTGCAGCGTGAGAGATCGCGTGGTATTCGCAATCACCGCGCCGCTCGCCGTGACGACGATGCGGTTGGGGTTGGCCACGACGGTGATGGGGTGGTCCGGTCTGAGTTGCAGAACTGGCTTGTCGGTCATGGGAACCTCTTGCTCTGGTGGGATCGGATGCGTCTTCGCGAGAGTCAACGCGACCAGTGCGCAGGTTAGTCCCTGGAGGCGACTGGTTGCTCGAGCGTCGTCCCCGACGTCTTCGTCACCGTCGGATGCGAGGCCGACCCGACGACGCGAGGTGCAAGCACGGTTCCACCGAGGATCGACCAGGCATTCGCCAGTACGATCGCGCCGATTCCTGTCCACTGCCCGAATCCCAGGCTCTGCCCGAGCGCGAGGACGCCGACGGCCGCGGCGAAGACCGGGTGTGCGCTCATCAGGATTCCGAACTGGTGAGCCGGAATGCGGCGCAGCATTCGGATATCCGCAATCTGCGGCACCACCGAGGACAGCAGGCCGGTGGTCAACGCGAAGCCGAGAGCGGCAGCCGTCGGCGGATGCGCCAGGAAAGTGGCGATTGCTACTGGGATGAACAGAATCGCCGACACCGCCGCGGCCGCCGCCGACCCCTGCACCTCCGGCAGGCGCCGTCCTACCTCACGATTGAGCAAGATGTAGGCCGCCCAGCAAAGTGCGGCCAGCAAGCCCGACGCAATACCGAAATAGTCGGTGCTGGGTTTCGGGTCGGTCAGCAGGACGACGCCGACAATGGCGAGCAGGGCAGCGCCGATCGTGAATTTCCGTCGTGAGCTCGCAAGCGCAACCGCCAACGGCCCAAGGAATTCCAGCGTGACAGCGAGTCCCAGCCCGACGCGGTCGATCGCCACGTACAAGCTCAGATTCATCACGCCGAACACCAACCCGAGCAGGAGGGTCGGCCACCACTGCGCCCAGGTGAACCTGCGCATCGGGGGCCGGGACATCGTCAGCAAGGTGATCGCCGATACGAACTGCCGTACCGCAACGACACCGACCGGACCGATGACCGGAAATGCCAAAGAGCCTACTGCTGCCCCTGTCTGGGCCGAGAGAGCGCTGCCGAGCATCACCGACAGGCCCGCCCACCCAGTGCCTGACTTCGCAACAGCCTCGGTCGTCGGAACGCGCGTGTGCGACGTCGAGGACATGGAGCAAGTGTGGGCCGGATCCGACCGCCGGAGAAATGCATCTGGCGCACTCGTCTATACGCTGCAGTTATGAGTGTGGAGATCCGACAACTGCGCTGCCTGCTGGCGATCGCGGACGAGGGCACATTCACCGACGCTGCCATCGAGCTCGGCGTCTCGCAGGCTGCGGTGTCCCGCACCTTGGCGGCGTTGGAGTCCGAATTGGGCGTCCGGCTGGTGCGCCGCACCACCAGGGCGGTCTCGCTGACGGCGACCGGTGCCCGGGTTGCGGCGGACGCTCGGCGGCTGATGGCGGAGTTGGAGAATCTGGTGCAGGAGGCCAGGTCCGGACGCCACCGGGTCCGGCTCGGGTATGCGTGGTCGGCAGTAGGCAGGCACACGGTGGCGTTCCAGCGGGAGTGGCATGCCCAGCACTCGGGTGTCGAGTTGGTGTTGGTACGGACCAATTCGCCGACGGCGGGACTGGCCGACGGCGTCTGCGAGCTGGCGCTTCTTCGCAGTGAGCCCGATGCCCGCCGATTCGATTGGGCGATCGTCGGTACGGAACG
>JAABUU010002372.1_pt1 | contig 27087 bp, 29 predicted proteins | sample 5559301 | NCBI WGS metagenome assembly JAABUU01 (sample SAMN10711884, study PRJNA513360) | rock metagenome | isolation source: Antarctica rocks | place: Antarctica: Victoria Land, Richard Nunatak white | reverse complement strand
CGGCTACGGCGACCAGCTCGACCAGATCGCCAAGGGTCTCATCACCAGCTTCGCGGAATCGGACCAGACCGGCAGCAACCCTCCCGCGGTCCCGACCATCGCCGGCCTGTTCACGGCAGCCGGCGCGACCGCGATCCCCACGGCGTCCACGGGGCTGGCGGCGACGTTGACGGTCGCGGCCTCGGTGGATCCCGGACGGGGCGGCACCGTCACGCTGCTGCGCGACGGCGGCATCGGGGGGGCCGGCAACGGCGCCTACACGGCCAACACCACAGGGGCGGCGAGCTACTCGGCCCATCTCACGGCCGCGCTGGGCAAGCTCGACGCGACCCGGAGCTTCGATCCGACGTCGGGCGGCACCGGCTCCGGTACCCTCGTGGCCTACGCGACATCCTCGGTCGCCTGGCTCGAAGCCGCCCGCCGGGACGCCTCCACGGCCTCGACCAACAAGGCGGCGGTGGTCACCCAGACGACGACCAACCTGTCCAGTGCGACCGGGGTCAACCTCGACCAACAACTGAGCAAGATGCTGGACCTCGAACATTCCTATCAGGCCTCGGCCGAACTGATCACGACTGTGAAAGCCATGCTCGACTCGCTACTGGCGTCGATCCACTAACAGCACTTCTGCCAAATCGGCCCGTGGTCTTGGAGACCGCGCGCATATAGCGGCCCGCACGGATTGCTTGCCGTGCGGATCACCTGCAGACGAGCCGGTCGGGCTCGGGAGGGTTCTTTCGTGAACATTTCGACGACGGCACTCCTATCGGCGCCGCGGCAGACAGTGATGCAGGCGCAGGCAGCGCTGTCTCAGGCGCAGATCGAGCTGGCGAGCGGCCGGCTGGCCGATATCGGCACCGGGCTCGGCCGCACGACGGGGGAATATGTGGCCCTCGGCGCTCAGCAGACCCGCCTGCAGTCGATCAAGGACAGCAATGCCGGAACCGCGACGCGCCTCGCGGCCACCACTGCGGGGCTCGACACCCTGCGCGGCACCGCTTCGAGCTTCCTGTCGTTGCTGACCGCGGCCTCGACGGCCGGCGCAACGCCGGGCGCGCTGGTGGCGACCGGGTCCAGCAACCTCGACGCGCTGACCGCGACGCTGAACACCTCCGTCGGGGGCCAGGCCATCTTCGCCGGCATCAATACGGGTCTGGCTCCCTTGACCGCCTACGCGGCCGGATCCGCCGCCAAGGCGGCCGTGGACAATGCCTTCTCGTCGGCCTTCGGCATGTCGCAGTCCTCGGCGTCTGTGTCCTCGATCTCGGGTCCCGCCATGCAGAGCTTCCTCGACGGCCCCTATGCGGCGCTCTTCAACGCCTCGGGCTATGCCGCGACGTGGTCCACCGCCTCCGACCAGGTGACCACCGCCCAGATCTCCTCGACCGAGACGGTGGTGACCTCGGTCAGCGCCAACGCGCAGCCGTTTCGCCAATTGGCCCAGGCCTATGCGATGGTGAAGGAGTTCGGCGGCGCGAACTTCGGGTCCGCGGCCGGACAGGCCGTGATCGCCTCGGCCACGACGCTCGCGTCGAGCGCCCTGGCCGGGATCACGAGCGCGGAAGCCGGCATCGGCCAGTCGCAATCGGCCCTGTCGGACGCCAACGACAGGATGACGACCCAGATCGGCTATCTCTCGACTCAGGCGAGCGACCTCGTGAGCGTGGACGCCGCTGCCCTCTCGACGAGGATCTCCGGCCTGCAGACCCAGATCCAGGCCTCCTACGAGATGACGGCGCAGCTCCAGCAGTTGAGCCTCGTGAACTACCTCAAGTGACGCGTCCCCCGGGCCGGCCGGCTTGTGCCGACCGGCCTCGACTTGAGGCGCAGCCCTTTCACCATCGCCCTCAAAGCGATGGTCGTGACGGGAGCCTGCCCCTGGGGACATGTGAGTAGCCGAGCCAAGGATCAGGAATGTACCAGTTCTCCTACGCCGATATCCTCGCCGACGACGCCGACGACGGCCGCGCCCGCGAGCGCCAGGCCTTCGGCCAGGCGGTGGCGCTGCTCCGTCACGCGGCCGAGGGCCGGCGCGGCGCACCGGACGAAAACCGGGCGCTGACCTTCACGACCGAACTCTGGGCCACCCTGATCACGGATCTGGCCCATCCCGGCAACGCCCTCCCGGACGAGTTGCGGGCCAACCTGATGTCGATCGGCCTCGGCGTCATGGCGGAATGCGAGCGGATCACCCGGGGCGAATCGCGCGACCTCGCCGGGCTTGCCGAGATCTGCGGCATCATCCGCGACGGCCTCAACTAGGACGGACGCCACCATGCACATCACGCTGCGGGCCAACGAAAAGATCTTCATCAACGGCGCCGTGCTGAAGGTCGACCGCAAGACCTCGATCGAGCTGATGAACGACGCGGTGTTCCTGCTCGAAGCTCATGTCATGCTGGAGCGCGACGCCACGACGCCGCTGCGCCAGCTCTACTACATCGTCCAGCTCATGTTGATGGAACCCGGCGAGCGTGCCGAGAACCGGGCCATGCTGGCCCAGCATGTCGGCGCCATGGGCCGGGTCTACGAGGATGCCGAGATCCTCGATGGCCTCGTCAGGGTGACGGAACACGTCGGCCGCGCGCGCCCGTTCGAAGCCCTCAAGGCGATCCGTTCCCTGCTTCCGATCGAGGCCCGGCTCACCGGCCGCACCGGAGATGTCGCCGTGCGGCCGACGCGCCCCGCGCAGCCGAAGCCCACCTTGCCCGAGCAGGCCCCGATGCTGGCCGAGGCCTGCTGAGGGTCCCTGCGAGGCCGCCGGGTCGGGCCTGCGTGCTGCCCCAGCGACGATAAGGACTCCGGCGCGTGGGGACTTTCGCCGGGTGCTGTCGGTTGGCAATGTCTCACCGGAGACACCACCATGTTCATGCGCATCGACAAGCTGCAGGCCGAACTGCCAGCCCCCAAGAAGGCCGACCCCAACGCCGCAGCGGCCCTGCAGGAGCTGCTCGGCGGCAAATACGGGGAGATGTCCACGCTCGGCAACTACATGTTCCAGAGCTTCAATTTCCGCAGCAAGTCCAAGCTGCGACCCTTCTACGAGCTCGTGGCCAGCATCACGGCCGAGGAACTCGGGCACCTCGAACTGGTGTCCAACGGCGTTTCCATGCTGGCCAACGGTCCCGACGGGCAGGGCCTCGACAAGCACGGCGACGACATTTCCAAGGCGCCCTTCGCCGACATGCAGGACATCCGGCTGGCGGGGTCCTTCCTGTCGAACGGCGGTGGCTCCATGCCGATGAACAGCAACGGCGCCTCCTGGAACATGGATTTCGTCACCACGACCGGCAATGTGGTGATGGACCTGCTTCACAATTTCCACCTCGAATGCGGCGCCCGCGTCCACAAGCTGCGCGTCTACGAGACCATGACGGAGCCCACGGGCCGCGAGGTCTGCGGCTATCTCCTGGTGCGCGGCTCGGTCCATGCCCATGCCTACGGGCTGGCCCTGAAGCAGATCACCGGCGTGGCGATCGAGAAGATGCTGCCCGTGCCCAACATCGACCTCAGCAAGATCCCGGAGTGCCAGAAGTACCTCGCCGAGGGCTCGCATCGCCGGCTCTACACCTGGAGCCCGAGCGACTACAAGAAGATGTCCGGCATCTGGGGCAACGGCGAGACGGCGCTGCCCGGCGATCCGCCCGGCATGCTCGAAGTGGTCGACGGCCTGCCCGAGGGCGGCAAGATCCACGACCTCGACGGCATGGCCTCGGCCTTCACGCCGGATTACGCGCCCGAGGAGATGTTCGAGATCGCGACCAAGCTCTACAAGGCGTCGCGCTGACCCGAGCCGATCGGAGGGCGCGGCGCACCCGAAGACAACCGTCGCGCCACGCCTCGTAGATTAGAACGGCTCGCAACTGGCTTAGTTTGGAGCCGTTCCAAGTTGAACTCGAAGGGTGGACAGTCGAGGTCGAGGCGCGTAACTACGGCTCGTCTTTCGCACGGACCGCGGCCTCCGTCCCATGAGCATCATGCACGGCATTTCCTCCACCGACACCCGCCCGGCATTTTCGTGGCGGCGCTTCGCGGTCGTGGCCGGACCCGGCATCGTGGTGATGCTGGCCGATACGGATGTGGGCAGCGTGGTGACGGCGGCGCAGAGCGGCGCCCAATGGGGCTATCGCCTGCTGCTGCTGCAGTTCGTGCTGATCCCGATCCTCTACGTGGTGCAGGAACTCACGGTGCGGCTCGGCGCCGTGACGGGCGAGGGTCACGCGGCGCTCATCGGCCGCCACTTCGGGCGCTTCTGGGCCGCGGTGTCGGTGCTGACCCTGGTGGTGGCCTGCGTGGGGGCGCTGCTGACCGAGATGGGCGGCCTCGCGGGCATCGGCGCCATGATGGGCGTGCCGGTCGCCGCCACCATGGCGCTCGTGGTCGCGACGCTGACGCTCGTGGCCGTGACGGGCTCCTATCTGTCGGTCGAGCGGATCGCGCTGGCGGCCGGGGCCTTCGAGCTGGCTTTCCTGCTCGTGGCCTGGTGGGCACGGCCGAGCCTGGGCGAGGTCGCGGCCGAGATCGTGGCGATCCCGGTCGCCGACCCGAAATACATGCTGCTGGTGTCGGCCAACATCGGGGCCGTGATCATGCCCTGGATGGTGTTCTACCAGCAGTCCGCCGTGGTCGAGAAGGGTCTCACGCCGGCCGACCTGCCGGCCGCGCGGGCCGACACGGCCGTGGGCTCGGTGCTGACGCAGCTCATCATGGCATCCGTGCTGGCCGCCTCCGCGGCGGCGCTGTCGCGCGGCGGCGCCTCCCCGGTGTCGCTCGACACCGTGGGACAGATCGCCGAGGCGCTGACCCCCGTGCTGGGCGACACCGCCGGCCGGCTGGTGTTCGGCCTCGGCGTGGCCGGGGCCGGCATCGTGGCCGCCATCGTCGTGACGCTGACGGCGGCCCGCACGCTCGGCGAGCTTTTCGGGTTCCGTCACTCGCTCGACCGGCCGGTCGGGGAGGCGCCCTGGTTCTACGCCGTCTACGTCCTCACCCTGATGGCGGGCGCCGCCGTGGTGCTGTCGGGCGTCAACATCGTCAGCCTCTCGGTCGGCGTGCAGGTCATGAACGCCCTGCTGCTGCCGATCGTGCTCGGCTTCCTGTTCCTCCTGGCCCGCCGCCTTCCCGACCCCTACCGGCTCCGCGGCGCCTGGGCGGGCGTGGTCGGAACCGTGATGGCCGTCACGGTGGCGCTGGGGCTCTACAGCGGGATCGCCGGGATCTGGAATTGAGATCGACCGGGATCATCGTTCAGCGCTCCCATCTCACGCAGGCGGGAGAAGGCGGCCAGCGCGTCGACGCACGACGGATGAAGGAGCGAGGGATGCCCGTGGCGTCCCTCCAGCGGCCGGCGCTCGGACCGCGTAGCCGTCAGGTCGGATCCTCACCTGGTGCGTGAAGCTCGGCTTCCACCATGGCCCGGAGCGCGGGCAGAGCCTCGTGAACCGTGTTCCACACGGCCCGTTGCGCGACCTCTTCGTAGCTATGCCGGTAGATGTTTCCGGACCCTGCCACCTTGCGCCAGGGAATGGCCGGGTGACGTCCCTTCGTCTCTGGGGACAGGCGGCGCGACGCTTCGGAGATGATCTCGAGGCATCGGGTGACGGCGTAAAACGTACGCGTGTCAGCAATGAAGCTGCTGATGTCCAAACCCTTGGCGAAGACGAACGCGAGATCGATATTGAACAGGAAGTCGCCCAGGCTGGCGCGTTCGAGGTCAGAAAGCGTAGATGGCATCGGCCGTCGCTCGCGGGCGCACGAAGTGCTTCAGGCCATCGCGGTGGACGACATCGACCTGTCCCTCGAACAGGTCAGCGATGAAGTCCTTCACCCCGGCATAATCGAAGACGGTCCTGACGATCTCGGGGTCGAGATCGACCACGATGTCGATGTCGCTGTCGGGCCTCTGCTCGCCGCGGGCCACGGAGCCGAACAGGGCGGCATGTGTCACGCCCTGAGCACGGAGGTCGGCTTCGCGCTCCTTCAATCGCTCGATGATCTGATCCCGGTCCATGGCCGGAATATAGCGCGGCTTCTCTCCGGATGCGACGGCGGAGATCATCGGTTGCGAACGCGCGGCGGCCCGCAGCGCGCAGCGCAGTTTCACAAGCGATGTTTGGCCCAGATCGCGTCCATCTGTTCATCTGTTGCCAATTCGCCTCGCGCGGCCTCGACCTCCGCTTCTGCCAGGTCCGCCTCTTCATCCGGCGTCAGCGAGATCGGGGGCCGATCTCTGGCCGTGTAGGCCAGCACCAGGCGAGCGATGCCGTCTTGTATCTCAGCCGGGAGCATTTCCCCTACACTTCGCGAAGTTTGTCCTGCCGAGCACGGAGATCTGCTTCATCCCCCTCCCGTTCCCAACCGTCAGCCATTTTCTTCAACAGTGCTGCCGTTCTAACCGACCGCGCTGCAACTTGGCTCCAGCGGTCATACCGGCCGGCCAGATCGCGCTCCTGATCTCCTCCTTCGAAAACCGCCCTTGTATGAACGCCACGCATATTAAATCTCTCGATCAAAATCCCCGTCTCCAGGTTATCGCTGTCCACCTCTTCTATCAGCGTGCGAACACTTCGATGTGGCCACCCACCATCTTGCGGATCGCCGGGAGAGTGAGCAAGCACGTGGCCTATGTACTGCTCTCCTATTTCTGCTCTGTCCGCTTCTTGGCTTAGGCGCAGAGCCTCGAACACCCACGCTTTAAGCGGCTCGAATTCAACTTCATCTCCGCTCAATCCGGGCAGCAAATGGAACGTGCTTAGCAGCTGGTAACCTGCCCTAGCCTTGTTCTGAGCCTCGCCGCTCTGGTCAGTCTCTTCTCCCGTTTGATTTTTTCGCCGAAACACATCGCTCAAAACAGAGACGTAAAACGAGGGACTTTCGGCCATAAGTCCATGAAGCGTCAATTGTTTGTCGCCGTAGCTGAACACCGGCAGATACGCATACTCTCGTTGTGCAATCTCAACCTTTTCCACATCATTCCGCGAATTCAACTCTTTAAACATCTCCTTGACATAGTACGAGAACATGCCGTCTGCACGCTTAGGATCTAAATTGACTTCGCTAATTGCACTGTCAAGCATTGCGAATATTAGCCGAGGCGGAAGCTCTTTGATTCGTTGGTGCGTAGCCTGTATGGCACCCGTCGCTCTCCCGACAGCGATCAGGCGTTCGGCAGCATAGATCGCATCGTTAAGCTCGCCACCGAGATGCCAGGCCCCTTTGCCACGCCAAAAAAGAAGATCAACTTCCTCTCCAAAGCGGGCGACAAACGACCAAGTCTCTTTCGTATCTGGCCAATTTAGCAGAAGACTGCCAACGGTGCTGGCGTCCCAGTTTTGCTCACGAGCAGTCTTGTCGAACGTTTCTGCCCATTTCGTGCCAAATTTGAACGCAGAAGCACCGGAAATAACCCGAGCAAGATAAGAATTGCGATCTCCTCTCCTGATGATCTCCGCGATGACCTGAGCAGGAAGACATGTGCCGGTCGATATTTCGACCAACGATTGTGCCACAAATTGTGGGAGCTTAGCCTTACGTCCCATTTCCAGCAGCGTGTCAATCCCCCCATGCTCCAAAAGCTGCTTCACAGCCGATTGTCGCTCTAGCGCCGAGGATTCGAGACCTTCGTCTCGCTTGTTTGGGATGTCAGGAGTCCAATCGTCAAAAAGCCAGCGAAGCCGCTCGACCAAATCGTCAGGCTGATAACGAAGTACGAGTTCTTCAATCGCTTGAAGATCCTCCGTTTCCATCGCCCACTCCGCATCTGCGAACGCTAGGTGTTTGTTCTCTTCGTCCCGGAGCTTTGCCCACACCTGCCGCCTTTCTTCTTCAGGAGCTTTCGCCAAAAAAGCGTCGATAAATGTAAGAGCCCGCTTACGACTCTCTGGCTCGAAATTGCTCATCCCCTCGATCACCGTGCACAAGCGGTCCGGCGAGTCGCCCGCCTGGGTTAGGGCTTTTGAAACAATCGCCCGTTGGCTCTCCCACACTTCGCCCCACGTCAGAGTCTTTCTTTCCGAAGCGCTCGCCTCTCGGAATCTGGGCTTAGAGGATGGCGAGGATGTATCGTGATCACGCGGGAGCAGCTTTGAGAGCAATACCCATCCCACCTCAGGCTGCTTTCTGACTATCGCATCCAGAATGCCTAGGCGTGTTTGCAGTAGAGCATTTGTGTTGGGACTCCAGGATAGAAGAATTGCGCGAAGGCTGTTGATCGGGCGGTTGGACAAGCGGCCGCCTGGATCAATTTCTGCAAGCTTCGCTAGGATAAGGGCCGTTCGCCTCAGCAGCATGGGATCCCAAGAAAGCGTCTCAAGCGCCCACAGGAGGTCCGTATGCGAGCTGCCTGGGGCAAAGAGAGCATCGGTTTCGCTGCCGAAAATGGGGCGGATAAGAGCACCATCACCCTCGAGCATCCGCTCGAGGGCTGACAGCAAAGGGCCGGGTGCAGCCTCCGCCAGTATCGGCAGTTGCCTTCTCAGACTGGATATAACCCTATGGTCCTCAGCTAGTCCCGGGAGGCTTCGCACTATCCCGTCAACGAATGCCTGAGCTGATGATTCGAAGCCGTGCAATTGAACTTCTTCAGAAAGCGTCGCGACAAGGAGCAAGTTCGTCGCCACGCCATCCCTGATCCAACTGCTATGATCGTCCTTGTTTCTACTGCGGGACAAAAATGGGGCGTTTGGGTCTGGTGCTTCTTCGAGCTTGGAGAAGATGGCCGTGGCTGCCAGCCTCAGCCGCTGTAAGCCGTCATGTCCGATCAAATGTCCTAAATAGTTGAATGCGTCTACTGGCGCTCTAATCTTCCAAACGGTGCCTTCTTGATCTAGGGGAGGATCTCGTTTTTTAAGGAATGTTCGTATTTTCGCTTCATACTCGAAATATGATTGAACATTTGCAAGACCGCAAAGGATTTCAAGGTCAAGCTCTGATCGGGTATCCCACGCTCCGGCCAGAAATGCCGGTACTAGCAGGGCTGCGTCACCTACCCATTCAGGAAGTGGGCGATCTGTTGCGGCGATTCTGCGCCTCAGAATTGTAACGCTTCGCCCGCAACTGCGGGCAAGAACCTGCGCCCTTTCCTGTCCGAAATTCATGGTCTCAAGAGCGCTAGCCATCTCCTGAAAAGAGGGTCGATCGAGCAGGATCGCACCGCCGTTCGGTTGATCTCCGCCCAGGGCTACGACTGTTGCACCCACCTGCGCAAGGAAGCTAGTCGCCTTTATAGCCTGACCTCGCGGAAGGAAGATGAGGTTATCAACATGCTGTAGAAATCGTGCGGCATCTATACTTTCGACAACGAGACATCGCGCTTCTATGAAAAGCCTAGTTGCCGACTCGGCCTTTCGGATCGCGGCTACGGCAAAAGCGATCACTTCATCTGGTGAATCGGCCGCCATTGTGACTTTTGCTGGACCCCCAACAAGACTCTGCACAAGATTATCAGCCTGTTGTTTTCGGCCGCATAGCAGAACTTCTTCGGTGAGGGCGGGATCAAAGCCAATCGAATACTCTATCCAGAAATCTTCTATCGCTTGTACGCCTACCTGCGGTGCAATTCCTAGCTCGACCTTCGCATATCGTGCAGCAACTGCCGGATGCATCTCAAGCCAATGCTCAAGCATTACGCCATCAATGTATTGCACATCCCTCCAATCTCCGAGCTTGTTCTTCTCGTTCACCCAATCAGAAAGCTTCTGCCGAGGGTTGTCCCAGGTCTGCAGCGTCACGTAAACGAAGGTGGTATTTTTGCGCTGCTCGGGATCTAATCCCTTCACTCGCTTCGCGTAATCTTCGTCCGGCTTCGAAGCTTTTTCGCCAGCTCCGAACTCCCAAACAGAAACACCAGTCGGAACGAAGGTGCCGCCTTCGGCTTCCAAGAAGCCATCGAAGCCGCGAACCTGTCCCTTGTCGCCGCTGGGGAAGCGACAGGATGTGATCTGAGCGGACGACGCGCGGATAAGGTCTGCGACAAGCTTGGGAAGGGCCGATTTAGCCCCGTTGGACTTGGACCAGGCCTCAAGATCAAGCGCTCTTATCCACTTCATCAATCGTCCCCGGATCTACAATTGCGGACACTCTTCGAGAAAGAACCGCCGGAAGCAACTCACCCCCGCCGCTCCCGCTCCCCTTCTTCCAAGTCCCCACCTTGGGGTCGGGGCGCTCGGGGCGGAGAAAGGCGTGGATGCCGGCCGGGCGTTCCTCGCGGCCCGGATCTATCCTCGGTAGAGGCCTGATTCTACCAAGAATGGATACAGGTGCAAGGTCACCAGCGTTGATCCAGCCGGCCGCAGCCGGGTCCCGGCTTGGCTCGCCCAGTCATGTCGGGTTCGAGAAGATTCTCGCGCAGCTTCGGTCACGGCTCGCCCTTCGTCACTGGAGAGATAGCCAAACCGAGAAAGGCCAGTATTGCGCGATTGAGACGAGGACATCCGCGTCGCCCAAACGTCCGATGTGGGCTCCCACCTTTGATTTCGGCACCGTGGTGATCTTGTCCACCATCAGGCGACAGGCAGTGCGCAACCCGTTGTCCGCGCTCGGTTCCACAAGCAGGCGGAAAAGAGGCGCGTCCGTCTCATCCGTGGTGAGGGCGCAGATGGTGATCGAGTTCGTGGCATCGAAGCGATCGTCCTGCAGGATGACCACAGGTCGAGGCTTGCCCGCATAGTCCTTGCCACCCGCAACCGTCCAGATATGGCCGCGCCTCATCCATCGTCCCGGTCCGAAACCGCGTCGATGAAGGCTTGGTCGTCTCCGCTTCGGGCGCTCGCCGCCACGGCGAGCGATTGCCGATGTGCTTCCGCAACGAAGGACGGCGCCCGAACGTCCGGCACCCAGATCTGGATCGGACGCAGCCCCTGCGCGCGCAGGCGGTCGCGGTGCTTTGAACTTTCAGCCGGGAGGGCTTCTGCCGGATCGGAGAGGTCATGGCCCGATGCTCCGTGGGTTACATGTAACGTAATGCAAGCACTCCCACGTCGCCAGTGGTTCCTGCAGCACCCAGAGTTCGATTGCGAGGCTCGGGGAGGATTCGCCGCGGCACTCGGTTCGGCCTTGGACCTACCTACCCCCGCCGCCCTCTCCCGCCCTTCCGCCAGTGGGGGTCGAGCAGCCCTTCGAGCTGCGCCCGGCTTACCCCATGCGCTCCGCCGTGGCCTGCCGGCTCACGCCCTGGACCCGCATCATCTCGCCCAGTTGCCACGCGACCACCCGCTTCACGGCCGACGCTTCAGACTCCTCCAGCAAGCCTTCCTGCTCAAGGAAGACGTCGAAACTGGAACCGCTGTGGTCGAAGGTGGCGTCCGTCATGCCGTCACTTTCCGTCGTTGCGAGCAGCGAAGCGACCCAGCCCTATCTGCACCGGGGCCGCCCCCTCCACCACGCTTCGCGTGGTCCCCCTCCCCCGCTCTGCGGGAGAGGAGACGCTACCGCCTCCCCCGCCCGCCCTTCCGCCAGTTGCTCACCGCAGGGTCCGGCTTCTCGGGCCGCACGAAGCCGTCCGCGCCGGCTGGCGCCTCTTCGCGGCCCGGCCCCATCTCGTCGAGGTTCGGCTTACGTCCCCGCCCCGGTGCCGCCCGCCCTGACGGCTTCCCCTCGCCGCCGCCGAAATTGTGCGGCCCCATGTCGGCATCGCCGGGCTTGCGCGGCCCGCCCGCGGCGGCCGAGCGCGCCACTCCCGCCGTCCCGGGCGCGCGGCCGGCCGTCGAGCGCCCTGCCCCGCCGGAGCCGCCGACGCGGGGCGGCAGGTTGGCGGCGCTGCCGTAGGTCCGTTCCCCGGCATACCGCCCCGCCTCGCGCTCGACCTCGGCCTGCCGGGCCATGGGATCGGCGCCGACCAGAAGTTCGGTGGCCTCGAGGCGTTTCAGTTCGTCGCGCAGCCGCGCCGCCTCCTCGAATTCGAGGTTGGCGGCGGCGGCCCGCATGCGCTTCTCGATGTCGGCGATCGTGGCCTTGAAGTTGTGGCCGATGAGGCTGCCCGGCGCCGCGAGCCCCGGGTCCACCGTGACGTGGTCGGCCTCGTAGACCGAATTGAGGATATCCTGGATGCCGCGCTTGATCGAGGCCGGCGTGATGCCGTGCGCAATGTTGTAGGCCTCCTGTTTCTCGCGCCGCCGCTGGGTCTCGGCCATGGCGCGGTCCATCGATCCCGTCACCTGGTCGGCGTAGAGGATCACCTTGCCGTCGACGTTGCGGGCCGCGCGGCCGATGGTCTGCACCAGCGAGGTCTCGGAGCGCAGGAAGCCCTCCTTGTCGGCGTCGAGGATCGCCACCAGGGCGCATTCCGGGATGTCGAGGCCCTCGCGGAGCAGGTTGATGCCCACCAGGACGTCGAACGTGCCCAGGCGGAGATCCCTGATGATCTCGATGCGCTCGATCGTGTCGATGTCGGAGTGCATGTAGCGGACCTTCACGCCATGGTCGTGCAGGTACTCGGTCAGGTCCTCGGCCATGCGCTTGGTCAGCACGGTGACGAGCGAGCGGAAGCCGAGCTTCGCCGTGTCGCGGATCTCGCCCAGCACGTCGTCGACCTGGGTGCGGGCCGGGCGCACCTCGACGGGCGGATCGATGAGCCCGGTCGGGCGGATCACCTGCTCGACGAAGACACCCTGGGCGCGCTCGATCTCCCAAGGCCCCGGCGTCGCCGAGACATGCACGGTCTGGGGCCGCATGGCGTCCCATTCCTCGAAGCGCAGCGGCCGGTTGTCGAGGCAGGAGGGCAGCCGGAAGCCGTATTCGGCCAGCGTCGCCTTGCGGCGGAAGTCGCCCTTGTACATGCCGCCGATCTGCGGGATCGTGACGTGGCTCTCGTCGGTGAAGACCAGCGCGTTGTCGGGCAGGTATTCGAACAGCGTCGGCGGCGGCTCGCCCGGCTGGCGGCCCGTGAGATAGCGCGAATAATTCTCGATGCCCTGGCACACGCCCGTGGCCTCCAGCATCTCCAGGTCGAAGTTGGTGCGCTGCTCCAGCCGCTGGGCCTCGAGCAACCGCCCTTGCGCATAGAGCTGCTCCAGCCGGTCCTTCAGTTCCGTCTTGATGGCCTTGACGCTCTGGATCAGCGTCGGACGCGGCGTGACGTAATGCGAATTGGCGTAGACCTTGGCGAACTTGAGGTCGTTGGTCTTCTTGCCGGTCAGGGGATCGAACTCCTGGATCGATTCGATCTCGTCGCCGAAGAAGCCGAAGCGCCAGCCGCGGTCCTCGTAATGGGCCGGGAACAGTTCTACGGTGTCGCCGCGCACGCGGAAATTGCCGCGGCTGAAATCCGGCGTGCGCTTGTATTGCAGCGCCACGAGGTCGGCGATGAGCTGGCGCTGGTCGATGCGGTCGCCGACCGACACGCCGAACGTCATGGCCGTGTAGGTCTCGACCGAGCCGATGCCGTAGATGCAGGACACGGAGGCCACGATGATGCAATCGTCGCGCTCCAAGAGCGACCGGGTGGCGGCGTGGCGCATCCGGTCGATCTGCTCGTTGATGGTCGATTCCTTCTCGATGTAGGTGTCGGACCGCGGCACATAGGCTTCGGGCTGGTAGTAATCGTAGTAGGAGACGAAATATTCGACGGCATTGTCGGGGAAGAAGCTCTTGAACTCGCCGTAGAGCTGCGCCGCCAGGGTCTTGTTGGGGGCCAGGACGAGAGCCGGCCGGTTGGTGGCGGCGATCACCTGGGCCATGGTGAAGGTCTTGCCCGAGCCGGTGACGCCGAGCAGCACCTGGTCGCGCTCCTGCCGGCGCACGCCGTCGACGAGTTCGGCGATGGCCGAAGGCTGGTCGCCCTTGGGCTCGTATTCGGAACTGATCTTGAAGGTGATGCCGCCTTCCGACTTGTCGGGGCGGGCCGGCCGATGCGGCGTCCACGGCCGGTCCTGCAATCGCGGGTCGCCGGATTGCAGCAGCTGCTGGAGCACCTCGGCCGTGGCCGAGGCGCCGCTGAGCCCGCGCGGATGTTCGGCCTTGTCGCCCGCCGGGGCCGGCACCGGTGCGAAGCGCGCCTGCGGGGCCTCGGCGAAGCCGTTCGGCCCCCGCCCCCCGCGGTCCGGCACGGCGGCGGGCTGGCGGCCCTCGTTGAGCGCCGGGTTCAGCAGCGCCGCGAGGTGCTGGTCGAGCGGCACCACGTCGGGCCGCGACGCCTTGGAGTTCGGCGCACGTCCGGGCTTTTTGGAGGTCGCGGTCGGGGCGGCGGGATCGGCGGCGGAGCGGGCTTTGGGCATCCCGGCAATATGGGGCCGGCGGCGGCGGGTGGGAAGCCTTCGGCCTCGCCGTTCCGGCTATTCCGGTGCCGGACAGCTCGCAGCCGAGAGACAGGGGCAGCCCTCACCACGCTTCGCGCGCTCCTCCTCCCGATCGGCGCTGACTTAGGGCTGGCGATATCGAACGCTCGTCGCCTTGGTCGCAGGAGCGGTCATTCGAGGATCTCGAACATCGCCGTGTCGAGAACAGGCGATCGCTCGAAGCTACGACGGCTTTCGGCCCGTGGCTGGTTCAACAGGACTGTCGGGCAGATGAGCGAGGAATGCCGCAAGCCGATATGGGCACTCCATTTCAAGTCTGGAGCCGCGCATCGATCAACCCTTCATGTCTATAAAAAACCCGTCACGAAGCGATCTGCTCGCGTGCCTTCACGATACATCGCTCGGACCAAACCTGCCCCAACGATCCCAGTCAGAGCGCCCCCCAGCACGTCGCTCGCGTAGTGAGTGCCGACGTAGACCCGCGAAAAGATCATCAGCATCGCGGCGACGAGGAACGCGCTTCCTCGTCGTGGCATGCCATGAAACAGCAAAGCACCAGCGATGGCAAAGCAAGCCGTCGCGTGATCGGAAGGAAATGAATAGTCCGTGCTGCGCTCGATCAGCAGATGCGTAACCCCGCCATCATACGGGCGCATGCGGTGGACGAACAACAAGATGATCTGGTTGAGGGCCAGCCCAAGAAGGAAGGACAACCCGGCTGCAAGAAGAACGTGCCGCGTGTGCGGTCTGTTACTGCCCTGCCACCATTGTAAAGCGACTGCCACGATCAGCAGCGGCACCCCCCATGTCGAAATCCCGACCATGAGCTGATCGAGCAGTGGCGTCTGTCCGGCCCCGCCGTTGATCCCATGGGTCACCGCACTGTCGAGGTCAGACAGGGTCATGCCCGCCCACCGCACGGTTTTCGTCCTGGGATTCGTAGACGCGCTGCGCGTAGTTTTCGAGCAACATTTCGCATCCGCTCAACCGCTCCTCGGCCGTGGTGGCCAGCGTCGCGCCGTAAAAATCAAGCTTCTTGATCTTTTCCAGCCAGCCCTGAAGCTTCTTCAAGTCCGTGTCCTCCTCCTCCAACTCGGCATAGGTGAACTTTTTGATCGCGAACTCCTTGGCGATCTCAGCCTCGAAGCCCGCACAGCGTCCGAGAAACTCGCGGTACTGGTCATCCCGGTCCGCCTTGAACCGGCTGACGACCTTTTCCTCCTGAGCCTGGTCCAGTGCGATCGTTTCGAGGAGAACCGCGTCACCGCCCATCTCGGCGACATCGTTTTCGAGCATCTTCAACCGGCGCACATGATCGTCGGTTTTGGGAAGCAGGCAGACGCCGTTTTGCAGGTAGATCGCCCCGATGCTCTTAAGCCGTCGCCACAGCGCGACCCGCTTCGTCGCGGGATCGGCAGGGACCTTGTAGGTCAGAAGGAGCCATGTCATTGGAACCATGGTTGCTTTAGATTGCAACGACGGTTACATGTCAACAGCGATCCACACCGACTGACAGGCGACATTCGCGCGTGCATAGCGACTCATCGGATATGGAGACCGCCATCGGCTTGCGCCGCGTCGTCCGCCGCGTCGGGCTGCTTAATCTCGGCTCTTTCGGTGTCGAGTTCGCCGTTGCTCTCACCATCGGCTCGGTGTCGCTGTTCGCCGACAGCGTCGATTTCCTCGAAGACGCTTCGATCAATTTCCTGATCTTCGCCGCCATAGGATGGAGCGCGCAGCGTCGAGCCAGGGTCGGCATGGCGCTTGCGGGCATCCTGCTGATCCCTGGCCTTGCCACCCTTTGGACAGCGTGGGACAAATTCAACATCCCGGTGCCGCCCGCGCCCTTGCCGCTCTCCCTCGCAGGGTTAGGTGCGCTCGCCATCAATCTGTCGTGCGCCTTGATGCTCGCCCGTTACCGGAAGCGCGGCGGCAGCCTCACCCGCGCGGCCTTCCTGTCGTCGCGCAACGACACACTCGCCAACGTCGCCATCATCGTGGCGGGCATGGTGACGGCCTTTCTGTGGCGATCCGCATGGCCGGATGTGATCGTGGGACTTGGGATCGCGGCGCTGAACGCTGACGCGGCATGGGAAGTCTGGACAGCTGCCCGCGTGGAGCATGCGGGATCCCGATGAACGAGCATCGGATCCACCAGATCTTTACGGTCAGTGTCCTTCTGAAAGGCGCTCATGCGGTCATCGAATGCCTCGGCGGCTTTGCACTTGCCCTGGTCAGCACCGGGATGGTTGCCGCCCTGGTCGACCGGCTTACCCAGGATGAACTGAATGAAGACCCGCACGATTTCGTCGCCACCCACCTGCTCGACTACGCCCAGCATTTCTCGATAGGCAGTAAAAACTTTTATGCGTTCTATCTTCTCAGCCACGGCCTCATCAAGATGTTTCTTGTCATCGGTCTACTTAGAAACAAGCTATGGTCGTATCCAGCCTCGCTCGTCGTGATGGGCCTGTTTATTATCTACCAGCTATACCGTTTTTCGTACACTGGCTCCTTTGGACTGATAGCGATAACGGCTCTCGACGTGGTTGTCATGGTCCTGATTTGGCACGAATATCGGCTAATGCTCCGCCACACTATGGTGGGACGAACCTGACCGGTTTCGGCGAGAAGGCGCAACCGTCAACGACCCCGGGCCGGCACTGTCGGTCGGCGCCCGATGGTCACCCTCTCCCGCTCCGTAGCCGCCATCCCACCACGGCACGACGCTACATTCCAGATCAAAGGAGGCCAAAAGGGTTTGGGCGTTACCCGACTCTCCCTATTGGGCCACGAGTTCGGCCTGCAGGGCGCCGGCCGATTTGATGGCCTGGAGGATCGCGATGATGCCGCTCGGCTTCAGGCCGATCTGGTTCAGGCCCTTGACCAGGGTGCGCAGGGTCGTGCCGTTGATGATCTCGAGGGTGCCCTTGGGCTCGCTCGACGAGATGCTGGTGGAGGGCACCACCTGGGTCTTGCCGCTCGACAGCGGTGGCGGTTGCGACACCTGCGGGCTCTCCGTGACCCGCACGGTGAGGCTGCCGTGCGTCACCGCCACGGTGGAGATCTGCACGTCCTGACCGATCACCACGGTGCCGGTGCGCTCGTCGATCACCACGCGGGCCGGCACGTCGGGCTCTACCAGGAGGTCGCCGATCTCGGACATGAAGCGCGTCGCAGTGACGCCGGGCGGGCACAGCAGCGCCACCCGGCGCAGGTCCTGCTCTTGGGCGGCGCGCACCCGGAAATGCCCGCTGGTGTAGCGGTTGATGGCGTCGGCGACCCGCACCGCGGTCTTGAAGTCCGGGTTCTTGAGCTCGAGCGACAGGACGCCGCCCGGCCCGAAACTGCCCGGCGCCTCGCGCTCCACGATGGCGCCGTTGGCGATGCGGCCGGCTGTCGGCACGCCCTGCGAATAGGTCTCGGCCTGGCCGGACGCGGCCGAGCCCGACACCGAGACCGATCCTTGGGCGACCGCGTGGGTCTGCCCGTCGCCGCCCATCAGCGGCGTCATCACCAGCGTGCCGCCGAGCAGCGACGTGGCATCGCCCAGCGACGACACGGTGACGTCGAGCGGCATGCCGCGGCTCGCCAGGGCGGGCAGTTGCGCCGTGACGATCACGGCCGCGACGTTGCGGTTGCGCAGGGTGATGTTGCGGACGTTGACGCCCATGCGGTCCAGCATCGACTGCACGGATTGCTCGGTGAAGGGCGCGTTGCGCATCGTGTCGCCCGAGCCGAGCAGGCCCACCACGAGGCCGTAGCCGACGAGCTGGTTGTCGCGCATGCCGCCGAGCGTCGCGATGTCCTTGATGCGGACCGAGGCCTCGGCCGGCGCGACGGCCACGGAGCCGGCCGCGACCGCGACCCAGAGCAGCGCCAGGACGAGGCGCAGCATCAGCCGTTGCCCACGCGCACGCTGCCATCGCCCTCGATGGTGCCCGAGACCGTGAGGCCGCTCTCGAGGTTGCGCACCGGGATCACGTCGCCGACGGCGCCCGCCTGCAGGGCCGAGCCATAGGTCGAGATCATCAGGCCGCCCTCCGCGAACACCACCCGGACCATGGCGCCGAGCGACACGACCTTGGGCTCGCCGACCGCGTTCTTGGCGATGGGAAGGTTGGGCAGCAGGGTGCGGCGCGACGTCTTGTTGACCAGCGCGGCGCGGTCCAGCACGGCCGCCCCGATGCCGGCGAAATCGTCCGGCATCTCGCGCTCGGCCAGCATGCCGTCGCGGATCACGTCGCCCGGATAGATCACGACCGTGGGCACGGGCACGAACTGGCCCGCCGCGGCAGGATCGGCCGTCGCGGCCCAGGCCGCCGCCAGGGCCACTGCTGCGGCGAAGCGCTGGTGCCGCCGCGACGCGATCCGGGTGGCGCGCGTCACCCTCGGGTGCCCGTCGTCAAGGTCGAGCCCATCTGGTCGCAGGCCTGGATCACCTTGGAGTTCATCTCGTAGGCGCGCTGCGCCGAGATGAGGTCCGAGATCTCCTTCACGGGATCGACATTGGAGGCTTCGAGGTAGCCCTGGCTCAGCGAACCGAAGCCCGGGTCGCCCGGCACGCCCACCACCGGGGTGCCCGAGGCGGGCGTTTCGCGGAACATGTTGGAGCCGAGATGTTCGAGGCCGGTCTCGTTGGCGAAATTGGCCGTGGTCAGCTGGCCGATCTGGGTCGGCGTCGTGCTGCCCGCCACCGTGGCCGTGACGATGCCGGACTGGCTGACCGTGACGTTGGTGGAATTGTTGGGCACCAGGATCGAGGGGCTCACGGCGTAGCCGTCGAGCGAGACGAGCTGGCCCGTGGCATTGGTGTTGAACGCGCCGGCCCGCGTGTAGACCGTGTCGCCGTTGGGGCCGGTCAGCTGGAACCAGCCGCGGCCGTTGAGCGCGAGATCGAAGGTGTTGCCGGTGTTGGTCAGCGAGCCCTGCGTCTGCAGGTTGCGGATCGCCGCGGTGCGGACGCCGAGGCCGAGCTGCGCACCTTCCGGGATCGTATTGCCGGCGCCGCGGTTCGACACGCCCTGGAGGCGCTGCGCCTCGTAGAGGAGATCGGAGAATTCCGCCTTGCCGCGCTTGAAGCCCGTGGTGTTGATATTGGCCAGGTTGTTGGCGATGACTTCGACATTGGTCTGCTGGGCCGACATGCCGGTGGCGGCGATCGCAAGGGCTCGCATTCAGGTGTCCTCGGAGCCGGCCGGCCCGGGATGGGCCGCGACGCTCGTTCGATGTCGATGGAAGCCGGGCTGCGACGCGGCCCGGCGAAGCGCGAGCGACCTGTTCAGATCGCCATGCGGCTGATTTCCTGGAAGGCCGCGACCGACTTGTCCCGGATGGCGAGCGCGGTCTGCAGCGATTCCTGAGCCGACATCACGGATTGCACGACGTCCTGGGCGCTGGACTTGCCCTCGATGCCCGACAGGGCCGCGGTCTCGGCCGCCTTCATCTTCTTCACGGCGTCGTTCGACACCTGGGACAGGACCTGTCCGAAGTCGCTTCCCGCCGACCCGGCCACCGAGGTCGCGGCGGAGGTGGCGGCCGAGGCCGCGGCGCCGCCCGAGGGGGCCAGGGCCGAGAGCGCGGAGGTGAGGAGCGGAAGGGCCGCGATCATGGTGAGCCTTTCAGGAGGTCGATGGTCATGGAGATCAGGTCGCGGGACTGCTTGATGACCTGAAGATCGGCTTCGTAGGAGCGATTGGCCTCGCGCATGTCGCTCATCTCGGTGATCATGTTGACGTTGGGCATCTTCACGGCGCCTTTCTCGTCGGCCGCCGGGTTCCCGGGGTCCTGCTGGATCTGGAAATCGGACGGATCCACACCGACCGACTTCACGGCCACGATGTCCTGGCCCGCGACGCGGTCGAAGGTGTTCTCGAACGTGATGGTCTTGCGCCGGTAGGGGTCCGACCCCGGCGTCGCGCCGGTCGACTGCGCGTTGGCCAGGTTCTCGGAGACCACGCGCAGGCGGGCCGATTGCGCCGAGAGTCCCGAGCCTGCGACGCGCAGCGCGGCCTGGAGGGCGTCGATCATGGGCGGGTCAACTCCTCACCGAAGCCATCAGCATGCCGTGGAAGGCTTTCACGAGGCTGGTGTTCAGCGAATAGGAGCGGTTGACATCGCCGGCCTTGATCAATTCCTGCTCGAGGCTGACGGTATTGCCCGAATCCGTGACCTCCCAGGGACTCTCGTCCTTGATGGCGGCGGCCTGGACCTGGATGGGGTCGAGCGAGAGGTGGGCCGCGTCGGTCGAGGCGAGCTGCAGCCGGGTCTTGTCCATCACCTGGGTGAAGGGCTCGACCGATTGCGCCCGGTAACCCGGCGTGCTGGCATTGGACACGTTGGCGGCGATCACCGCCTGGCTGGTCGACAGCCAGCGGGCCTGCTGGCTCGCGACATCGAACAGGTGAATGGGTTCCATCGCGATTGACCCCCTGGCGCATGGATCGGACGTATCGGACGCTGCCGGGGCAAGCTTGCACGGGGCTGTTCGCCGCCGCCGCGGAGCTCGCCGTGCCGGGGTGGCTTGGGCGCGCTTCTTGGACGAACGTCGAAGCAGAGACCGTGTGGATCGGGCCGCCTTCAAAGCATATCTGATGCGCTTAATACGTTCTTAACCATCTTGTTCTGGTCTCTCTCCCAGATCCATAGGACATCTTTTCCCGATGCTTCATCCCGCCGCGAAATGGAAGCCAGCATAGACGGATGTGGCGCGGGGGCGTTGCACGGCAGAAAGGGCGCGACGGCAACGTTTCATTAAGCATCCCGCGATAAAAAGTTGATCAGGTTGGTGAATGAAACGTGAGCGGCGGGTTCGATCGAGCGAACCGCGGCCGTCGCCGGAAGGAACATCTCTATGCTGGTTCTGATCGACGACCGGGAAATCGTGGCGGTCGGCTACGCAGGCGGATTCAAGACCGAAGGCGTCTGCTCGACCGGTTTCTGCCCGACCGACTTCAAGGGGTGGGTCGAGACCGTGGCGGACGACGACCTCCTGGCCGTCGAAGCCTTCCTGATCGGCAATTGCCGCGACCGCGCCGACTACCCGGGCTGGATCCGCGAGCGCTCCGGCGCCCCCATCATCGCCATCAACGAAACGCAGTCGCTCGATCAGACGCTCGACCTTTTCGCCGCCGGCTTCGACGACGTGGTGCGCAAGCCCATCCACGTGCGCGAACTCCTGGCCCGCATCGACGCGATCCGCCGCCGCTTCGTGGCCGGCGCCAGCAAGAAGGACGACGTCGCGGTGGGCGAGATCCGCGTGTTCTTCGACGGCCGCGACCCCGAGGTCCGGGGCGAAGCCTTCCAGCTGCCGCGTCGCGAGCGGCGCATCCTGGAATATCTCGTGAAGCACCGCGGGCGCCGCGTCTCCAAGACCCAGATCTTCAACGCCATCTACGGCATCTTCGACGAAAACATCGAAGAGAACGTCGTCGAGAGCCACGTTTCGAAGCTGCGCAAGAAGCTGCGGGCGAGACTCGGCTACGACCCGGTCGAATCCAAGCGCTACCTCGGCTATTGCTTCGAGGACCCCACCGCCGCCCTGCCCTCGGCCCTCTGGGACGGGGAGGCCGAACCGGCGCGGCGCACTGCCGATCTTGTGGCCGACGCCGCTTGAAACCGTCACGCCGGCGCGTCCCAGCGACGAGCGAGCGTCGGGGGGTTGACGAGATGCTCACGGTCCTCCTGGCATGGTGGCACGCCACGCTCTCGGCGCTCGAGTGGACGGAAAGCGACCTCGACCGCGAGGTCCGCGAGGCTCGCGCCGTATGTCGTGCCGCCATGAATGCGCGCGGGCCGTCGGACGCGTCGCAGCGGAGGTGAAACGGCTCGAGGCCGGCGTCCGGTCGGCCGCCGCCGCCGGCCCGCCTTGACCCGCGGCCCGCGAGCCTCCATCTCACACCTGTTCCACGGAGATCCCCGGCAAGGGGCTGAGACACCGCTGGGCTCGCTACGCACGTCGGCGGCAGCCGATAGGCGTTGACCGATCGGGGCGAGCGGCGCGGGAATCCATCGAACCTGATCCGGTTTGCACCGGCGTAGGGATGGAATCCGGCCGCGCCATCGCGGAACCCACCGGATGCACCCACCGCCGAGGCGCTGTGGGGAGGTCATGCCGATGGCGGGCGCGCCCGTCCTGTTCAACAGCCTGGGGGCCGCACCGCCCCTGCCCCCGCTCGACCCCGCCTGGCTCGACGTTCCGGCCCTGGTGGATGTCGCGGTCGTCGGGGCGGGCGTGATCGGGCTGTCGATCGGCTGGAGGCTCGCCCGCCGCGGCCTGTCGGTCGCGGTCTTCGATGCCGGCCGCGCGGGCGCGGGCACCAGTTCGGCCGCCACCGGCATGCTGGCGGCCGGGGCCGAGCACGAGCCGAGCGGCGACCCGCTGCTCGGCCTGGCGCGCGAAAGCCTGGCGCTGTGGCCGGGCTTCCGCGACGAACTCGAAGCCGACGCCGGCCTCGCCATCGACTACTGGACCAAGGGCACCATCGTCGTGGCGGTCGGCCGGGATGAACTCGACCGCCTGCGCGCGCGCCACAGCCTCCAGATGCGGGCCGGGCTCGACGCGCGCTGGCTATCCGGCTCCGACGTGCGCGACCTCGAACCCGGGCTCCGGCCCAACGTCACCGGGGGCATCTTCTGCCCCGGCGACCATCAGGTCGACCCGCGGCTCACGCTGGAGGCGCTGCGGGCCGCCTTCGTGGCGCGGGGCGGACGGCTCGTGGAGGGTGCTTGGGTACGGGGTCTCGACAGGACGGCCGGAGCCGTCACGGGCGTGACCGTGGCGGGCAGGCTCTGCCGGGCCGGCACCACGGTGCTGGCAGGCGGCGCCGCGGTCGCGACGGGCGGGCTGCTGCCGGCAGGGGTCCACGTGCCGGTGCGGCCCCTCAAGGGACAGGCGATGGCGCTGCGAGCGCGTCCGGCCATCGGGCGCGGCGCCTCCGGCCACAACGCGCCCCTGCCGGTCGACCACGTGGTCTGGACCGCGGAGGTGCATATCGCGCCGAAATCGGACGGCCGCATGATCGTGGGCGCCACGGTGGAGGAGGCGGGTTTCGATGGCAGCATCACGGCGGGTGGCCTCTACGCCCTGCTCGACGGCGTGCGGCGCGTGCTGCCGGGCGTCGAGGAGATGGCGATCGAGGCGGTCTGGTCCGGCTTCCGCCCAACCTCGGATGACGACGCGCCGATCCTGGGCTCCACGGGCGTGCCCGGCCTCGCGATCGCGGCCGGGCACCATCGCAACGGCTACCTGCTGGCGCCCGTGACGGCGCGGGCCCTCGAAGACGAGATCACCACCGGCGCCATGGCGGGTGTCGCGAGCGGCTTCGGCCTCGGCCGCTTCGCCGCAGCCCCCCATTCGGGAGAACCAGCATGAGGATCAGCATCAACGGCGAGGATCGCGAGACGCAGCACCGCACGCTGGCCGCACTCTGGGCCGCCGAGGCCGGGCGCCTCGCACCCGATGGAGCGGAACCGGTATCGCGCCGCGGCTTCGCCATCGCGCGGAACGGCGAGGTCGTGCGGTCGCAGGCCTGGGACGGGACGGTGATCGATGAGGGCGACCGGGTGGAGATCATCCGGGCCATGGCGGGAGGCTGAACATGCAACAGGATGGTCATGACGACCCGCTGGTGATCGCCGGCGAAAGTTTCGGCTCGCGGCTGATCTTGGGCACGGCCGGCTATCCGACCCAGCGCCTCATGGCGGAGGCCGTGAAGGCGAGCGGCTGCGAGATGGTGACGGTGTCGATGCGCCGGATCTCGCTCGCGGGCCACGGCTCCGACACGGTGAACCTGCTCGCGGGCTATCGCTTCCTGCCCAACACGGCCGGCTGCGAGACGGCGCGCGACGCCATCCTGACGGCGGAACTCGGCCGCGAGGCGTTGGGCACGGCCTGGGTGAAGCTCGAGATCATCGGCGACCGCGAGACGCTCTATCCGGATGCGGCGGAACTGCTGAAGGCGACCGAGCAACTGGTCGAGCGCGGCTTCACGGTGCTGCCCTACTGCTTCAGCGACCCCGTCCTGTGCCAGCGCCTGGCCGACCGGGGGGCCGCGGCCGTGATGCCGCTGGGTTCGCTGATCGGCTCCGGGCTCGGCGTGTCGGACCCGGCCCTGCTGGAACTGCTCTGCCGCCGCTCGCCCGTGCCGGTGATCGTCGATGCCGGGCTCGGCACGGCGTCGGACGCCGCCATCGCCATGGAACTCGGGGCCGCCGCGGTTCTGCTCAACACGGCGGTCAGCAAGGCCGACGACCCCGTGCTGATGGCCCGGGCCATGCGCCACGCGGTCGCGGCCGGGCGCCTGGCCCACCGGGCGGGCCGCATCCCGGCCCGTCGCCGCGCCGAGCCCTCGAGCCCGCAGATGGGCCTGGTCGGCTCGTGATCCGACCCCTGCCGGGGTGGCTCCTCGTCGTCACGGACCGGCACCAGGCGCCCGCTCCCCTGCCCGACATGGCCGAGGCGCTGCTTGGCGCCGGCGCCCGCTGGATCTGGCTGCGCGACCGCGACCTGCCGCCCGACGAACGGCGCGCGCTGGCCCTGGATCTGGCCGCGCGGGTGGCGCGCCACGGCGCTGTGCTGACGATCGGGGCCGACGTCGCGCTGGCGGCCGCGTGCGGCGCCGGGGTGCAGCTCGGGGCCGGGGACGATGTCGCGGCAGCGCAGCGCCGGCTGGGCGACGCGGCGCTCGTCGGCGTCTCGGCTCACGGGCTCGACGACCTCCGCGGCGCCCGCGACGCCGGCGCCGACTACGCCACGCTGAGCCCCATCTTCACCTCGGCTAGCAAGCCCGGCTACGGCCCTGCGCTGGGGCTCGGGGCGCTGCGCGAAGCCGCCGGCCTCGGCCTGCCGGTGCTGGCGCTCGGCGGCGTGACGGCGGCCGCGGCCCGGGCCTGCCGCGACGCCGGCGCCTACGGGGTCGCCGTCATGGGTCCGGCCATGCGGGGCGGCGCAGCAGCCATCGCGGCGTTGCTCGCTGAGGATCGCAGCAGGGCGAGTGCGACGAGGTCCGTCGGCCGGACCTGCCGCGGTGGCGTCCTCCCCTAGGTCTGCTCCGGCCAGCCCGCGGCCGCCATCCGGGCTCCCGTGATCTGTTTTTGGCGGGTGCCATACCTGTCTACCCTGTCACGGCCGCGCTCTCCGCGGGTGAGGCGATCCAGTAGCCGTAGGCGTCAGAGACGCGGATCATGCGCTGGATGTCGTCCGGCGTCGGAGGCAGGAGTTCCGCGCCCGGCCTCGCCGGGCGGCCGGCCTCGCGGAAGTAGCGGGCGAGGCGGTTGTTGGTCGCCAGGATCAGGTCAGCCGGCTGATCCGACGTGTTGCGGACCGCGTGCTTCAGGCCGTCAGCGACAAGCAGACTGCGGCCGGCCCCGACCTCCAGCCACCGCGGCACGCCGGCGACCACGAAGACTTCGATGCGCCCCTCGAGGACATAGAAGCACTCGGGATCCATGTGGCTGTGGAGCGGCACCACCCTGCCGGCCGCCATTCGCGTGCGGAACAGGACTGTGTCGGCGTCGCTCGTCCCCATGCTGGCGACCCTCTCGAAACGAGCGCCCACCATGTCGATCAACTCGGGCGAGCCGTCCGTAAGACCATCGTTGCTGTTCATCAGGTTCCTCCATGTAGACCCTGCGCTTTGACAACCTGCGCCTTCGTCCTGGCCTAGATCGGGAATAGAGCCGATGCTCGCGATCCGCCGAGGGGACCTCCAGAGTCAGGCATCACTTCGCGATGGTGGTTCGACACGCTGAGACACCATCGGCCAGGCACGTCTGCCCGAAAAGATGTGGGGCGTGGTTCGCGTGCGAGTCCCGCCGCCCCATCTCGACCTGGGGTAGGTCCTGGCCAGCGCCGACGACTCGGCGAAACCGCCCAGCATCGTGATGGCGGTGTCGAGCGTGTGGGCGCCCTGGATGGTGGCCAGGGTGACGCCGTTCCCCGCCGTCTCGCCGGGACGTTCACCGCCACCGTGGCGATGTCGATGGCGGGATCGGCGAAAAATGCGTTGGGGGGTCGCCATAGCCGGCTCGCGCGCCCAAAGCTTTCGCGGCCCTCTCGGCGGAGGGCCGATCGCGCGTCGCGACCGCGCCGAGGTCGAGCCCCGCGAGCCCCTGCACGGCCGGCACGTGCGCGACCTTCGCCCACCCCCGCTCGGCGCTCGCCCCGATGATCCCGACCTGTAATGGTTTGCTCATGGCGTGCTCTCGTTGGTGTCCATCGAGAATGGGGATCAAGGATGCCGTCCCGAGGTGCGTTGGGTCTTCGTTCAGGCCGGAGCTTCGTCACAACTTGGCTGTGACCCGACGGTTGAGTTCTGCGTTGACCCTCCGAGCCCTATCGGATTAAGGAGGGGGATGGGGAAGCGATCTCCCCACGAGGCGTCAGCCGAAGAATCGCGTCCCGGTCTTCACCAAGGGCGCGCCATGTCTTCGATCAACGCCATTCCCCCGGAAAAGCTCGTACGGCTCGTCGGAACGCCGAAGTGTCCCGCGCTGATCGACGTTCGATCGGACGACGACTTCGGCCTCGAACCGAGGCTCATTCCTGGGGCCTCACGTCGACCTCACGCGACGGTAGCCGAATGGGCTGCCGCCTTCGCTGGCCGTTCAGTCGTCGTGATCTGTCGGCGGGGGCACGCTCTCAGCCAGGGCGTTGCCGCTTGGCTACGGCATGCCGGCGCGATCGCCGACGTGCTGGAAGGCGGTTACGAACAATGGGCCAAATCGCGCTTTCCGCTCGTCGCTGAAGCGAGGCTGCCTCCACGGGACGACGCGGGTCGGACCATCTGGGTCACCCGTGCACGGCCGAAGGTGGACCGCATCGCCTGTGCCTGGCTGCTCCGTCGCTTCGTCGATC
>JAABUU010002370.1_pt1 | contig 27108 bp, 22 predicted proteins | sample 5559301 | NCBI WGS metagenome assembly JAABUU01 (sample SAMN10711884, study PRJNA513360) | rock metagenome | isolation source: Antarctica rocks | place: Antarctica: Victoria Land, Richard Nunatak white | reverse complement strand
AGATCAACCATTCGCACTAGGCTCCCCTCCCCTTTAGGGGAGGGGAAGTGCGAGCCATGCGAGCACGGGGGAGGGACTCCAATGCACGGGAGCAGGACTCTCAACGCGGCCCGGTTTCGCGCAGCAAAGCGAGAATGCGCTCCGCAGAGCCTTGCAGAGAGTAGCGGGCGCGCAGGCAGTCCTGGGCGGCGCGGCACATCGCAAGGCGCGCGGACGGGTCGGACAAAGCGCGAAGAATGGCATCCGTGAGGGCGGGAACCGGGGCCTGCACAAAGTCGCGGCCTGCCACAAACGGGTCAGGGTCAGCGACAGGCTCCGAGATCACCAGCGCGCCATTGCCCATGCCCATGGAAAAGCGCATGCCGGACCCGTCGCCGGGATAGCGATAAATGGACAAAAAGACTTTGGCGCGGCGCAGCAGGGCATTGCGCTCATCGCCCCACGCCCCCGATGGGTTGAAGTCGTAGTTGGTCTGGACGCGCACGCCGCTTGGGGCAAGCCTCGCCTGAATGTCGTCCATAATCGTTTGGCGTCGCCCGTGCAGCATGCCCAGAAACAAAACGTCAATGTCGCGAGGCGCGGGGTCGTCGGCGTCTGTCCAGCCCCAAACAGGGTGGTGGCCCAGGGGCAGGTATTCGGCGTCTATGCCGCGCGCCCGCAGAAAGTCGGCCTTGCGGCGGGTAAACACCAGCACGCGGTCAAAAAGGCCAAGGCGGGAAGCCCCGCGAATAGCAAGAAAGTTACCCGCGCGGGAGTTGGCATAATCGCCGCGCCGCGCATGCTCCACATGGGCTTTCAGGCGCAGGGCGGCTTGTGTCAGCGGGGGCGTGTTGGCATCCAGCAGATGCTCCATGTGCCACAAAAAGACGCGCAGGGCAGGCACGGCGCGTCGCAACACAGCCAGGTCGCGGGGCAGTTTGGGGTGCAGTGTTGGGCTGCCGATGACGAGCAGTAATTGGTCTTGGGCAGCGTCAAGCTCGCGCGCCTGGGCCAGAATGCAGACACTCGCCCCGGCCTGCGAAAGCGCATCGGCAATCGCCGCCACAATCTCATTAAAGGCCGCAAACTCGGTGGCAGGGCGCAGCAGGGCGATTTGGGGGGTGGACGTAGGCATGGGCGGGGTTGATCTTAGCAGGCGGCGTGCCGTTAGTCGGTCTTGGCGGGCAGAAAGGCAACAAACTGCGCGCCTTCGCCCAGTGTCCCCATCTCAACAATAGTCCCCCGGTGGGCCTCTAAGATGCCTTTGACAATGCTCAGGCCCAGGCCCATCCCGCGCGCGCGGCTGGTGTAGAACGGCGTGAAGATGCGCGGCTTGATGTCGTCGGCAATGCCCGGCCCCGTATCGGCAAACTCCGCCTGCACATAGGCGCGGGTGCGGGGCAGGCCGGCAAGATTCTGGCCTTCAGCGGGAAGCGTGCGGCGGGTGCGGATCAGCAGCGTGCCGCCATCGGGCTGGAACGACAGGGAGTTCTCAATCAGTTCGGAAAAGGCGCGCTTGAGCCGGGCGGCATCGGCCATAACTGGGGGTAGGCTTGGGTCTAAGTCCAGCGTGAGAATGACTTTGGTGCGCTTGGGGAAGCTTTCGTCTACGCACTGCCGCACCACGTCGTTCAGGTCGCATTCCGAAAGGGAAAGCTGGGTCGCCCGCACAAAGTCGCGGAACTCCTGCAATATCTCTTCCAGGCGAAAGATGCCGCGCCGGATGCCTTCGGCCAGCACGCGGAAGGCATCGCGCTTGTCGTCGGGTTCGGACAGGCGGTATTCCAATTCGTTCAGGTCGCCCTTGATGGCAAACGTCCGGTTGCCGATCATGTGCGCGGCCTTGGCGGACATCTCGCCCCACGCCGCCATGCGCTCGGTGTTGACTAATCTGTCCAAGATGCGGCTGTTCTCCAGGGCCGCCCCAAGCTGCGACGCAATGGTGGACAGGACGCTTTCATCGTCGTCGGTAAACTCGCGCCGGAACCAGGGGGCCACGCCCTTGCGCCGCAGCACGCGCAGCACGCCCAGCACGCCGTTGCGCCCGTAAATTGGGACGGCCAGGAATGCGCCCACATCTTCCGGTGGGAACTCCTCGTAGCGCCCGCGCCAGCGCGGGTCGCCCTTCAAGTTGGTGGTGCGGATCGGCATGCCGTGCTGCCCGACCCACCCGGTCAGGCCCTCCCCCAGCGGGTAAACGGCCTGCCCGATGCTGGGGGCAAGCCCGCCGCGCGAGGCCTGCAAGACAAGCTGGTTCTTGTCGCGGTCTAAGACAAACAAAGAGCAGTCCTCAAAGCGCAGCACTTCGGCGGCCACGTCTACCACCCGGCGCATCAGATGCCCGGTATCAGCCAATGCCGTCAGGTCTTTGCCGATTTCCACCAGGGCGGTCTCGCGCGCGCGGTAGGTGTCCATCATCAGGCGCATGACCGCAACATCGGCGAGTGTCTGGAGAACTTGCAGATGCTTAGCGTGGAAGTGGTCACGGTGGATGCTCTGGCAGTTGATCACCCCCTGCGTGCGCCCGTTGCCGTCCACCAGGGCAACCGCAATCTCGCTGGCAACATCGTTAAAGAAGGGAAAGTAGTACGGGTCGGCATTGACATCACCGGTGATATACGGCTGGCCTGTCGCGGCGACATGGGAGGTAATCCCCGTATGGCCCTCGGCGGGCGGGCGGGAATGCCCATTCTTAGAAGCATCGCCGATTTTGAGGCGCATCGCGCGGAACTCATCCGTCCAGCCCGCCCCCGCTGTCGCGACGAGGTTTAGTTCGCCTGTGTCGTTGTTGGCGAGCGCGACAAAGGCACGGTCTGCGCCAATCAGCGCCATCGCCTGGGTATTCAGTTCCTCCAACAAGGCCAGGGGGTTGTCTGTTTCCACCGCGCGGCGGCACAGGGCATGCAGCAGAGGAAGGGCATCAGTCATGGCGCTATTGTACCCGGCCTAAACCGTAGGCGCAAAAAAGCCGTCCGCACTGAGTGCGGGCGGCTTTTGCTTGTTGCAAGCTAGGGGATTGCAAGCTAGGGGATTAGCTGCTGGAACGGGTTGCCGCTGTCAGGCTGCTGTCCTTGATCCGGCTGCTGCTGCGGGCCTTGATCGGCAGAGGGAGCCTGTCCATAAGCGGCAGGACGCTCGCGCAGCGTGACACGCACGGTGCGCGGCTGCCCTTTGCGCGTGATAGACAGCGTCAGCGTCTGCCCCACGCTCTTCTTCTGAATGAGGTCGTTCAGGCTGTCAGTGGTCGCAATCTTCTGGCCGTCAGCCTCCAGGATCAGATCACCGGGCAAGAGGCCGGCGGCTGAGGCCGGGGAGTTGGGCGAGATGGCACGCACCACCACGCCGTCATCCGAGGACAGGGGCAGTCCATACTCGCGCCGGGCGTTCAGGTCGTCAATGGCTTTGAGCGGCCCGTAGCTGATGCCAAGATACGGGCGCACCACCTTGCCGCTCTGAATAAGCTGCTCGGCCACCTTACGCGCATCGTTGATGGGAATAGCAAACCCAATGCCGACATATGACCCCGTAGGCGAGTAAATCGCCTCGTTGATGCCGATGACGCGCCCGTTGATGTCGGCCAGCGCGCCGCCCGAATTGCCGGGGTTGATAGCGGCATCGGTCTGAATGCGCGAGCCGGCGAGCTGCGAGCCTTCGGCTTGCAGGTCTTTGCGGTCTTTGGCGGAGATAATGCCCAGAGTGACTGTCGTGCCGATATTGAGCGGGTTGCCCACGGCAATCGCCCAGTCGCCCACGCGCACGTCATCTGAGTTGCCGAGTTGCGCGAATGCGAGCCGACGCCCATCCGTGTTAATCTTGACGACGGCAATATCGGTGTAGGGGTCGGTACCGACGACGCGGGCGGTGTATTCTTTGGAACTGTCGCCCTGGCCGACTGTGACTTTCACAGTCGCTGTGTTCTTGATGACATGGTCATTGGTCATGATGTAGCCGTCAGGGCTGATGATGACGCCTGACCCAGCCCCTTCCGTGACTTGGGGTGGCCCGCCTTGCCCGCCGAAGAAGCGCTGGAGCAACGGGTCGTTGCTGAACGGCGACGCGGCCTGGCGCACAGCCCTCCCCTTCGTGTGGATGTCCACAATCGCTGGCTCCAGCTTGGCGGCGGCATCGGCGACGACGCTGTCACCGGCGGCGCGGTGCATCGGCGCGGGGGTGGTGTTGAGCGAGGCCAGCACGGTCTGCTTGGCTTTGCTGTCCGTGCCGGGCAGCAGAGAAGACGGGTCGCCCAGTGTCTTGAGGGCGACGCCGCAGGCGACAAAGCCCACGGCGAACACGGCGGTATAAGAAGCGGCTTTCTTCATAGGAGTGATAAACCTCGTACTATAATCTTCGATCAGAACATGTTCCGGGATGTTTTAATTTCCGGGATGGTTTTGCTCTTTTGTTATACGCGCATATTGGCTAAAAGGTTCGCCATTTCTATGGCTCCGGCAGCAACTTCTGCGCCTTTGTTTCCGGCTTTGGTGCCCGCGCGCTCAATCGCCTGCTCAATGGTATCCGTGGTCAGGACGCCGAACATTACGGGCACATTCGTCTGCAACGCAATGCCCGCGAGGCTGGACGCCATCGGCCCCGCGACATAGTCAAAATGGGCCGTAGACCCGCGTATGACCGCCCCCAAGCAAATCACGGCCTGGTAGCCGCCGCTCTTCGCCATCTCCTGCGCGGCGAGCGGGATTTCAAATGCACCGGGCACGCGCACGAGTGTCACGGCCTCTTCCCGCACCCCGTGCCGACGCAGAGTATCCAATGCCCCGGCCAAGAGCTTGTCCCCGATGAAGTCATTGAACCGGGCCAGCACAATTCCTATTTCTAAGTTTGTGCCGATGAGATTGCCTTCCAATGTCTTCATGTCGTTTGCTCATTCTCCATTGTGATGGCGGGCAGGATGTCTTCGCCATCGGGCGTGAGCAGATGCCCCATCTTGGTGCGCTTGGTTTCCATGTAGTGACGGCTGCTGTCGTTGGGCGGCGCGACTAGGGGAATACGGTCTACAATTTCCAGTTCATAGCCTTCTAGGCCCGCGAGCTTGGCGGGGTTGTTGGTCATGTACAGGATGCGCTTGATGCCTAAATCCACCAGCACCTGCGCGCCGATGCCGTAGTCACGCAGGTCAGGCTTGAAGCCCAGGCGAACATTGGCTTCCACCGTATCCGCACCTTCGTCCTGCAAGGCGTAGGCGCGTATCTTGTTGATAATGCCGATGCCGCGCCCTTCCTGCTCGATATACAAGAGAACGCCGCGTCCGGCCTCGGAAATCTTTGCTAATGCCAGGTGCAATTGTTCGCCGCAGTCGCATTTGAGCGAGCCTATCAAGTCGCCGGTCACGCACGACGAGTGGATGCGCACCAACACGTCTTTGCCGTCGGCGACATCGCCCATCGTGAACGCCGTATACGGCGCAGGGTCTACTTCGCTTTGGTAGGCATGCACGACAAACTCGCCGTAGCGCGACGGCAGCTTGGCCTGCGCGACTTTGTGGATGAGCTTTTCCGTCCGGCGGCGGTGCTGGATTAAATCAGCGATAGTGATAAACTTGAGGCCGAACTTCTGCGCAAGCTCCGCTAGCTCGGGCACGCGCGCCATATCGCCGCTGTCGCCCATAATCTCGCAAATCACGCCGATGGGGTGCAGTCCGGCCAGGCGCATCAAATCTACGGCGGCTTCGGTATGCCCCGCCCGCTTCAGCACGCCGCCTGCCCGCGCCATCAGCGGGTTGACATGGCCGGGGCGGTTGAAGTCTGAGGCGCGGGCGTGCGGGTCGGCGAGCTTGCGGATGGTATGCGCCCGGTCGGCGGCGCTGCTGCCCGTACTGGTGCCGTCGCGGGCATCCACCGTCACCGTGAACGCGGTGCGCATGGACTCGCTGTTTTCGCGCACCATCAGGTCAAGCTGCAGTTCATGCAGCCGCTCGGCGGGCAGGGGGACGGTGATAATGCCCGATGCGTGGCGTGTCATCAGCGTGATGGACTCGGCAGTCACATGCTCCGCCGCCATGACAAAGTCGCCTTCATTTTCGCGGTCTTCGTCGTCCACGAGAATAACCATTTTGCCCGCGCGCAGGTCGGCGAGGGCTTCTTCAATGGTATGGAATTGTGTCTGGGGCATAGTTATTGCTGCTTTCGGAGTGTGCCGTCAGCCGTACCTCGTCCTAGTTCCCCAGAATTGGGGCGGAGGGGCAATCTTTCCTACTCCCACAGCGCGGGCAGTGTATCCAGCAGAGGGCTGCTCTGCTCTTCGCGCTCGTAGTCGGCTATCGGGGCGCGGCGCTCGCGCTCTACGGCCCCGTAGTCGCCGCCGGTCAGCTTTTCCACATACTTGCCGATAATGTCGGTTTCTAGATTGACCTGGTCGCCCGCAATCAACCCGTTCAGGTTGGTGTTGTCCCACGTATGCGGGATAATAGCGACGCTGAACGTCTTGTCGCCCGCCTCCACCACGGTCAGCGAGATGCCGTTGATGGCGATGCTGCCTTTGCGCACGACATAGCGCATCAGCGCCTGCGAGGCCGTGACATAGATATAGTACGAGTTGTCTATCTCGCGTATGCTGGAGATTGTCCCGACGCCGTCCACATGGCCCTGCACAATGTGCCCGCCAAAGCGCCCGTTCGCGGCAAGGCTGCGCTCCAGGTTGACCCCATCGCCGATTGCCAGCGCTCCTAGGGCCGTGCGCTGCAATGTCTCGTACACCGCGTCAAAGCTCAGCGCGTCCTCGGTGTGGGCCACCACTGTCAGGCACGTCCCGTTGACCGTGATGCTGTCTCCAATATGGGCATCTTCCGTCACTTTGGCGGCCCCGATAGTGAAGCGCGCTGAGGCTTCCCCGCGCTCAATCCCCTGCACCGTTCCGACTTCTTCTATCAAGCCTGTGAACATAGTCGCTGTGTCCTTGCTGTTCTAATTTCCGCGCTGTTTATCTTGGCCGTCTTGTTGTCTTTGTATGCTGTCTGTGCCTGCCGCTATTCTACCCAAACTGCGTGTCAATTCGAATGTCCGGCCCGCACCGGGTGATGCGTCTCACGCGCACGGACAGCGCCTCATCCATCACCGCTACGCCCACGCCCCCCACCGGGCCGGGAGCCGCCGCCCCGCCAACCACTTTTGGCGCGATAAACGCCAGCCAGCGGTCTACCAGCCCCGCTCCCAGTGCGCTGGCCGCGAGTTCCGCCCCGCCTTCCATAAGAACACCGATGATGTCGCCCTGAGTTCCCACCCGCGCCAGCAGGTCGGCCAGGTCTACACGCCCCACCGCGTCGGGCCTGCATACCAGCACCCGGCAGCCAGCCTCTTCCAGCGCACGCCTTTGTTCGGGCGCGGCGGCGGGTGTCACGGCGAGGATTGTCCTGCCGTCCCGTTGCGACTGACGCACGACCTGCGCCCCGAGCGGTGTCCGTGCCCGGCTGTCCACGACAATGCGCCAGGGATTGCGGCCCTGTTTGCGAACCAGGCGCGTGGTCAGCGACGGGTCATCGGCTAAGATTGTCCCCACGCCGGTGAGCAGCGCATCACAGCGGTCGCGCAGCGTGCGGTGGACTGCCAGCCGTGAAAGGGGCGACGTGATCCACTGCGACTGCCCCGTGCGCGTAGCGATTTTGCCATCTAACGTCATGGCGGTTTTGAGTGTCACCCAGGGCAGGCCCGTTAATCTGTGCTTGAAAAACGGCGCGTTCAGTGCCCGCGCCCGCTCTTCCCCCACCCCCACGACAACGCCAATCCCCGCCTCGGCCAGCCGCGCCAGCCCGCGTCCCCCCACCCGCGCGTCCGGGTCAGCCACTGCCGCCACCACCCTTGCCACACCCGCCCGGATCAGCGCGTCCGCGCACGGCGGCGTTCGCCCCCAATGGGAGCACGGCTCCAGGGTGACATAAGCCGTTGCGCCCCGAGATGCCTTGCCCGCTTGCTGCAAGGCCACCACTTCCGCATGCGGCCCGCCCGGCGGCTGCGTGTATCCTTCTCCCACCTTTGCGCCGTTCGCCCCCACCAGCACGCACCCCACGGCAGGGTTTGGGCTGGCATGCCGCGCCAACACTGCCAGGCGCAGGGCACGCTGCATCCACTGTTCATCACTGTCACTGCTGATACCTTGTTCCATGTTTTGCGTTCGGTTTGGAGGCGGCTTTGGCTTGCCTTTTAGGCAGGCGCGAGCGGCGGCAGCCCGCGCACGCACTTCTCTGTTTCCACGCTTACCGTGACCACGCGGCCCACAAGGCGCGCAATGTATTCGGGGTCGTCGGCCCGGTTGGGGTCGCTCGTGATGCCGCTGCGTTTGTCCACGCTGACCTGGTACTGATCCAGCACCCATTCCAGCGCGCTGCGGTTGCCAAGCTTGTACTGGAACACTTCAGGCGGAATGCCGGACAGCGTGAGGCTGTCGTTGACCACAACGCCGGTGTGGTCTTTGGTGAGCCGCATTTTGGAGACGCGCCACGAAAACGGCACGTCCTTGTTGACGAGTTGCTTGAGCGGGTATTCATCGGCTTGCTCATAGCCGACATGCAGGGCAGCCAGCGTGCGGCCCGCCTCCACAAACGCCCGGAACACGTCCGCTCCTTCCGGCTCCCCAGAATTGCCCCTAGTCGCAGAGCCTCCGTAGCGGGGAGAAGGGCGGGGGGGCCTTCCTTCCGGCTCTTTTCCGACAAAGGGAATGCGCGGCAGGTCGCGCTTGAGGTTTTCTTTGTAGCGTTCGCGGTAGGCGGGGGCGTGGAGCAGGGCGTAGACGTAGTGGAAGATGTCGGGCTTGGTGACGCCTGTGCCGTACTGCGCTTGGAACTGCGCGAGTGCCCAGTCTGTGATGTTGTCGCGGCGCAGAACGCCGCCCAGGGAGTAGGTGTAGAGCGGGAAGCATTGGTAGGCGTCAACGGACGCTAACAAGTGCCGGTCGGGAATAGTGTTGGTGACTAGTGCGCTGAACCCAGCACGGTGGCCGATGTCGGAGACAACGATGGCGAGGTTTTCCTGTTCCTGCACGGGTGTGGGAAAGAACGTGCCCCATGAGCCATGTTCGTCAACAATCAAGTCGCCGAAGTAAAGACGCTGCCTTGTAAAAGGGCGGTACAAAGCATCACGCAACCTGGAGGCATCAAACTCTGTGTACCGCTCGCGGCGCAATTCGGCTTTCAGGTTACGGCTCCACTTGAATTTGCCGTAGTCAAGAAAAGCGTCTATTTCTTTCGGCTTGCCTGCCCGTACCCAACGGTGGATTTCGGCATTGTAGTCGTCAATGAACTTCTTAACGCGGGCGGCTAACGTGTCACGGTTGAAGTCATAAACAATGCTGTCTCTGCCTGTCATTACGCCGGAACTGTAAGTCTTAAATATGGCCTGCACGTCTATGCTTTTAGATGCTTTCGCGTCTTTCGTGCCCATAGGCAGGAGGTCTGCAAAACCTTTATGCAAACCTTCCGTTATCCAGTTGCTTTTGGCATCAGGTTCCAGCGTTTGCCATGCCAAGCCTTTGATACTCTCCGCCCTTTTAAGTTCGGCAAGCTTTGCGGAGCCGCGCTGCTTGTCATCTAAAGCATGGTAATGAATGGTGGCAGGCGGGTATGGCTTTGTCATGCCTTCGCGCCGTCTGATGAGCAAGGTAATGCCCACGCCGACCATGATATTGAAGACGCTGCCGCCGCCGCGCTTTCGGGCATTGCCGCCTAAGTCAAGGTGGTAAATCTCTGTATACTCTTGCGCTAAGTGCTTGCGGAACCCGTCAAAAGAGTAGCCTTCCAGAAAGCCGTTGTTCGTCACAAAGCAGATGACGCCGTCACGGTCCCCCAAGCGGTCGGTGGCCCAGCGGAAGAAGCGCGAGTATGCATCGTAGAGTTGGGTTCTCAGCGTGGCTTTGGAGTCCTTGACATAGGTTTCCTTGATACGCCCATCCAAGTCCAGGTACTTGCGGTTCTTGTTGTTGTCGTTTTCATTGGCCTGCCCCACGTTATACGGCGGGTTGCCAATAATGACTGTAATCGCCGCGTCCTGCTCCCGCTGTACCCGCTCCGTGTTCTTCTCCGTGAACGCCATGCTCATCTGCTGCCCCTTCGCCAAATCCAGCGTATCGGCAAAGCACAGGCCGGGGAACGGCAGGTACGACTGCCCCAGTTCCCGAAACGCATGTTCAATGTTCAGCGACGCCACATAGTACGGCAGCAGCATCACTTCATTGGCGAACAATTCATGCTCGTACTTATGCTTGAGGTTCAGCGGGGAGATGCGGCGCAGGATATTCACCAGAAAGTTTCCCGTGCCCGTGCAGGGGTCCAGCACCGTCACGCCCTTGTCGGACAGCTCCTTGCCGAACTGCGTTTTCAGCACTTCCTCCACGCTCGCGCACATGAAGTCCACAATCGGCTGAGGCGTATAGACAATGCCGTGCGTGTCGGCGGTCTTTTTGTTGAACTGCTGAAAGAACCGCTCGTACACATCGTTCAGGAACCCCTGCTTCTCGCCAAAGTCCGTGATGGTGCGGGCCGCATTCTCAATCGCCGTGTAGAAGTAGTCCAGCGAGGCGAGAAACTCGGCCCGGCTGAACGCGTGGCTAGTCAGCGCGGCGATCACCTTTTCAATCTCCGCCGCAATGACATTGCGCCCCGCAAACTCCGGCTGCGCAAACACGGTGCGGAACAGCCGTTCCGTCAGCAGATGCTGCACCAGCATTTCTTCAATCTGCCCCGCGCCGATTTCGGGGTTTAGCGCTGTGCGGCACATCTCATGGAAGTCGCGAAACGCCGAGGCGAACGCGTCGTTATCCGTGCGCGCCTGTTCCACAATAAACTGAAGACCCTTCGCCAAAACCGGGATTTTATCGGCAAACACCGCCGCCGCCTTGTGGTATTCCTCCACCTCGGCGGGCGAGTGCGAAAAGTAGCGCGTGAGCAGGCCCGCCAGCGCCGTGCGCTCGGCTAGGTCAATCTCTAAAACGCGCTGCTTGTTTTGATACAGCACCGCGCGGCGCGTGTCCTCAAAGATCGTGTTGCTCAGGTCATATTTGGCGTCAATCTTCTTTTTGATCTCGGCTTCCAAATCGTCTTTGGTGTCTTTGGCCTCCCAGTAGCCGCGCGGGATTTGGAACACGTCCAGCATCGTGCCATCAGGACGCCTGCGGCTGCCGGGCAGGGCATACTCTTCCACCAGGGTCCACCCCACCGGCTGCGTGCAGGCGTCCAGCAGCGACCGGAACGCGCTGCGAATGCCCTGCTCATGCGTGACATTGAGCGCGCCGAAGTTTTGGAGGGCGGTGTAATACGTGTCAATCGCTTTGTTGTAAAGGGGAGTCGTTTGCATAAAAGTCAAAGCCGCCTTGCCGCCTGAAGGCGGGAGATGGAAACAGTATAACCGAAAACCAGGCTGAGGGTAAAGAGCGGCGCGTACCGGCGGTGGCGCGCGCGTTGAGCGGGCTTTGCCTGCGCTCTTTTTGCGTGTTTCCACGGCATACCAACGACGGAAGAAATTGTTCCGTCGTTGGCACACGCTCCAAACGCCTTGAAAACGCCTTAGCAGTGCCTGCGCAGGCATCACGCCTCGGGGTCGCGCGGGGCAGGGTCGGCGGGGTCTGGGCGCGGGGGCCGGATAAACTCGCGGGCGATTTGCACCCGCTGCTCCGCAAGCTCCCGGCGGCCTTCCAGGAGGCGGCGCAGGTTTTCGCGGGCATCCAGCAGGGCTAAAGGGATCAGCGGCACGGCGCACACGGTCGTGGCTGTCCAAAAGATGAGGGCGTGCAGGGTGGCAAGCTTGGTGCGGGGCGCGGGCAGAAATGTGCCCACCAGAAACAGCGTCAGGGTCAAAAGCAGGAGGCCTAGGCCCCACGCGCGGAGAGCGCGCTGGCGGGCATTGATGAGGTCGCGGGTGGCGGGGCGCTGCCAGCGGCGCAGTTCAGCCAGGCCGTACACGGCGACGGCGAGCAGGGCCAGGGCAAGCACGCCGCGCACAATCATGCGCGTTTGCCCTGAAAGCTGCTGTCGGCAGACTGGCGTATCTCGGCAATCGCGTGCTCCAGGCCGTCCGGGTGGCGGAAAACCGCGCTGCCTGCAATCAGCACATCGGCTCCCGCGCGGGCGCACAGGGCGGCGGTGTCTGTGTTGACGCCGCCATCCACGCCAATCTCAAAGCGCAGGCCGTGGGCGGCCCGGCGCTCAGACAGCGCGTGGATTTTTTGCAGCATGTCGGGGATAAACGCCTGCCCGCCGAAGCCGGGGTTGACAGTCATCACAAGCACTCGCTCCATGTCGCCCAAGACCCACTCAATTGCGCTGATGGGCGTGGCGGGGTTGAGGGCGATGCCGGGGCGTCCTCCGGCATCTTTAATCTGGCGCAGCAACCGGTGCAGGTGGTAGGTGGTTTCGGGATGGATGGTGACAAACGGCGCATTGCCCGCGCCGCCGCCCGCACGGGCGAACTCGGCGACAGACTGCTCCGGGCGCTCAATCATCAAATGGATGTCAAAGCTGGTTTTGACAACGGGGCGGATAGCCCGAACCAGTTCAACCCCAAAGCTGATATTGGGGACGAAGTGGCCGTCCATGACATCAATATGAATGTAGTCGGCCCCTGCCTCGGAAAGCTCGCGCGTAGCTTCGGCAAACGCGCCAAAGTCGGCGCTGAGGATGGACGGGGCGATTTTGATGGGCATGGCGCTTTAGAATAGGTACGATAGATGCAGAGGAGGCCCCCCGCTCTAATAATGGGGAGCCAGAGGGGAACAAGACAGGATAACTGCCACTGGCTTCTGTCTGTATTGCTCCCCATTATTGGGGCGGGGGGGCCTCTTAATCCCTTCCGCATGGTCGCTGAACGGATAAGCTACAAAGTCTGCTGTTTCATCAGCTTGCCGTCAATAAAGACGCGAAAGATAATCTTGTTGCCAAAGGCTTGAATAGGCTCGCTGATGTCGTCGCCCGGCTGATGGGTCTCGTCATAGACTAAATTGGTGCCGGTAATGTCCTGCACTTCAATCTGCACGCGGCGGGAGTGGCGCGGGTGGCGCGGCACAGGGAAGGCCACGGTGAACGGGCGCATGCGGCCTGACGGCTTAGGCGCAGCGTCGGGCGCGGCATTGGGGTCGGCGGGCGCGTTTGGGTCGGCAGGCGCATTGGGGTCGGGCGGCGCGACAATGGCGGTATCACCCGGCAGGGTCGGCGCGGCCAGAACTTTGGCAGGCGTGGACGTGATGGCAGGCTCGCTCGGCCCGCTGTTGCCCGCCGAGTTGTTTGCGCTGACTGTGTACGTGTACGACGTGTCGGGGGTCAAGCCCTTGTCCAAAAAGCGCGTGTCTTTGAGGCCCTGGGCAATAGGCGTGGACGTGCCGTCCTGCACGCGGTAAACCGTGTAGTTATCGGCGCGCAGCGGGGCTGTCCAATGCACCATGACCGTGTCGGGGGTGGCGGCATCCGCCTGCACGTCGGCGGGAACATCGGGCGGCTGGCGGCCTTTGGAAACGTCCAGGCTGACAGCGGTGCGGCGGGCCACCTGTGCGCCTTTATCCGGGGTCTGGCTCAGGACAATGCCGCGCGGCACAGTTTCGCTGAACTCTTCGGTAATCGCGCCCAGCGGCAGGCCCGTGTCTTGCAGGTCGCGCAGGGCACGGTCACGCGTTGTCCCCACGAGGTTGGGCACAGCCAGCAAACGCGGCCCGAGGCTGCGATAGATATTGACTTCCTTGCCTGCTTTGATGGTGCGTCCAGGCAGCGGGTCCTGCTGGTAGATTTGGTCTTCAGGCCACTTGTTGCTGTAGTCGGAGCCGGCCTCCACCACAGCAAAGTGCTGCTGCGCGGCGATATGCTTGACATCATCATAGGTTTTGCCGACAAGATTAGGCACCAAAACGTCGTTGGGGATGGCAAGAAACTTGCTGACATACCAGGACAGGCCGATGACGCCGAGAACTGCCAGCACAAAAAAAGCGGCAACAATTTTGCCGAACGGGGACGAACGCTCGCGGACAGGGCGCAGGGCGCGTTCATTGTCCAGTTCATCGGCAGCAGCAGGCAAAGGAGAGGGTCGCCGGGCGCGTCCGCCGGACGGCTGGGGAGGGAGCTGAGGCATGGGAGGCTCCGCTGCGAGAGTGGTAACGACAGTTTCTTCGCCCACCGGGGGGCGCGGGGCGCGCTTTTCGGAAAGCGGCGACCAGGACAGGGAGCGCCCAGAGCGCAGAGCATCGCGCACGGCCTGCAAGTCGGTGAGCAGCGAGGCCGCATCCTGGTAGCGCAAAGCCGCGTTTGGGTGCAGGCACTTTTGGACAATGCCATCCAGAGCGATAGGCACGCCGGCATTGAAAGTGCGCGGCGCGGGGGGAGTTTGCGGGCCGGACGGAGGCGGCTTGCCCGTCAGCATCTGGAACAGCAGGCTGCCGGCCGCAGACAAGTCATCGCCCACGGCAGGCACGCTGCCGGTAAACGCACAGGCGCGCGCATACGCGAAGTTGGTGACCTTCACCTGCCCCTCGGGGCTGAGCAGCACATCCTGGGGGCGCAGATCGCCGTGCACGACATGGGCGCGGTGGGCATAGCCCAGCGCCTCCACAACAGCTACAGACAAGTCAGAGGCCACCGACAGCGAAAATGGGGCGACACGCCGGATGCGCTCGCCCAAAGTGATGCCGCGCACATACTCGGAAGCGACAAAATAGTCGCCGCTGGCCTCGCTCACGCCCTGGTCAAAGACGCGCGTGATGTTGGGGTGCTCCAAGCGCATGGCCGAGGCCGCCGCTGCGCGCAGGGCGGCCCGGTCGGCAGTGACCGTGGAGGGCAGCACCTGAAGGGTCACAACGCGGCCCTCGGTCACGTCCCGCGCTTTGGAAACGACAAATGGCGACGTGTCCTCATGCGGCATGGATTCGATAATCTCGTAGCGGGTGTTGATAAGTGGTGCGGCCAAGCGAGAGGGTCTCCCTAGGACGGCGAGGCAGTCCGTTTATGACGGAGCGGAGGCGGTCCAGTGAATGGGTGTCCAGGAGCCATTTGTGCCCGGCATGTGCCAGTGCAGGCCAAGGGCCGTGTCATGCAGGTCATTGGTCACGCTGCGCCCGACAACCCAATGCGTGCCTTCGGCAAAGCCGACGCCGTCCACGGTGATCGGGGCGCCTTTGCGGCTCAGCACCTGCTTGGTCTCGCCATGGAACAGGCCGGGCACAGTCACCGAGTAGCCGTGCGGCAGAACGGCAAATTGGATCGGCTCCGCTTTCACAGGCCGCCCCGCACCGGGCCATTCGCCGCGCGCCTGGAGAAGGGCAAGCATGGCTTTGCGCTGCGCAGGGCTGGCATGAGCGTCTAAATAAACAACGCCGGAAGGCGCAGAGGCGTTCTGCTTCGGGTCGGCGCAGCAAGCTTTACCGCCATGCGCGCTGACAGCGCCATCAATGGAAACAAATGACAGGCCGCTGACATCCACGCCTTTGTAGGTGCCCCGGTCGATATGGTACACGGCGGCGAGGGCGCAATCGTCGGGGCCGTTTTCAAACATGCACGGGCAGGCATACGCGCACGAGCATTGGTGCAGCGCGATGCCGGAGATGTCATACAGAGGGGAAGAAGCGGCGGAGGAATTGGGAGCGGCCTGCGCAGATGCCTGCCCTATCAAGGCAAGCGGCGCAAGGGCGGAGAGTATTTTCCAAACTCGCATGGGAGTTTTACTTTCTATTCTTGGTACGCGAGGTGTTCTTAGGGGAGTCTTCATGGTTAGGGTGCAGAAACTTCCGCGCTAGCACGAGCGCCCCTGCCAGCAGCATCAAGGCATAGAACGCCGCAAAGTTGCCGGTCAGCAAGGCAACGGCGGGCATAAACAATCCACCAAAGTATACCAGGCCCACGACAATAACCCACAGGGTCAGCAGCGCGTCTGCCCAGCCTGTAGTCTTATTCTGCATTGCCCGTGACTTTATTCTGCATTACGCGAAGCCTGCTGGCGCACGAGAACACGCTCTACAACGGCACGGGGTACAGCGTGGCCGGGCGTGACATGGCCGATCTTGTCCATAAGCACGAAGCGGGCCTTGCCCCCCACAGACTTCTTGTCTAAAGACAGCAGTTCCAGAATGCCGCTCTGCGAAAGCATAGAGGGCAGATGTGTCCCAAAGCCAAACACATGAAGAGCGTGCATCAGTTCCGCCACATCGGCGGGGGGCGTGAGGCCTATCTCCTCGCCAATCAGAGCCGCACTCGCCATGCCCAGCGCGACCGCCTCGCCATGCGTGAACATCCGGTACTGCGTGACAGCTTCCAAAGCGTGCCCAATCGTGTGCCCGAAGTTTAGGATCGCCCGCAGGCCGCCCTCCTGCTCGTCTTGTTCCACGACGCGCGCCTTGATCCGGCACGACTGGGCAATCACCTGTTCCAGCAGCGCCGATTGCAGGCTTAGCAAGCACTCGCCCTCGCCTACCAGCGTGTCCAGGAACGATTTGTCGTTGATTATACCATACTTGAGCACTTCGGCAAAGCCCGACCGACGCTCGCGCCCCGTCAGCGTCGCCAATGTGTCCGGGTCAATCGCAACAAAGCGCGGCTGGTAAAATGAGCCAATCAGGTTTTTGCCCGGCCCGAAGTTGACGCCGACTTTGCCGCCGACGCTGCTGTCCACCTGAGCGAGCAGCGTAGTCGGAATCTGCACAAAGTCCAGGCCACGGTTGTAAGTCGCCGCGACAAACCCGGCGATGTCGCCGATCACGCCGCCTCCCAGGGCGAAGATGACCGTGCGCCGGTCAGCAGACAGCTCTCGCAAACGGGCATACGCCTTTTCCACGGTGCGCAGGGTTTTGCGCGACTCGCCCGCCGCGAGAGCAATGGTGTGGACGTGAAAACCGGCAACGCGCAGGCTATTCGTCACGGTCTGGGCGTAAAGCTTGGCAATGTTGGGCTGGGTAATGATCACGGCCAGCCGGCCCGCTCCATCCCCGCCTGCAAGGCGCTGGGCCGCTTCCGGCCCGACACGCGCAAGCAGGCCACGCTCGACGACAATGTCATAGGAGCGCGGCCCGAGTTGAAGCGAAACAGTATTCGGCGTTATGTTTGGCGTTGTATTTGGCAGCGTGGGGGCAGAAAGCATAAAGCGGCTAGCGTGTCCCGACCGGCGACTTCAGCATGGTCAGAATGCACGCCGCGACAGCATCGGAATTGGCGAAGTTGGATGTATCAAACTCATAGTCGGCCACCGCAGCATACCGGGGCGTCCGCTCGGCCAGCAAGTGCTGCACGCGCACCAAAGGGTCATCCTTGTGGCTCGCCAGCAGGGGACGCTGCGCCAGGTTGCGCCGCACCCGCCCGAGGATTGTCTGCGGCGGCGCGGTCAGCCAGACAATCGGGCCAATCTTCTTGAGCAGGCGCACGTTTTCCGTACGCAGCGGCGTGCCGCCGCCCGTGGACAGCACCAAACTGCCTTTGTCGTGGGTCAGCCTTTGCAGGAGCATCGACTCTGAGTTGCGGAACGCTTCTTCGCCTTTGTCGGCGAATATCTCTGCGACATGCTTTCCCGCTTCGCGCTCAATCTCCGCATCGGTGTCGAGAAAACGCGCGCGCGTCATGTTGGCGAGCGCGTGTCCGACTGCGCTTTTGCCTGTGCCCATAAACCCAATGAGGACGATATTCACCTGACCCCACCTCCCTGCCAGCTTTAGATATTAGGTATTTAGATATTAGGTATTCGGGCTTTAGAAATTCGCGGCTTGTGTCCTAAGACTGCAATACAGGGCCGAAGGCCGCACGCCGAGAACCGATTTTCTACTGATGTTCTGCGCCTGCGCCGCTGCTTATTTGCTCGCCTGCGCCGTGCGTTCAGCAATGCGGCTTTGATACAAGTCAAAGTTTGCGCGCATCTCGCGCAGGCTGTCGCCGCCAAACTTCGCGCACATCTCCTGCGCCAGCACGATTCCGATCATTGCCTCGCCCACCACGGCGGCGGCGGGAACCGCGCACACGTCCGAACGCTCGGCGAATGCGGGAACTTCGGCTTTGGTCTGTAAGTTGACCGAGGGCAATTGCTTCATCAACGTTGCAATTGGCTTCATGACGGCCCGCACCACCAAAGGTTCACCGTTAGAAATGCCGCCTTCTGTCCCGCCCGCATTGTTGGAGCCGCGCCGGAACCGCGCGGCTTCGTCGCCGGTCTCGCCCTCGTAAAAGAACGCATCATGCACCTGCGAGCCGGGCACATCGGCGGCCCGAAAGCCCAGGCCGACTTCCACGCCTTTGATGGCCTGAATGCTCATCAGCGCCTGCGCCAGCTTGCCGTCCAGCCGCGTGTCCCACTGTGCATAGGAGCCTAGCCCGACAGGAACGCCTAAGGCGACAATCTCAAACGTGCCGCCCAACGTGTCGCCGCGCGACTTTGCCGCATCTATCGCGGCAATAATTTGCGCTTCGGCGTTTTTGTCGGCCACCCGCACCGGGCTGTCTTCGGCCACCATTGCCACCGTGCGCAGGTCAACAGCATCGGCGCTGACGGCAATGCCGCCGATATTGACCACATGCGAGGCCACCGAAATGCCGAACTCCGCCAGTAGCAGGCGCGCGACCGCCCCAACCGCCACCAAAGTGGCCGTGTTGCGCGCCGACGACCGTTCCAGCGTGTTGCGCAGGTCTTGATGGTCAAACTTCATCATGCCGGTGAAGTCGGCATGGCCGGGACGCGGAACCGTGATTTCAGCGGGCGCGTCCGTGCCTTCAGGCAGCGGCTCTACGGACATCCTCACGCCCCAATTGGCCCAATCTTTGTTGCGCACAACCAGAGTAATCGGGCTGCCCATCGCCTGCCCGAACCGGATGCCGGACAATATCTCCACGGTGTCCGACTCGATCTTTTGCCGCGCCCCGCGCCCGTACCCGCCCTGCCGCCGCTTCAGCTGCGCGTTAATCGGGCCTGCCGTCACGCCTAGCCCTGCGGGAACCCCGTCAATGATTGCCGTCAGGGCCGGGCCATGCGACTCGCCTGCCGTCAGAAATCGGAACTCGGACACTGCTGCACTCCTCGCCGCCCGCCTGTCGCTTTGCAGCGGGAACCAACAAGCCATTATACCAAACACACTCGTTTTTGGCAAATGCAAATGTGTACGCAGCCGCTGGTCACTTTTGTCGGTAGCCTTGATGCCGATATTCCACCGGGTCAGTGTGCAGGACAACTTGTGGCGCTGCAAAGCCGAGAGTGACAAGCCCGGTGTCGCCGGTGCTGACCATCGGCTTCGTGGTGCCTGCGGGATATGTTGTGACACGCACATCGCCAAGCAATTGAATTGTGCCTGCGGCTTTGTCGTAGAAAGCTTGATCGCAGAAGATGACGCAGCGGCTCGCCTTCGTCGCAAGGACAATGTCATTGTCTAAATACGCCTGCGTTCCCCCGCTCCGCCATGCGACTGAAGCGCAGCTCAGGTCGTAGTCAGGACTGCTCACATGCAGGCGGCTAGGCCGTGCCGATCTTGACACAGCAAAAGACTGCGGAAACGTTGGCGTGAGGCAGAAACTGCCGGAACTGCTGCTTGGCAGAGCCTTGCGGGGTGGCGCGGCTCCTGCCGGGCAACAGGCTGACGCCCACAAGGGGACAGCCAGCCCCAGGGCCATCAGCGAAAGACGGGGGTGCATATTCATCAGTGTTCTCCGTAAGCCTAAGCCTAGCGTGCCAATTAACTCGTGTTAATTAACCTATGGTGCATCATTCTTGTATTCTTGCTATCCCTGTGCGACCCCGCGACAGAAGTGCCACTGCCGCGTCTAGCGTGTTCTGCACGCGCGGCTTCCAACTCAGGCCGTTGGTGAATGTTTGATTGTCGCCTTTGTCTATCAGCATGTGCGTGGATGGCGATCTTTCAATCAAGCCAGCACATCAACAACCTTGGGATAAGCTGAAATCTTTCACTGATGCGATGCAAGAAAAAACTTGAGACGTATAGGCATTGCCTTAGCATTTACTCTGTGTTGCCCTGGTGCAGCAACGGCATACCAACGACGGAAGAAATAAGGCCATCGTTGGTATGCCGTGGCAACAAGGCATAAACGCGCTCGGCACGGGCGTGGAACGCCCATGCCAGGCGGCGGCTAGGGAGCGACGCTGGTGTTCAGACCGGCGGCAGTCGCAGGGCCTTCGGGGTTGTCGTTGATAATGGTCGGGGTGACAAAAATCAGCAGCTCGGTATCTGCGACGTTGTTGACGCGGTTGCGGAACAGCGAGCCGATAATAGGCAGATCACCCAGGAATGGGATGCGGCTTTGGCTGTTGCTTTCGGCTTTGCGAACTAGCCCGCCCAGCACCATAGTTTCGCCGTTGTGGACGGTGCGCAGCGTGTTGAGCGACTGCGTGATGCTCGGCGGCGGGCCACCTGTAATAGCCGGAGCGCCGGACACATCGGTAATGCGCGGGGTGAGGTTCAGCGTGACGGTGTCGTCCGAGTTGATGCGCGGAGAGACAGCAAGGCCCGTATTAAGCGTCAGAAAGTTCTGGGCCGTGTTGGAAGTGACGTTGCCGTTGCCGCCGACAATGTTGGTGGTGGTCACAAATGGGATTTGCGTAGAGATGTTGATCTGCGCCGTGACATTGTTGGTGGTGGTAATGAGCGGAGCCTGCACCACTTTGCCGCGCGTGCGGACAAGGCTGGAAAACAGCTCGGCGACGATGTTGCCGGACGCGACCTGCACGTAGGTTTGCGGAATACTGGTCTGGTTGGCCTGCGCGCCCTGGTTGTTGTTGACCTCAATGCCGGGAAAGGGAACCAGGCTGAAGTTGATGCCAAACGCGTCTACGTCGGTGACCGAGGCAGTGACAAACTCCACTTTAATCTGCACCTGACGCGGGGCAATGTCCAGGTTCTTGACGATGTCGCGCACGCGGTTGAAGCCGTCAGGCGTGGCTTCAATAAACAGCGAGTTGTCGCCTTCCAGCGCAAAGATGCGGTCTACGCCTTCGGGCAAAGCGGTCTGCCCGCCTTGGGCCTCTTGGCCGCCCTGCTGAAAAGGGTTGCCCTGAAAGCCGCCTGGCTGTCCGCCAAACTGATTGGGGAACTGGCCCTGGAAGCCGCCTCTGCCAAAGCCGCCGCCATTGTAGCCGGGGCCTTGGATGGTCGGGCCGCCGGGGAACTGATTGGCCTGGGCCTGCGGGTCTGCCGAGCGGTTGGCCTCAGCGGAATAAGCGCCGCCCCGTCCGACCGGCACTGACGGCACATCGCCGTAGGGGTTGACGCTGGAGTTGTTGACAAAGCTGGAGCTGCTGGAACTGACACTGGGCTTGCTGTCTTCAAGCTGAACGCGCACAAAGGGGTTGACTTCGCTCTGGTCTACAGGCCAGTGCATGGTTCTCAGAATGTCTGTAGGGATGGCATGCGCGAGGGCCAGCTTGCGCCAGCTCTTTTGGGCGCTTGGCGGCAGAGCAGAGTTTAAGGCAGGGGCGGGAGCGGCCACCGGAGCCGGCGTGTTGTCTAGAAACCCGGCAGTGGACGTGCCTTCGCCGGCGGGCCGGAACACATACACGCCGTCTTGGTCGCGGGTCACTGTGGCATTAGCGCTGTTGGCAATGATGCGCAGAGCTTTGTCCAAGGAGGCATGGTTCAGGCCGACAGTCACTTTGCCGAACGGCTTGCCGGTGTCCTGAATGGAAAACTCCAGCCCGGTCTGCTGCTGCAGCAGATTGATGACCGTGGGCAGGTCCGCACTGACCATGTCGATGTCGACGGTTTTGCCGACAGCGGCATCCGCCCGCGCAGGCAGGGTACCTGCCGCAACCAAAGTCGCCGAAGCCGCCGCTGTCAGCAGCAAGCCAGTCAGTGCCGCCGTGACACCGGCCCGAGCAGCGCGCGACGCACCTCGTTTGCGGTCGGCCTGCCAGCTTTCATGATAACCCATGCGGGTGTCCTCCCTTGTCTTTACGAATTCTAATAGTGTTGTAATACAGGCCTGCACGGATTATTCTTTTATCCGCACAGGCCGCGCGCATGCCGCCTTGGCACTCGCTGCGGCCCGGAAGGGCTAAAACCCGCCGATGCCGCCGCCGCCACCGCCGCCAAAGGATTGGCCGCCGCCACCACCAAAGGATTGGCCGCCACCGCCGAAGCCGCCGCCACCTCCCCCAAATGACGACTGGCCGCCGCCTTGCCCGCCGAAGCCGCCGCCTTGCCCGCCGAAGCCGCCGCCTTGCCCGCCGCCACTCTGCCCGCCTTGTCCACCACCACCAAGGACGTAATTGGGCATGACAACCGTCAGTCCACCGCGTGACTTGGACAGCAGGCCGGCGATATAGGCAGCATCATAATGATCAATGGGAATACGGTACGCATGGTAGCCTTCCGGCAGCGGAGCCGTAGTCGGCGTTTGGGCAGGTGCCTGACCGGTTCCAGCGTCTGGCCCGGCATTGTTTTTCACGGAAATATGGTACACGCCGTCAGTGATGTCATAGGTTAAAGGCGGGTTTGCCGCGCGCAGAAGCTGGCGCAGAGCGACATCAAAAGACACATCGCGCACGTCAATGTTGACCGTACCTGCGACATTAGGGTCAATGCTGTTGTTGACGCCCACGCTGCTAAACAGCGTCTTCAACACCGACTGAATGGGAGCATTTTGGAAGGTCAAAGAGATAGGTTTTGTGGAGACGCTTCCAGCCGCCTGCGCCTGTGCCTGTTCGGCGGGCAAGGCCAGCATCAGACCAGCACAGGCACTCAGCGCGAGTGCGGCTGTTCCAGAAACTCGGGCAAAAGCAAGTGTTTTAGAAGTCATGGTTGTTTTCCTCAACGTGTCGCGAATTAAAAGTGAACGTGTCGCGAATTAAAAGTGAAAGCTACTGCTGCGGGGGGCCATTAGGATCAGCGCCTCCTGGAAAGCCTCCCCCGCCGCCATAAGGGGAGTTGCCTCCGGTCGGCGTGCCGGAAAGCGGAACGCGCACCAAGCGGTTGTCAGCCGTGCGCAGTGTCAGGCCATCGGGCTGAATGGAAAGCACCTTGCCACCATCAACTGTATCACCTGGCTGCACCTGGGTGGACACGCCATTGCTTTCCAGCAGGGCTTTGACCGAGTCTGCGCTTGTAATCACCCCCGACATGCGCATGGAAGCGCTGACTTCCGGCGTCAGCGAAAGCGTCTGGGCAGCCAGCCCGCCTTTTAGGGCCGGGGGCACAAGAGCATCTTTAGGCGGGTACCTCTGGATAGAAATAGGGGGCAGCGAATTGCGCACGCGCAAAGCATCTACGGCAGCCTGGGACACGCGAAACGGGTGGTAGCCAGGCACCTTGAATGGGTCTGGCCCTTTGGCCGCGTTCAGCGGGGCAGGAGGCGCAGGAACGCCCACCACCCCAGCGGCGGTCTGACCCGGCGCGGTTCCAACGGGAGGGCCGCTAGGCACTCCTGGGCCTGCGCTGGACACACCCAGCCGCGGGGCGACAACGCCAGGCGGGGCTGCAGAACCCAGCGGACGCCTTGAAGCGCCCGGTGCCCCCGGCCCGCTTGAGATCGAGACTGGCGTGTCCACAGGACGCGGCGCAAATGTCCCGTTTTCAAAGAGAACCAGCACGAGTGCGCCAATCAGCGCCACACTGCTGATGATAGCGATAATAGGCAGATTTTTCTTGTCTTTCAGCCATTCCTGCATAAAGAACTGTTCCTTAAAATTAGCGCGGGCCTGAAGCTGACGAACGAGACGGGACGTAGGAGCCAGGACCCGCCACAGCCGTGCCGACACCCCCCACAGCCGTGCCGCTGCCAGCCGCCGTGATAGGTTTGCCCAGAACAGTGTCGTTCTGCGGAAAGATAATCACTTTGGCAGTGTACTCGCCCTGCATGTAAGGGCTGTTGCCATGCAGCGCAAGGCCGTCGATCTGCACCAGCCGGTTGAAGTTGTTCCACTGCTGAACATGGTACAGGATGTTGCGGAAGCTGCCGCCTACCTGAAGCGTACCACTGCCGATAGGAACAATCAAAGGCGCGGCGGTGATGGCATTGGGACTGGCAGGCGGCGGCGCGATTGTGATGTCCGTCAAAGGCACAACACGGGTGAGCGGAATCCAGCGCTGAATGGATGGCCCCAAACTGATTGCAAGCTCGTGGGACAACTGCTGCCATGCGAGATAACGGTGGCTGACATCGTAGCGCGGCATGATCGTGTTTTCAATCACGCGCCATTGCAGCTGTGCCTGCTGCACTTGGCCCTGCGCTTTGACAAGATCAAGATGCGCCGCTTTTTGCGCCTGAGGCGTGCTGTCTGGGTACGCGGCGTTGTAGCGCTGCGTGGCAGCATCTGATTTGGTGCGCTCCGGCAGGATCAAGAAGTATGTGATGCCGCCCACAGCCGCAAGGCAGAGCACCACGCCGATTACAGCGATGAGGATAGGATTTATTCGCGATGTCATAGTAGGTGATGTTGCTCCTCGCCTTTAGCCCGGATTGACAGGCGACGGGCTGCCACGGAAGCCGCTCGGCCCGCCGCCCGGCCCCGGAGCCGCGCCAATGCCCCCTGGAATGACCGGCGCAGTGAGTGGCTGCTTCAGCGTCGCCGTGACGGTAATTTCAAACCCTTGCGGATAGGTCTTTTTGCGAATGCGCAGAAAGGCCCGCTGGTAATAGTCAGCACGCTGCTCGGGCGAGGCGAATGGAGGAATGCGGGCCTCAATAACCTGCGTGACACTGACCGGCACATCGCCAAAGGCTCCCCCATTAGTTGTTGCGCCTGCGCCTGTCGCACCAGGCGTCAGAACCTGCCCATAAGCGGTTTTGGTGTTACCGCTGCCCTGCGAGCTGCTGCTTAAAGAACTGCCGCCAAACCCGCCTGAAGATCTGCTGCCAAAGCCGCCACCCGAAGAGCCGCCCGAACTTGGCGGCGCGAAGACCTGGTTGGTTTGGGTAGACGTGCCCGCCCCGCCGAACGCAGGCGCTTGGCCGATTCCTATCAATTTATTGTCCAGGAAATACTTGGTGACAAGCGCATCCGGGTAGCCGGGCAGCTTGTCAATGGAAACCGTGGTGAAATCCGGTTCCTGGTACATGGCTTGCAAATAGCGCCCTACTTCGCCGATGCTGGGCATGTAAGCTTTAATCGTCAATGTTGTGCCGCTGACTGCGGCATCGGTATAAATCACCTTGGGGTCAGAGTAATGGGAAACCGTATCCCAGAACTTCACCACAGATGTGTTATACGCGCGCACGGCTTTCACATAATCCACTTTGGCTTGCAGCGGCGCAATTTGGCTACGCTGATTAGTGGCCTGCATCTTCAGCGCATCGGTCTTGGCTTTGCCCGCTTCTGCGGCTGTGGCCTTAGCTTCCTCGGCGGCGCGGGCATTGCGCGTAGAAAGATACAAGCCCAGCGGCACTAGCACGCACAAAGCAAGCAGGGCGGCAAACCCAAGCGAAATCTTGCGCGTCAGGCGGCGCTGAGAAACATACGTCGGCAGCAGGTTAATACGAAGCATAAATACCCTTGATTGACAAACACGCGGCGCGCAGGCCGACTTTGCCCCACTCGGAACACGCAGGCATTGCTGCTATGGCACCCCTAAAACTATGGCACCGAAGCGCCGGTGGCGGAGGCAGCGCCTTTTTTCGCTTTGGGCGGTTTCGGCGCTTTGGGCAGCTTCGGGGCAGGGTTGGCATCAAAAACGACGCCGCGCACCGCCAGCCCCATCGCGACCGCGAAAGTCGGCGCGATTGTCTGCAAATAAGCAGGATCGTAGCGCTTAGCGCTGACCGTGACCTGAAACAGCGGATCGGCAAGACTGACCGGCACTTGCAGCTCGTTTTGCAGAAACTGTGCGAAGTGAGGCAGCAAGGCCCCGCCGCCTGTCAGCAGCACCCGGTCTACAGAGCGACCCTGCGCCCGGCTGCGATAGTAGTCTAAAGAGCGACGCAGCTCGGTGGCAAGTTCCCCGAGCACCGGCGCAATCGCTTCAAACACCTGCTCGCGCAGCTCGGTTTCGTGCGCGCCGCCGCCTGTCCCGCCAAAGCCGAGAGCGTCCCCTTCGCCGGGAGGCATAAACGGCAGCGGGCCGCCGCTCAGGTCTGGGCGCCGGGCAAGGTTCAGCGTGCGCCGGGCAATCGGCTGCGTTCGCTCCAAATCGTCGGGGGCAGGCGTTTCCGGCGTGGTGAGAAATGGGTTCTGCCCGAACGGGTTGGCTTCGGCCTCCGCAGGCGCGGCGGGCGTGCCGAACGGATTGGGCACGTCAAACTGCGTATCGGTATCCTCAAAAAACGCCGGAGCTTCTTCCTCCTCCTGAAACTGCGGGCCTTCGTAGCCTGACGCATCGCCGTAGGCGGTGCCGGTATACACCGCCATGCGGTCAAGCTGCACCTCGCCATAGTCGCGCTTGACCCGTTCGGCCTGGTCTAATGGATAAGACAACAGCTCGGCAATGGCCCGCGTCAGGCTGTCTCCGGCCAGCGGCAAGGAGCGCGGGAACACTAGCTGCCCGCCCTGGAAGATGGAAATGTCCGTGTTGGACGCGCCGATATTAATAACCGCCGCTGTTTCTTCCTGCGGCGTGTCCAGGTCGCCGAAGTTGCCGGTGAACTCGGATTCGGCGGGCGCGGCGCTGGGCAGTGTGGGCGCAGGCGGACGCACAACCGGCTTGCCGTCCGCGATGTCCAGCAGGGCGCGGCCTGCCGCCAGCGGCTCAATATCAATGGCGGCGGGGTCTAGCCCTGCCGCGAACAAGGCGTCAATGAAATTAGACACCACATCCTGCTGCGCGACAGCCAGCAGCACTTCCATGTTGGGATTGGCTTCGTCGGGCGGGCCGGTCATCGGCAGCGCCTGATAATCCATGACCGTCTCGCTTGGCGCAAACGGCACATGGCGCTCCACTTCCCATTTCATGGTTTCTTTGAGTTCGGCATCGGTCATCTTGGGCACTTCAATGACCCGCACGACAACCGTGTTTTGCCCCGCCACGCTGCCGATGACGCGCTTGGTGCTGATGCCGTTGTCTTTAAACAATGCCTTCAGCGCCTGCGCCATCACCTTGGGGTCGGTGATCATGTTGTTCTGCACCGCCCCGACCGGCGTGGGCGCAATGCCCAGAGCCGTGACAGCAAAGCCCGCCTTGGTGGGGCGCACTTCCACGGCTTTGATCTGCTGTGACCCAATATCCAGTCCGACAATTGGCCCGCTTGCCATGACACTTCTCTCTTCTGCCGACTGCGCCTGTCCGCCGCTTGCCTCTGCGGGGATGCGT
>JAABUU010002369.1_pt1 | contig 27109 bp, 21 predicted proteins | sample 5559301 | NCBI WGS metagenome assembly JAABUU01 (sample SAMN10711884, study PRJNA513360) | rock metagenome | isolation source: Antarctica rocks | place: Antarctica: Victoria Land, Richard Nunatak white | reverse complement strand
TCAAAATAATGATTTCATGTAGACGAGAAATGAAAGCTTAAGAAGCAGAAGTGTTGATCTTGTTCTGAGAGCAGTTCTTTGACAAGTGACTCGAGATCTTGCAAATATAGCAAACGATAGATGATCTTGCTGACTCAGAAATAGAAGAGAAAGTAGACTTAACATAATCAATTATCGAAGTCGTTACTGACAATGAAGTAGCAGCACGTTTATCAGGTACGATCGTGACTTTGGCGATGACAGTGCGAAGCTGACTGCGTAGCTGATAGTTGACTCGCTGTTTATTATTCACATCTTGAAGAAAGATTCTTAAGCGAGTGAGCGAAGTAAAATTCTCTGAACAGACTGATAGAGTGTTCTGCAAGCGATTATTGATTTTATTCTGAAGATCGTTCATCAGAGTGCGATCGTCGTAGTCTAGATAGCTGAATAGCTTCATAAAGTCGAAGTAGAAGACATTGAAAGACTTGTCTGTTTGTCTCAGAGCGTTGTACTTGCGACGACACTTTTGATTTCTATTCAGTTCATCGTATATTTCTTTCAGATGCTCAAATAGCTCGTAGATCGAGATGTAAGAATGCGAAGCGTCATGACGACGTCAAGCGAAGATATGTTCAGCAGCATCATCTTCTAGTCTAGATATCACATAGACAATACAGATATTCTCATTATCGAAGTGATCGACATTAGTCTGAAGCTTGTCGTTCATCTTGATTCTTCAGCTATTTCATGTTGATTCATCTTCGTCGATGAATACAGAGAGATTCGAAAACTTGAAAGACTTGTGATGATCATTATTGAATAAAGTGAACGACTTACGTCGAGTATGATTCTCGATAGATTGACGAGATAGAGATTCCGTAGAAACTCGAGATTCAGTAGACTGACGAGATCGAGACTGATTCGCTGAACGCTGTCTCTTTTTTAGACTCAAGACTTTCTCTCGTAGTTCGACGATAGTCTCTTCTTGAGTGTCTATTGTCATTTGATTGATCTCTAGCTCATCAAGTCTCTTGATGTGATCGACTTGAACATCGATTCATTGCTCGTTGAGTTTCAAAGTCATGTCTCGTTGATCTCTTAGCTCGATCAGCATCTTAATGATCTCATCTGACTGATCAATAGCTCATTGACGAAGTTGTTGATTCATGTTGATGTTTCATGAGATAGTGACATTCTGAGATTTCGCTGAAGCATCGAAAGAAATAAGAAAAACTCGTCTACTAGCAGTGCTTCTAAGCAGACGAGCTGTTCGTGACTCGACTGATTCAGAGTCGCGTGTCATTGTGAGAAAGATAAGAATAGATTTGATTGTAGTAAGATTGAGTGATTGGTTTGATAAATTTGAGTAAATTTGCAGATGTGTTTTGATGAAAGTAATTCAAAGAATCTCTTGCGAATTTTCTGAATAAACGAAGTAGGTTATTTCGTATCGTCTACACGTCGATAGCAGAGTAGTTGATTAGCATTTATCTACTGTTAGAAGTCGATCTAGAGCGAGTCATAGAAATGTCATTTAACTAATAGATAAATGCTAAGAAAGAAAAGTATCTACAGAAAAGAACTCGATTCTTATATGTGTGTTTCTCAGCTCTGTGCTAGGCTCGATTGGGTTGACGTCTTACACATATGATGCAGAGTCTCAATGATATCATCTCTAGATCAGATTCTTGCTAGACTCGATTAGAATGAAATCAGGCGAAGAATAGACGAAGGCTAGAATCGTAACAACAGAAAAGAAGCTGACTACATATATGTGTTTCTCAGTCAACGCTAGACTCAATAGAAACTAGTCAAGATGATGAAGTGAGAATAAATCTGACAAGATTAGAAGACTGAGTCTGACAAGACTAGAATCGTGACACTTTCTACTAATCTTTTGATCAATCTTTCTATTGATCTTTCTACTAGTGAGCTTTCTACTGATCTTTCGATCGAGTCATCTAGTGAGCTTTCTACTGATCTTTCAATCGATCTTTCTATCAATCTTTCTATCAATCTTTCTATCAATCTTTCTATCGACTTTTCTATCAATCTTTCTATCAATCTTTCTATCAATCTTTCTATCAATCTTTCTATCAATCTTTCTATCAATCTTTCTATCAATCTTTCTACTGAGCTATCTATTGAGTTATTGACTGAGCTTTCTATCAAACACTCTATCAAACATTCTACATGCTTCAAAATACGTGTCGATCAAATGCATAACACGAATCAAACAATGCTTTCTACATGACTTTCTACATGACTTTCTACATGACTTTCTATCAAGCATTCTTCATGACTCTCTATCAAGCATTCTTCATGACTCTCTATCAAGCACTCTTCATGTTTCTCTATCAAGCACTTTCGCTGATCTTTCTACTGATCTTTTGATCAAGTCATCTAGTGAGCTTTCTACTGATCTTTTGATCGATCTTTCTATTGATCTTTCTACTAGTAAGCTTTTTACTGATCTTTTGATCAAGTCATTTACTGATCTTTTTACTACATGACTCTCTACATGACTTTCTACATGACTTTCTTCATGACTTTCTACATGACTTTTCATCAAGCTTCAAATTGCTTCGTAATCAAGAATCAAATTTGTTTTCTATCAAGCTTCAAACATGACTTTATCAATCATTCTACATGACTCTCTATCTCTCTAGTTTACTCATTAACTTTCTCATTAACTTTCTCATTAACTTTCTCATTAACTTTCTCATTAACTTTCTCATTAACTTTCTCATTAACTTTCTTATTAACTTTCTCATTGACTTCTTCATTGACTTTCTCGACGCATATATTAAATAACTATTATTTAGATAGTCAAATCAATCATTAATTATTCAACGTTGCAACTACGTATCAATGTTACAAATGTCAAAATAGTTGTGTTTATTGAATCAAATGATAAAGACGCATACTGCGCTCATGAGAATGCTAAAGATGCTAGAAATGTTAAGAATATTGACGCTTTTATAAATATGTCTCAGCTAAAAGTGACGCAAATCTGAAACATGAGATTAAATAAATATTTGAAATATTGATCGCTAAAAGCGCTAAAATCTGTCTCTCTCACTCTTTACAAATTGCAAATGCAAAGATGATTTTTTTAATTTTTTTTAAATATTGAAAAATGTCATTAAGTTTTAATTCATTCAAGTAAAGTTTATTCACATTATTTTTTATAATAATAAACAATGCATTTACATTAAATGTAAAAATAATCAAGCATATTCATTTCTTATAATTATTAACAAAAAAGAAAACATTAAATAAACATTAATCATAAAAATGATTAATCATTATTTATATCTTGAAGAAATGATTCTTGATTAATAAAGCATAAACTTATAACTTAAAAAACTTTACTTAATATTAATTTAGTCAATTTAAACATGTGAAAGTAAATTTACAATAATGAGTTGAGCAACAGTTAAAGTAAACATATAAAGAAAGTAGAAATAAAGATCAAAGCAGAGATAGATTGCAAGTTGAAAATAAAAATAAAGAGCGAAGATGAGAGCAAGAAGATAGAAAGAATGAAGTTTCAACTGAGTTTATATCAAAGCAACAACAAAAGACTTCAAATGATAAAGACTTTTATGAAATGTTTCAAATTTGATCAAATGTAAATTTGCTTCTAAAAAACATTTACTCTCAACAATACTTAATTATTGATGATTAGCTTAAAGAAATATAAGTATCTTTGAAATCTGCAGCTGTTCATCTGCAGCTGTTTAATAGCTGAACTTTATTTTGTTGATCATTAAATTTAGTTGAGAAAGATGTACATGTAGTAGTAAAAGAAAGAATGTGTTACAATTCTAGTCTTCATTTATTCTTCAACTAGTCTTCATCTGATTTCATTTTAATCAAGTTTAGCAAGAATCTGATTTAAAGTGATGTCATTGAGTCTCTGCATCATATGTGTAAAACATCAATTCAATTAAGTTTAGCACAGAGCTGAGAAATATACATATAAGAATCAAGTTCTTTTTTGTAAATACTTTTCTTTCTTAGCATTTATTTATTAGTTAAATGACATTTTTATGACTCACTTTAAATCAATCTTTAACAGTAGATAAATGCTAATCAACTATTTTACTATCAACATGTAGATGATATGAAATAATCTACTTCGTTTATTCAGAAAATTTGCAAGAAATTCTTTGAATTACTTTTATTAAAACACATCTGCAAATTTACTTAAATTTATCAAATCAATCACTCAATCTTACTACAATTAAATTTACTTTTATCTTTTTCACAATGATACACGACTCTGAATCAGTTGAGTCATGAACAGTTCATTTGCTTAAAAGCATTGCTAGTAGACGAGTTTCTCTTATTTCTGTTGATGCTTCAGCGAAATCTCAGAATGTTGCTATCTCATGAAACATCAACATAAATCAACAACTTCGTCAACAAGTTATTAATCAGTCAGATGAAATCATCAAGATGCTGATCGAGCTAAAAGATCAATGAGACATGACTTTGAAACTCAACAAGCAATGAATCAATCTACAAGTTAATCACATTAAGAGACTTAATAAGCTAGAGATCAATTAAACGACAATAGATACTCAAGAAGAGATTATCATCAAACTATGAGAGAAAGTATTAAGTTTAAAAAAGAAACAACGTTCAGCAGATCAGTCTCAATCTCAACAGTTTATAAAGTCTTGAACTTCTATTGAGAACTGTACTTGATGAGAATCATCTACTTTATTTGACAATGATCATTACAAGTTTTTCAAGTTTTCAAATTCATTTATATTCATTGATGAAGATAAATTAACATGAGACAGCTGAAGAATCAAGATAAACAACAAGCTTCAGACTAATGTTGATCACTTTGATAATGAAAATATCTGTATTGTTTATGTGATATCTAGACTAGAAGATGATGTTATTGAGCACATCTTCACTTAATGTTGATATAATGCTTTGCATTCATACATCTTAATCAACGAGCTATTTAAGCATCTGAAAGAAATATACAATGAACTGAATAGAAATTGAAAGTGTCATTGTAAGTACAATGCTCTGAAACAAGCAAACAAGTCTTTCAATGTCTTTTACTTCAACTTTATGAAACTATTCAACTATCTTGATTATGATGATTGCACTCTGATGAACAATCTTCAGAATAAAATCAATAATTGCTTGCAGAATGCTTTATCAATCTGTTCAGAGAATTTTACTTCGCTTACTCGCTTAAGAATCTTTCTTCAAGATGTAAATAATAAACAGTGAGTCAACTATCAGCTACGCAGCGAACGTTGCATTGTCATCGTCACTGTCATTATCAAAGTCATGATCGTATCTGATAAACACGTTGCTACTTCATTGTTAATGACGACTTCAATAATCAATTATGTTAAGTCTATCATTTTCTCTACTTCTGAGTCGACAAGATTATTTATCATCTGCTATACTTGCAAGATCTCAAGTCACTTATTAAAGAACTGTTCTCAAAACAAGATTAACACTTCTGCATCTCATGTATTTAAACTGATCACGTCAAGTCGAGTACTTGAGTTTGAGTCAAGTACTCGACTCATCAAGACTCAATTTGAGTCAGAATTCTTGACTTGAGTATTTGAGTTGAGTTGAGATGTTCAACTCAAGTATTCAAGTCGAGTCAGAGAATTGAAATTGAGTATCGATTCGAAATTTTCGACTTGACTCGTCAAGACATGAAGATAAATAGATAGATGTTTTATTATGACTTTCTATTATGACTTTCTATTATGACTTTCTATTATGACTTTCTATTATGACTTTCTATCAAATAGTCTTCATGTTTTTCTATCATGACTTTTCTTCATGACTTTTCTTCATGACTTTTCTTCATGACTTTCTATCAAACTGTTAGAACTCTTTCGCATGTGATTACGTAACAGCAATGATTAGATAATCATTGAGTAATCAGAATTTCGAAGTGATCGCTCTGATCGCTTGAATCAGAGATGATCACAGTGAGCATGACGAGCATGATGCTCATCTTGCTCATCTTACTCAGGAATGATCGAAGTGATCATTCAGAGCAGAAACGACTTGACACAATTCTTCTATGTCTATATAATGATGATTGTTCTCTTAGATAGAAGCTTCGTGCTTAACTCATGTAAGTAGTCAATACATATTATTGTCTCAGCTATCTTCAGATCTCAAGTCTAGTAATAGTGATTACTGTTTGATCTCTGTATATATCTTGTGTTGTTAAAGAAACAATCGTTACACTTTGAGCATCACTCTTTCACAAGATATCAGAGACGTTCATTTCTTTCAGTCATGTCTAGTCAGTCAGAACGAGTCACGCTCAGTCAAGAAGCAAGCATCTTCAGCGCAGATAAGATCAAGATTTCAACATCGAACTTGTATCATGACGATTGAAATAAACTCGAAGCATATCTAGTACAGATAGAGCTATACATCAAACGACACTCATTTCAGTTCAAGTTCATCGAGAATAAAGTACTCTTTGCATTCATCTATCTAAGAGATAATGCATTCACATGATTTCATCACTATCTAACGAATTATCTGCAGAAGAAATCAGAGAAACGAGAGAAAGAAATCAACACGATATTTCGTGACTCTCAGACGTTTGAGAAACGTCTAAGAAGAGTATTTGAAGACATTGACAAGAAACGTACAGCAAAACGTCAGCTGTACAATCTGCAACAGAAAATCTTCGCAGCGACTTATTCGATCAGCTTTCAGCATATTGCAATGAATATGAAATGAAACGATGCAGCTCTCACCAGCCAGTTCTATCAGAAACTGCGAAAGAAAGTCAAGAATGAAATCGCTAGAATCGATAAACTCGTCGACTTGCAGAAGATGATATTCAGAGCGATGATCATCAATAACAGACAGTATGAGAGACGTCTGAAAAAAGATAGAGAATCAGCTATGTCAGTAGTATTGAGTCGAAAGTTCAAGAAGAAACGACGACAGTCATACTATGACTCTCAACCTATGAAGTTAGACGCAACTCGAAAGATATCAACGAACGCTCGTGATAAGACAGCTCAACAGAGCAAGACATGTTACACATGCGAAAAGCTGAATCATTACTTCAAGAACTGTACTCAGAATAAGTACAAGAACAAGTCAAAGTCTTATGACAAGCAAGACAGATCTTTCGCAGCAACGAAAGAAGATCAGAAAGACAAGCATCAAGCGTTGTCGTGAACAGCATGTTATGAGAACAACTGTCACACTCATCTGAGCGATAAGAAAGATTCTGAATGATATTCGAAATTCTCGCGAAAGAATCGCTTCTACACAGCAACTCATCGTCAATCAGAAGTACACGATGAAGATAGTGATGAAAGTTCGTTCACTATGATCGCGAAATCGAAGATTCTCGACAGCGAAGCATATGACTCGAATAGATCGAACGACATCAAAGAAGCTATTCATCAAGCAGTCAAAGAAGAAAATCGACTTAGCGAAACTCTACGAGCATTCACTATTGCAGCAGAAGATGCTCTCGATCAAGAAGAAGATCGTCTTGAGGTAAAGAAAGATCTCAGAAAGCTTACAAGTCAAGCAAGCTTTATAAGCATGTACAATGAATTGTACACTCTCTTTAAGCAGAAAGAGAAAGATTTTTCACAGCGAATGCAACAGATCAAGAATGATATACATCAAGCTATCTATGACACTATGCAAGATGAGTCAGTCGCATCGCGCAAAGACATTCGATATCGTGATATAGTCATGAAGAAGTCATTCACAGAAGTCAAGTTCATCAAGCAAGAAGAATATGTACTCTCTGATGAAGATCACATATTCAGAGAGCTTAGACAGATGACAGAAGTCATCAGAAAGAGGTTTGATCTGTGTGATTCGAAGAAATATTCACTTAAGAAGATCAATTCGAATCGATTTCAGTACATAGAACAAGTATTGAAAGAAAGAACTTCTAGTTCAAAAAACTAGAAGACTCTTCGATCGACAGATCATCGAAGAAGTCTAGTCAAGAATCAAAAATTGAAAGCATATTTATCTTCATCAATGACTCGTCGCAATTACGAGTCTGAATCAAAGTTAATGATCACGCAGCACGACTATTCATAGACAGCGACTGCATGAGAAATTACATATCTTCAGAATTTGCTGAAAAGACGCAAATACTTACGCAGAAGAAGAAAGAATCTTACAATCTGCGAAACTTCGATGAAACATTCATGAAGTACAATAACGAACTAATAGATCAAGAAACTCGACTCATTCATTTGAGACTTGAACGACATTGAGAAAAGTTACGTTTAGATGTTACAAAGCAGTCAGGCAGTGATATAGTTCTAGACATATCATGACTTCGTACGATCAATTCGATGATCGATTGAATCAATGAGACAATCGCATTTCTAGGTACAGAAACGACGCGATTGCACTCGATATTGAAGTCATCACAAGAAGTGAAGATATTCGTCATGACGAGCGAAGAAATGCGCGAAGAGTTCAGAGAAATCAATGATGCACAGATGTTATGAAGCAGAGAGATTCAGAGCGATCATTCGAAGAATTTCGCTATCGCTATTATCTTTAAAGAATATCAGAAATACAAGATTCTGTTTGAGAAAGAAAGTGATCAGAAGGCACTATTCAAACATCAATCGTGAAATCACGAGATTAAGCTCGTTGACGGCAAGAAACTCACGAAACAGTTCATATACTCATTGTCGGCAGAAAAGCTCGATGCTTTGCAACAATATCTGAAAGAGAACATGTGAAAAGAATTCATTAGAGAATCACAGTCGTCAGCAGAATATTCAATTCTGTTTGTTTCGAAATTGAATGAAAGTCTAAGACTATGTGTTGACTACAGAGCACTGAATAACATCACGATTAAAAACAGCTATTCATTATCGCTCATAGCAGAACTGCAGAATAGATTGCAGAGTGCACAGTGATTTACGAAATTCAATATACTTGAAATATTCAATCGAATACAAATTAAAGAAGAAGACGAGTGAAAGACAGTCTTTCGCACTCGACTAGAACATTACGAGTATTTGATCATGTCTTTCAAATTAATCAATGCTTCAGTCACGTTTCAGATCTTTGTGAATAACGTGCTACGACGTTATCTGAATCAATTCGTCATAGTATATCTGAACGATATATTAGTATACTCAAAGACGAAGAAAGAACATGTGTGACATGTTAAGAAAGTTCTACAGACTTTGAAGAAAGTCGACCTGCGCATTAAGTCAGAGAAAAGTGAATTTCATGTACAGAGTGTACAGTTTTTGAAATTCATAGTCACGTCTCAGAATCTAAGAATGAACTCAAAGAAGATAGAAGCTGTTACGACTTGATCGACATCAAAGTCAAAGATCGAAGTTCAATTCTTTCTAGAATTTGCGAACTTCTATAGACGCTTTATAGAGAAATACTTCAGAATTGTCTTGTCACTTACAAATCTTACGAGAAAGAACATATCGTTCGTGTGAACTGAGAAAGCAGAAGAAGCTTTCAAGAAGCTGAAGAAATTGTTCATCTCTCAGTCAGTACTGATCATGTTTGAATCAGAAAAACTCATTACGCTCGAGATGAACGCGTCAGATGAAGCTATTGAAGCATGTATCAGTCAATCAGATGATAAGAAACGTCTGCACTTCATTGCATTTCACAGTAGAAAGTTTACAGACGCTGAATTGAACTATGAGATACACGACAAGAAGCTGTTAGCTATTGTCGACTCTTTCAAACAATGAAGAGTGTATCTGAAAGAATCTAGACATCAGATTCAAGTATATACAGATCATAAGAATTTGCTATACTTTACGATCACAAAAGTTCTAAATTGAAGACAGATTAGATGATTGAAAGAGTTGTCATCGTACAACTTTCAAATTCAATATCGAAAGAAATCTGAAAACTCAAAGATCGACGTCTTGAGCAGAAGAGCAGATCATATGACAGATAGATCACAGATAAATCAGACTATCTTGCAAGAGAACTCAGATGATTCGATTGTCTATAATAGACAAAACGCAGTCACTTTACGAATCGACAACAGAGATCTTGAGAAACGAGTAAAGCTAGAGCTAGCGAAGAACTCAGTCGCGCAGAATATTATAGAGAATATCGAGAACAACGAGAACTTTGAGATTATCAATGAAATACTAACATTTCAAGATCTGATCTATGTTTCAGCAAGATGCAGACAAGAGATGATAAATGATCATCACAAGTCAATGATACACGAACATTAAGATTCGAATAAGATCATTGAGAGAATATCTAGAATCTACTATTTTTCAAAGATGAGAAAACAGATAGAAGATATTATCAGAAAGTGCAATGTGTGTATTCGTACAAAACACAATCGACATAAATTCTATGAACTTTTGAAAAGTCTCAGCACATCGAATCATGCGTGAAAAAGCATAGCTTTGAACTTTATAGTCAAGCTATCTAAGTCAAAGAAAAGAGTCATCGAAACAACATACAACTTTATATTGATTATAACAGACAGATTAATCAAGTACGAATACTTCTTGTCATATAAGAAAGCAACATTCGCAGAGAATTTGACTTACACGTTTCTAAGAACGATTGTAGCAAATCATGAACTATCAGACGAGATAATTTCGAATAGAGACAAGCTCTTCACATCGAAATTCTGAAAATTCTTGATGAATCAGTTAGAAATTCATCATAAGCTGTCAACAGCTTATCATTCGTAAACAGATGAGCAAATGAAAAGAATGAATCAGACACTGAAACAGTATCTCAGATGCTATATTAACTATAGACAGAACGATTGAGTACAGCTACTGTCAGTAGCACAGTTGACTTTCAATAGCACAACGACAGAAGTAATCAGTGTGTCATCATTCTTTGCAAACTACGAGTTTGAGTCAGAGACTTTCAAGAAATCGCGTGAATTTGCACAATTAGCTCAAAAAGCTACGCTACAGATAGAACAATTGCAGCTGCTACAGAAAGAATTACAAAAGAACATACAGTTTCTTAGCAAGCGCATGATTCTGTATGCGAATAAAAGAAGAGATAGAGAATCTACTCTTAAGAAGAGAGACAAAGCGTATTTACTAAGACGAAACATCAAAACGAAAAGATCAAGTAACAAACTGAATCACACAAAGCTAGAATCTTATAAGATTCTAGAGATCAAAGAATCGATTAACTACAAGTTAGATCTGTCAGCATCTATGAGAGTACATTCGATATTTCATATCTGTCTCTTGAAGTCTGCAGATTCGAATACATCAATTCAAACAGAATCTTCAGAAATTGATTCAGAAAGTCAGAACGTCGAATACGAAGTAGAGAATATACTGAATCGACAGAATATTAAAGATCAGCTTCATTGATTAATCAAGTGAAAAGATTACGAACATATCAAGAACACTTGAGAATCGAAGAAAAATCTCAAGAACTGTCAGACGCTTCTGCGACAGTTTCAGTTGAGAAACTCAGTCAGTCAAAGTCTGGTGAAATCTCAACCTGCTCGAAGAACACGTCAAAGAGAAGATCGTTCAGCGAGAGCTCGCTAGTCTTTCTCTCATTCTTCTCGAGCTCGACGATGTTTCGAAACTTTCGTTCAATCATCATCTGTTTCTTGTTCTTCAGAAACACAAATTGATTTTGCAGACGAGTAGTTCTCGCGAAGATCTCTTGCATCTGTTTGTGAGCGTTCAGCAGCTCATCAAGAACGCGATCATGTTCTGTCTTTATTCTTTTTCACTTCATCATCGAGAAAGTAAGGTCGCACTTGCGATCGAGACGCACACACTCGATGCAACGATCGAATTCATTGTCAACACGACATTTCTTTTGCAAGCGACTGCAGTGTTCACAGAGACGCATGACAGCACGCTCAGAACTCATACGTTCAAGAAAATCTCTGCGACGCAAGATAGAGTTTTTGATTGTGCGATGAGAAGACATGAAGAAAAAAGTGATTTTCAAAACGAAAATCTTAGAAGAGAATCTAGTGTTAGAACTCTTTCGCATGTGATTACGTAACAGCAATGATTAAATAATCATTGAGTAATCAGAGTCTCGAAGTGATCGCTCTGATCGCTTGAATCAGAAGTGATCACAGTGAGCATGACGAGCATGATGCTCATCTTGCTCATCTTGCTCAGAAATGATCGAAGTGATCATTCAGAGCAGAGACGGCTTGACACGATTCTTCTATGTCTATATAACGATGATCGTTTTCTTAGATAGAAGCTTCGTGCTCAACTCATGTAAGTAGTCAATACATATTATTGTCTCAGCTATCTTCAGATCTCAAGTCTAGTAATAGTGATTACTGTTTGATTTCTGTATATATCTTGTGTTGTTAAAGAAACAATCGTTACACAAACAGTCTTCATAGTTTCTCGTCATAACTTTCTATCATAGTTCTCTATCAAAGTTCTCTATCAAACAATCTCTATGTTTCTCTTCATGTTTTTCTTCATGTTTTTCTTGATGTTTTTCTTCATGTTTCTCTTTATGACTTTCTATCAAAAAGATAATGCAAAAAGATAATGCAAAGGCGAAAAACCGGAAAAATTTCTATATTTAGCTCTCTTGACGTCATTTTCGATTTCTTGACGAGTCGAGTCAAGAACTCAAATTGAGTATCAACTTGAGATTAATATCAGATCGAGTTAGAATGTTGAAATCAAGTATTCAAGTTGAGTCAGAAGATTGATATTAAGTACTTGAGTTGAATCAGAAGATTGATATCAAAACTCAACTTAATGATCAGTTTACATGCATTCATTCTTCGTTTATATGAAATCATCATTTCGAAGAATAAAGAGAATGAGAAAATGTCTTCTTTCGAAGATAACAAGACAAAAAACTAGAGACTTTCATCAAAGACGTGATGAAAAAGATGTTAATTTCTTCAATGATGAGTATGTCAGATGATTCTTTTGCTTTTGAACTCTTGACTATTGAATGTGTACTTTCTAGCAATGAAATTAGTTACTCATTGAAGTTATTGATTGACATTGAAGCTGCTGACTATTTATTCATTGATGAAGTGATTGCGCAGATTGTTTGTGATCAGTTGCAAATCAAACTTCTGACTTTGATCAAAGCAAAGTCAATTCAAGAATTTGATGATCATTATGCTAAGAAACTCATTACTCATGTCATTTATTCAAATCTGACTGTTCAAGATCATACAATTGATACAGCTTCTATGTTGATCACTTGATTAAATCAACATCAAATGATTCTTGAAAAAACATGAATAAACAAAATCAATCTAGTAATTGATATGCAAATCAATTTTCTTTGATTTTTGAATTTTATCTCTAATCAGAAATCGATTATTCTACTCACAAGCAACAAGATAATCACGAAGCAGAAGAGTTTGACTTTTACTCATATATTGAAGAAATCTTTCACTACATCTCAACTCAGTTTGAAATCACTTTCTTTCAGTCAGTTAAAAGAGAAGTTCATTAAATTGATTAAACAATCAAAATCGCTTGAAGCAGTTTCGTTTAACGTCAACTTTAAATTGATGTTTAGTCTGAAATCAGCTTTCAGTTTAATCAACATATTCATGATAGAGACAGTTGCATATAAAATGTTAGTCAAATGATCAAACATCAAGATCTTTGCTGTTATCATCTTGAAAATCAATCGACTCATAACTACAGTTGAAAACAAGTCTGAAGAAGTGAATCTGCATGAGCTTTTTCACGTTGAAGCTTTTGAGCAAGTCAAGATTAAGCTTTTCTTTGAATATCATGACTATCTAAACATCTTTGATCAAGCAATGATCAATCAGCTATCATTGCATCGTTTTTATGATTACAAAATTGAGTTGATCAATGAAGAAATGCTTTCGCGAAGCAGACTATATCAGATGTTCAATCACAAGCTTCAAAAGATAAAGAAGTATCTGATCAAACATTTGAAAGAAGAATTCATTTTCTTCAGCTTTGCATCATACGTCTCGCTCATTTTATTCGCTGAAAAGAAAGATGAAAGTCTGCATTTCTGCGTTAACTACAGAAAGCTTAATGCTTTGATTAAACGAGATCACTACTTTTTGCTCTTGATAGACGAGACTCTTGCTTATATACAGAAAAGCAAATATCTGACTCAATTAAACATCATTGTCATGTTCAATAAACTGTAAATGCACTCAGATAGCGAAGATTTAATTATCTTTATCATTTTCTTCAACTCATACAAATATCATGTAATGCTCTTTGAATTAATCAACGAATTGATGTTCTATCAACACTATATGAACGACGTGCTGTTCAAATATCTTTATCAGTTTTGTCAGACTTATCTAGATGACATTATCATTTACAGCAAGATCTTGAAAAAACACAAGCAACATGTACAATTGATCTTGAATAGACTACAAGAAGCTGATTTACAGATAAACATTAATAAATGCAAGTTTCATGTTCAGAAAATCATCTTTTTGAGACTTTTGATGTCAATCGAGAAACTTAAGATGAATTCACGAAAGATACAAGCAGTAGTTGATTGATCTACACTCAATAATCTCACTCAGATGCAGTTCTTCATTGACTTCTGCAATTTCTATTGATGCTTTATTAAGAACTTTTCGAAGATTGTTCGTTCAATGATTCAACTCATTCAAAAGAAGATCATATTTGAATGAAATGAGACTTGTCAAACTGCATTCGATCACATGAAGAGATGTATGACTGAGACTTTTATACTTCGTCACTTTGATCAAACTTATGATTTCATTTCTGAAATCAATTCATTTGACTATGTTAACAATGAAGTTCTGTTTCAATATGATGATGAAGATGTTTTACATTTGATTGTCTTTTATAGCAAGAACATGTTTTCTGCTGAATGCAACTACGAGATATACAGTAAGAAACTGCTGATCATAATTCAAGCTTTTAAACATTGATGACTTGAACTGAAGTTGATCAACATTTCTATCAAGATGTTCATTAATCATCAAGCACTCATCTCATTGATAAAAGATAAGAAGTTGAGTTGATGATAAATGCATTAAATTCAGAAACTAGCTGACTTCAACTTCAAGATAATGTATCAATCTGATAAACAGAACATTAAAATCAATGCATTAACTCGTTGAGCTGACTTCATGTCTAAAGATCTTAATGATGAATGCATTTAATATCAAAGAACTACTATTTTGACTTTGAATTGAATGAAAATTGTTGATTTAAAGAAGAACATCAATGAATCAATCTATAAGCAGATTCTTGAGATTAATGAGATTGACGAGAATTGTATGCTACTTCGCGAAGCAATAGCAAGAGACGAGACACAATATAAAGATATCAAATTAAAGAATTGTTGAATTCAGAATGAAATCTTATATCATGATAGTGTTATGAATGTGTCAAAGTTGATTAGAGCTAGTTAACAATCTAGTCGAGATCTGATTTAGATCTGACTCAGACTTGACTCAGATATGACTCAGCATCTTTTTTCTTTTCTAGCATCTTCTAATCAACTTCTATTGTCTTCTAGACAAACACACTTCTTTATGTTACGAGTGATCAACAAGTTTCTATGACAAACACATTTCTTTGTGTCATAAACATCTTTTGAATCAACATCTTTCTTGTGTTTCAACACGTCTTCTTTGAGACTAACGTCGATCTGAGTAACTACTATATAAAGCATGTTCTTCTTGTATTTTGTATCTTTTTTCTTCTGTATTCTTAAAGTCTTAGTTATAGTTATCTCTATAAATCAAACATTCTAGTCACGCATGCACTCTGATTAGTTTCTAGACACGATTTCAACATTACTTTAAGAATTCATTAATCACATGATACTGATCTTTATACTCATTCAAATTCACTCAACTGACAATGAAACGAGTATAAAGAAATTTGTGTATCTGATGATCAATGACATGAAAAGATAGAACAACATCAAGAAATCAATAGAATCAATGAGAACATATGATCATGTGATTGCTAGAGAATCTACCGCTCAGTCAGTAGCATCATTTCAAATCGATTAATAGAATCAACGATAAAAAATCTTCGTTGATTGCTTGAGAATTACAAAAAACTCTCTCAAATCAGTAACACTTTTCTTTGAAGACTAAACACTTTAACAAATGATCTCACTATTTATTGTTGAGCATTCTCATTCGCTCAATCATCAAAATTTTCATCATGATTCAATCATCTGTGAATACTCAACTCGATTTCTTCAAGAGTAATCAAAGTCTTGATTCAGTCATTTACTTCGAGTTATCTTCTCATTTATTGAAATTTCTTAAAACTGACTTTGTACAAAAACATCATCAATTCATGTCTCATTCTCAGACATTTGATGAATCTCTGAAAGTCTCTATTCTTTGAGATATCAAAAATGTAGAGCAGCTACAACACTGAGTCAAACAAGACTCAGAAGTTTTTCTAGAAGATCTAAACAATCTTCGAACTCAACGAGATTTAGATGTAAAAGCTTGTGAGCTATTTGATAGAATACTCAGCGAACAAATATGAAATACTCGTTTCAAGAAAATTGATCAAGCAAAAGAACAATTGAATCTAAATCTTAAAAAGCTTCAAGATCAGCTGATGAAACTACAACATTGACTGCGATTGACTAAAGAAGATACTTCTACTTCTTTCATCATGTTCAATTCATTCAAGCAATTTCAAAAGCTTTCGAATTCATCTCTGTTTACTGATGAAAAAGAATCTATCTGAGATGATTGACAAGAAAATATTCGCGACAAGCTAGAAATCAACGTCGATCATTTCAACAATGACAGAGCTATACTAGTCTACATTTATTCTCAAATCAGCAAAGATGCAGTCAAAGTCACTGTAGTCAAACGTCAGTGAGATTCATTGAACTCTTATTCAACAATCAATGATCTACTAGATGAACTTGTTCAGCTTTATGATGATTCTGACAAAGAGACAAACTTTCGAAGAAAATATGCTAATCTTATTCAAGAAAAGAGCAAATTCAGCAACTTCTATTCAATATTTCAACGTCTGTTCTTTTATCTAGAGTATCATAAAAAGCAATTGATCATTGATTTACGAGACAAGATAGTCTATCATCTTCGTGCAGCTTGAAGTAGTCAGCTGATTCAGTCAGAATTGTTAGAAGTCAGCATAGAGCGAGTCATATGAATGTAATGTAACGAGTATATAAATGCTAAGAAAGAAAAGTATCTAGAAGAGAAGAATCGACTATCTATATGACTCAGAAGAACATAAGCTAACTCTAAATAAAATTGACTTCGAAACAAGTCTATGTTCTAGCGACGAGCGATCGACGATAGCTCTCAGAATAATCAACATAGCTATCAACGAAGATGCGTAGCTAGAATCGTAACAAGAATCTCTCAATGAAATTCATAGTTATCTGATTCGTTTGAACAATGAGCATTGAGTCATGAATGACATCAAAGAAAAGAAATTCTTGATTAAAGTCAGAAAGCAAGTCATCTTTGCTGAGAAACGAGATTCATTGAATCTCTATAGAAAGATCGAAGTCACTACATTCGTCGATCATTCAAAGTCGTATGACGTGATTTTAACTAGCGTCAAAGACATTGATCTACAAGCTGAAATCTGTTTCATCTGTCACAAATCAGATCATACTTCTAGAAAGTACTCTGATTGATCAAGAGTCAATGCATTAAAAGATGATGAGTTTGATCAATTTACATTGAACTCTGAGTTTGATTCTGATTCAAAAAACTAGCTATCTTTTCTAGAATCATTAAAGAGATAAAGATCATATCTTTGTGCAGTCAAATTGAAGTTCTATTGAAAGAAAATTATTTTGAAAAGTCATTTCTGATCAATGCTTCTCTTATCTCTCAGAGCAATTCTTTCAGTCTTCGCTCTTTAATAGATAGTGATTTTGTCGTCTATGAGATGATGCTTTAAAGTATTGAAAATGATCATCGTATTGCAATTGCACTATACATGAACATCAACAAAAGATGCAAATATTAACATATACGAGCAATAACGTCAAATATATATAGAGACGTTAAATGATTCAAATTATAATATATATCTATTCATGAAAGTTATTGTCGCTCTGTTTAACGATGACTTGAGCAACTCGATGCTTCTGATTCAATATAAAAGAATTAATATTCTTTTCTATATCGAGCTTGTTTCATTCATTCATTCAAGCATGTTCTAATTCAGCTTTATCTTTTATGAAAGATCTTTGATTAGCTACACGATTCTTGAGCAGATTTCAGACGTGTTCGATAGAATTCAGATCGAGACTGTTGTCTGATCAATTCAGAATCATGATGTTCTGCTTTGCAAATAAAGATTTTTGTCATTGAGAGATATGACAGAAGACTTCATTCTGCATTAATAAAGTAGTGCTCATAAAGCAGTGAGTGATCTGAAATCGATGATAGACAGATAATAGTAAGAGTCGCAAGACGCATCTGTTGTATTTATATCAGTTAATTTCTTTTCTTTTGAAACGACAGCAGAGCGAGAATCTGAACGAGAAAGCTTTCAGATCTTGTTGCAGACAATTCGTCTTCTTCTCTGCATGAGCTGCCTGTTTTATAGAGCGTCGTAGTAGATTTTCGGCAGCAAGAGCTGAGATAAAGACTTCGCGATTCTTTTTATTCTTGAGCTGATAGATGTAACAAGAGCTCTTTCAATTCAGAGCTATAGAATCTCAAAACATGAACGTTGTGTATTTGAAAAAGATCTTTTCACAGCAATCTGACTTTCACTCTTCTTCTTTCGTTCGTGTGACGTGTATAAAACTTCGCAATTCTTTCAATTTAACAGAAGTTTCATTCGTATAAATGACTCTATCTCATTTCTGTCTTGATATTACATTTCAAAACTCTTTATTTCTACATCAGTCTAAATGCTTCATTTTCATGATCACGATAAGATAAGACTTTTGACGAGACGAATAACGTTCATATTCAGCTTTCTTGAAGACTCTCTCTATTGTAGATCATGAGACTAATACTTCACATTCGCGTGCAATCGTGACTCATGATCTGCGTCGTCATTCATAGCTAGATGTGACTAATTTGATCATTATATCAATTTGCTTCTGACATAACAATGAAGATCTTTCAGAACGAGACTCAGAAGTAACGTTTTTCTCACGAAAAGACTTCGTTTCATGAGTTTTAACCTGTTTGTAAGCATGATTGCTTATATTTGATATTGATGTCAAAGAAACTTCGATGCAAGTCTGTATGACGCGTAAAGATGATCGATTCTGATATCGAGCGTATGCAATAGCTGCTCAAGTGATTGAACTGATCTTACGATCGCGTTTTTGAGCTGACATAGTGATATAGAGCGAATAGAATGATTATAAGATATATATTGAAATATATGATAGATATAAGTACTTATGTAATCAGCTACGTTGATTCTTAAGACTGTACAATGATCATTTTCAATACTTTAAAGCATCATCTTGTACACGCTGATACATGACAAGCTAGTCAATAAAATATGTCAGAAACTTGAAATACAATTTATATTGCTAGCAAAAGAGAAGTTAATACGAAACTATGATGAAAAGTTAGTTAGAAAGACTATTACTCATAAGATTCTACTCAATCTCATGATCGAAAGTCATAAGAAATTGACTATGTCAATGCTGATAGCTGATATCAAGCATCATGAAGCTATATTGAGCAAACTCTGAATGAACAAAAATGAAATATTATTGAACATGAGACATGATACTATCGTATTCTCTGATCAATTAGATACTTCTATTTCGATTTTTTCAATTGCATCAAATATAAAGCATTCAAGTTGATCATGATCAACTTTGATTTCTTCAGCAGCTCACAGCAAGATCTCTAAGATGCTCAAGCACTCAGTTTTATTCTTTCAGAAAGAGTCATTCTTGATTCAAAACATAAATGTTGTCTTTTTTCAAGCACTAGTAAAACGAAAAAAGAAGAATCAGACAGAGATTTTTACTATGTTCATTGAAGACATCGATAGAAAAATCGTCTACAATACTCAATGCAAACTAAATGTCATAAACATCTTCTCAGTCAATGAAACGACTCAGAATCTAAAAGATATTAAAGTCAAGCTTTCATTGAAATATCAGAATTTTCTAGACATCTTTGATTGAGCTCAAGCAGACAAGCTATCGTCTCATCGTTTGTATGATCATAAGATAGAGCTTACTAGTGACGCAACGTCATTTCGCTGTCGAGCATATTGAATGTCTCTTTACAAGCTTTAGAAAGTAAAGAAATATCTGAATGAGAATCTTTTCAAAGAATTTATAATCTCTAGCAAAGCTTCATATTTCTCATTCATTCTGTTTATCTTGAAAGCAAATGAAGATCTATGATTCTGCATTGACTATCAAAAGCTCAATGCTATTATCAAAAGAAATCACTATTTTCTATCGCTCATAAATGAAGTAATTGACAAAATAGTTGATTGCAAACATCTGACTCAATTAAATATCATTTCAACTTTCAACAAACTGCGAATGCATTCTGATAGTGAGAACTACACTATCTTTATCATTGCTTTAGAAGCATTCAAATCAAAGATGTTATCTTTCAAACTTATCAATGATTCTGTCTCATTTCAGCAGTATATGAATGATATTCTTTGAAACTTTCTAAATGACTTTTGTCAAGTCTATTTAGACGACATTCTGATCTACAGCAAAACTCAACGAGAACATCAACAACATGTCAAAATAATATTAGATCATTTATGAGAAGCTGATCTACAAGTAGAATTTCAAAAGTGCGAATTCAACGTAGAAAAAACTGTCTTCTTAAAAGTCATAGTTTCAGAACAGAGTCTTTGCATGAACTTTATCAAAGTGAAAGTCATAGTCAACTAAGCTACGTTGATCATTTTAAAGAAAGTTCAGAGCTTCGTGAAATTCATTAACTTCTATCGTCGTTTCATTAAAGACTTCTCGAAGCTAGTCAAATCGTTCACTCAGTTAACTAGAAAGAATACGTCTTTTGTATGAAACGAAGTCTGTGTTCAAGCTTTCAATGATCTAAAGAAACAAGTCAGCTTGATCTCAGTACTACGACATTTCGATTTCAAATGACAAGCTATTCTAGAAATTGATGCATCTAACTACGTCAAAGATGAAATTCTATCACAGTACAATGATGAGAAAGTTCTTCATTCAGTAGCTTTCTACAGCAAGAGCATGATTCTCGCTGAATGCAATTATCATATCTATGACAAGAAATTGCTAGTCATTATTTAATGTTTCAAACATTGAAGACTCAAGCTTGAATGCATTGAACTACTCATTCAAATATTCATTGATCATCAGACTCTGAAGATCTTCATGAAAAATAAACAGTTAATTTGACGTCAAGTCAATTATCTAGACATTTTATTTAAGTTCAACTTTCAAATTATATTTCAATCAGGTAAAATAAACACTAAAGTCAATGCTTTAATCAGAATGTCTCTGATCGACGTTTCTGAATCAACTCAGCGTACTGAAGATCGCTATCAGATCATTCTGACATTCAATAAAGTAAATGTTCTAACTATCAAATCTGAAGTTGATTTTTATCAACGAGTAAAAGATGTCAACAAGACGAATGAGCTTTGTGATGAGTATAGACAAGCTATAAGAGAAAACACGCTCAAGCTACATAGCATTGAATTGAAGCATTGCAAGATCATTAACGACGTTCTGTTCAGAAAAGATCTACTGTGAGTTTCTGAGAAAATACATACAAAATTGCTAAAGAAAATTCATGATCAGTCTTTCATCTCTCACTCTGACAATCGAAGAACTATCAATCTAGTTCAATGTTTCTACTATTAATCAGATCATCAAGCAATGATTAGACGTTACATTTGAAACTGTCATGTCTGTCAACGAAGCAAGACATTTAGAAATAGCATCAATGAACTTCTTCATTCTCTCTTGATTTCACAGAAATGCTGAAAAGATATAGTTATGAACTTCATCATTGAGCTACTTCTATCAAAAGATTATAACGTCATTTGCACAATCATATGTTGTCTCATCAAGAAACATCACTATGTCTTCTGTCATTGAAAAGATGATGACATCTCAGTCGAAGATGTCACGATTCTAGCCTTGTCAGACTCAGTCTTCTAGTCTTGTCAAATTTATTCTCGCTTCGTCATCTTGACTAGTTTCTATTGAGTCTAGCGTCGACTGAGAAACACATATGTGTAGTCAGCTTCTTTTCTGTAGCTATCTTTCTTTCTTAGCATTTATCTATTAGTTAAATGACATCTCTATGACTCGCTCTAGATCGATCTCTAACATTAGATAAATGCTCATCATCTACTACTCTGCTATCGACGAATAGATGATACAAAACAATCTATTCAGTAAGAAAAATTTGCAAGAAATTCTTCAAATTTGCATCATCATTTTAGATTGCAAGAAATTCTTCGATTCTACATTCATTTTCATCAGTCTATTCGCAAGAAATTCTTTGAATAAAGCACTCAATTATTATCTGAAATTCACAAGAAATTCTTTGAATTTTCACTCATCAAAAAACATCAATTCAAAACATCAATTTCTCATTTATCTTTATCTCAACAACTTCTACCTTCTCTCATCATGACACGCGACGTCAAGTCAGTTGAGTCTCGAACAAATCGCCTGCTCAGAAGCACTGTCAATAGAAGAGTTTCACTTCTACTCATCGATGCTTCAGTCGAAGCTGAGAAAGCTGTCATTGCATGAAACATAAACATCGAAGAACAACTGTTTTATTGAGTCAGCAATCAACTCAACGAAGTCATCAATATGCTGAACGAGCTTCGAAGTCAGCGCGACTTGACTCTACAACTCAATAAACACTGACTTCTCGTACAAGAAGATCACAAAAAGAAAGCGAAACAACTAGAAGTTGCTTTTGATAAGAATGATGAGCTAGAGAAAAAGATTCATCAGCTACAAGGCGAGCGATTGAACTTCAGAGCGAAACAACGTCAAGCTGATCGATCTATGTCTCGTCAAGAGACTCAGTCAGTCGAGCATCGAGTCAATCAGAAAGAGATCTCATCGACTTCTGAAGTCGATCAACGTTCTCGAAGCTTACGAAAGTCATTCACTCTATTCGATAACGAGAACGATCATCACAAGTTCATCAAGCTTTCGAATTCACTCATTTTCATCGAAACAGATGACTCTATCTGAGAGACATGAAACATCAAAATAGCTGACAAGCTCGATGTCAACGCGAATCATTACTCTACTGAAAAGATTCGTATTGTCTATGTGATTTTCAGACTAGAAGACGATGCTGATCAGCAAATCTATGCAAAGCGTCGTGTTGATGCTTTCTCACTCTATCAGTCACTATCAGAGCTACTGAAACATCTGAAAGAAATTTATGAAGATCAGAATCTGATTCGAAAGTGTCGTTGCAAATACGTCGCTCTGAAGCAGCTCAACAAGCTCTTCAGCTCTTTCTATTCAGAATTCACTAGAATATTCAGCTTTCTGAACTACGACGATATCACTCTGATGAACGACATTCAGAATAAAATCAACAATCGTCTTCAGAACGCGTTGTCAGTTTGCCTCATAGAGTTTAGCTCGCTTGATAAGCTCAAGATCTTTCTTCAAGATGTGAATAACAAACAACGAGTCAATTATCAGCTACGTGACGAGCAACGAACAGTCAAATCGATAGCAGCTTCGAAAAAACGTTTCGTTTCTTCGTCGACATCAGCATCAGCTTCAACTACTAGCTATGTTCGACTCGCTACTTTTTTCACCCTCGAATCTGAACGATCAAGAATGTCAATCATCTGCTTCAACTGCAAAGTATCGAATCATCTTTCAAAGAACTGCTCTCAGCTGAAGACTAGTACTCTGACATCTCGTGCATTCATTTCTCGTCTCAATGAGATCATCATGTCGAAAGAAGAGAAGAAATTATTTACAGAGAAATCGAAGAATGAGACAAAAAACTAGTGACTTTCATCAAAGACGCGATGAAAGATGTGTTAATTTCTTCAACAACGAGCAGCTCAAATGATCTCTTTGCTTCGAAATCTTTGACTACTGAATGTGTACTATCTAGCAATGAAATTAGTTACTCATTAAAGTCATTGATTGACACTGAAGCAGCTGACTATTCGTTCATTGATGAATTAATCGCGCAGAATGTTTGTGATCATTTGCAAATCGAATCGTTATCTTTAATCAAGCTCAAGCCAATAAGAGAATTCGATGATCATTATGCAAAAAAGCTCATTACTCATGCAATTTATTCGAATCTGACTGTTCAAGATCATATGAAACGTTTTGTTTCTATGCTGATTACTCGATTGAGTCAGCATCAGATGATTCTCGAAAAAACATGAATGAATAAGATCAAAGTAACAATTGATATGAGAAACGATCATCTTCAATTTTCTGATTCAAAGACTCATATTGATGCTAGCTCGATTTCTCTTTCTGTCATCAAGAAAATCGCGATAGAACAGAAGAGTTCGATTTCTATTCAAATACTAAAGAGATTTATTTCTTCTGTTGTCACTCGACTCAGCGAGAAGTCATCTTCATTCAGTAAAATCGTGAAATCATCTAATTCAGTCAACTTCGCTTCGTCTTTTGATTCAATGAACATAGCAATGATAGAGACTGCAGCATATAGATCACTAGTCAAACGATCGAATGTGACTACTTTCGTGATCATCATCACGAAAATCGATCGACTTCTAAAAACAGCTAGAAATAAACTTGAAGATGTAGATCTACAAGAGCTTTCACACGAAAAGATCTTGAAAGAAGTCAAAGCTAAGCTTTCTTTGAAATATCATGACTATCTAGACGTGTTTGATCGAGCTATGACTGATCAACTACTCTCTCATCGTCTCTATGATCACAAAATCGAGTTGACAGACGAGAAAACATCTTCTCGAAGTCGTCTCTATCATATGTCTGACTACAAGCTTCAAAAGATGAAGAATTACCTGATTGAACATCTGAATAAGAGCTTTATATCTTTCAGCTCGACCTCATACACTTCGCTCATACTATTCATCGAAAAGAAAGACGATAGTCTGCGTTTCTGCGTCGATTATAGAAAGCTCAATGCTTTGATCAAACGAAATCGCTACTCTCTACTCTTAATAGACGAAACTCTCGCTCGTATTCAAGATAGCAAGTATCTGACTTGATTGAATATAATAGTTGTCTTCAACAAACTACGCATGCATTCAAATAGCGAAGATTTGACTATCTTTATTACCTCTTTTGACTTCTACAAATATCACGTGATGTCTTTCAAATTAATCAACGACTCGACTTTCTATCAACACTATATGAACGACGTGCTGTTTGATTATCTACATCAGTTTTGTCAGATCTATCTAGATGACATTATCATCTACAGCAAAACACTGAAGAAACATAAGAAACACGTACGACTAGTTCTACATAGACTACGAGAGATCAATCTACAGATGAATATAAACAAATGCAAGTTTCATGTTCAGAAGATCTTTCTTCTGAAACTATTGCTATTCATCGAAGAACTAAAGATGAACTTCAGAAAAGTACAAGCAGTAGTCGAATGATCTACTTCTACAAATCTCACTCAGATGCAGTTCTTCGTCGACTTCTGCAACTTCTATCGACGTTTTATAAAGAACTTTTCGAAGATTGTTCATTCTCTGATTCAACTAACTCAAAAAGAAATGATATTTGAATGAAATCAAGCTTGTCAAATGATCTTTGATCATATGAAGAAATGAATGACTGAAGTCTCTATTCTTCGTCATTTTGATCAGAATAGAAAGGCTATTCTTGAAACAGACTCATTCGACTACGTTAACAATGACATACTTTCTCAGTACGACGACGAAGAAACATTGCATTCGATGATCTACTACAGCAAGAATCTGAGTCTCGCTGAGTGCAATTACGAGATCTATGACAAGAAACTACTAGCAATCATTTGTGTCTTCGAGCATTGACGATCTGAGCTGAAATTGACTGAGCTATTCATCAAGATGTTCACTGATCATCAAGCTTTAACGTCATTAATGAAAGATAAAGAGCTAAGTAGACGTCAAATGCGCTGAGTACAAAAGCTCATTGACTTCAACTTCAAAATCATGTATCGCTCAGACAAACAAAACATCAAAGTCGATGCATTGACTCGTCGAGTCAATTCAGTTTCTAGAAGCTCAGAAGATGAGTGCATTCACTATCAATGAATCACTATTCTGACTTCGAATCGAATGAAAATTGCTGATCTAGAGAAGAACATCGAGAAATCAATCTATAAACAGATTCTTGAGACTAATGAAATCGACGAGAATTGTATGCTACTTCGTGAAGTCATATTAAAAGATGAAGCTCAATACGAAGATACTAAATTAAGAGATTATCAAGTTCAGAACGAAATACTATATCGAGGTAATCTTTTATGAATTCTCTTCAATGAGCATCTTCAAATGAAGCTAATTCAAGAAGTTCACGATCAATCTTTTATTGATCATTTCGAAATTCTCAGAACGATGAAGATCATAAGAAGATACTACTATTGATCTTCAATGCGAAAGACAATAAGTCGATATATTCGAAACTGCTACATTTGTCAGCGATCAAAGACTTCTCAAGATAAATTCAATGAACTACTACATTCTCTACTCATACTCGAACAGTGATGAAAGAACATAGTCATGAACTTCATCATCGACTTATTTCTTTCGAAAGACAAAAACGTCATACTAACAGTGATATGTAAACTGACAAAGAAACGACATTATATTTCTTGCTTCACTGATGACGAGAAAATCACAGCAGAAAAAACAGCTGAGCTAATGCTTCAGTGAATATATCGAATACACAATTTACTCGATTTCATTGTTTCGAATCGAGACTCTCAATTTATCTTCATTTTATGAAAGTTGCTTTGCAAAAGACTAGACATTAATCTTCAACTCTTCACAGTCTATCATTCTCAGATCGATGATCAAAGTGAACGAGTCAATCAGAACGTCGAAAGATATCTTCGATTCTTCTGTTTGTACATGCAGAATGACTGAGCTAAGCTACTACTCATGATCGAGTTCGTCGACAATAATGCTCTGTTCTCAGTCATCTTCTCGATCTCTTTCTTTCTAAA
>JAABUU010002366.1_pt1 | contig 27130 bp, 22 predicted proteins | sample 5559301 | NCBI WGS metagenome assembly JAABUU01 (sample SAMN10711884, study PRJNA513360) | rock metagenome | isolation source: Antarctica rocks | place: Antarctica: Victoria Land, Richard Nunatak white | reverse complement strand
GAAAACACTGACCAGTCGTCGGTGTGAATCGGTACGACGGTCTGTGGTTGTAGCAAGCGCACCGCTTCAAGGCCGCCCGCCGCATCGAGCGTGACCAAGACGCCGAAGCCAGCGTGCGGAATGCGCGCCGCCCAAATGCAATAGCGCGACGTCGATGTTCGGAAACCGTTTGGGGATCTCGTGTAGCCCGGCAAATAACAGCGTATCGCCGCTGATGTACATGCGTAGCGGCGAACCATCGCCGCGCAGCGTATCTAGGGTGTATCCGTTGGTCTGGGGCAACAGCATAGCGACGGCTTTGGGTCCATGTTGCGCGGGCACGGCCGTAATGGTTACTAATCCGCGCGGCCGACGCAGCAATGTACAAAGCGAAAAAAGATGGCGGCGCGTCGTTTCGCTTCTATACGACGGCGTTGCACGAGCGCGCATGCGCGCGGCATGCGCCCGAACGCAACGAATTCACCCTTCATTACCAGCCAATCGTCGTAAGTTTGGGGCAAGCCGTCGCATTTGAGGCGTTGCCGCCGAGCTCAAGCGCCTGAACAAACGACATCACTAAGGCCTAGGATGTAGCATCGTCACGGTGGTCGTCGCTTCGGCATTCTTACACACCCGTCGGCCGGGCTCGCCACTCTCCCTTCGAGCCGAGGTGCATCCCTGGGCGTAAACGAGAGGACACCGTACGTCTGTCGCCCGTCCCCGTGGCGTCGCAGAAGGTAAGCGTTTCACGCAACGATCTCGAGCTTCGCCTGGCGCGATCGGGACGTTAAGCCGTGCCGGGGCCGCTGTCGAGGTGGATGGCGCGGCGTCCGCTGGACACATCGGCGTTCGGGTCGGCGATTAACCAGTCGCGCGAGTCGGCGATAAAGGAACAGCGGGCGTGAACAGCTGCCTCACGTGCGATGACTTGCAGCTGACGACCCGCCGACCGTTCTGCCATGACGGAATCGGCGAAACGGCGCAAGCACATAACATCTGGCAGCGCGATATTTTCCAGCTCGATGATCACCGTATCGGCGCCCCTTTCGAACGACCGCCTCACTCGGAACATCAACTCGTTGCAACCCGGTTCGTCAAGCACACCGTTCACAACGAGCGATACGCATGGAGGCCGTGTCCCGACGCTCGGCGGGGCAGGTTCCGATCGCGCTTCAGTCGGGTCGCGTTTCACCGCTATGCGAAGCTCGAACGCCATTGTGGTCTCTCCCTTCGCGTTGCGTTTTCTTTCTGCTTCTGCTAACCGACCATGCCGACTAAGCCGAGGTGACCAAACTTGCGCTGAGAACTGCCGCGAAATGGCATCGCTCTCTTAAAGCTTGACAAATATCAATAAGACCGGCGCCCGAACAGGTGTGCGAGCGCGCGAAACGACTGAGCCGCTCGCAAGAGCGCGGGCGGTCTCGGTAAACGAGGACGGCTATGTCGAACGACTTCGTCGTGCTAACGACGCGGCTTGCTTCAGGGATGTCCATTCTCGCTGCCGTTCTTATCGGCACGCTCAGCATTTTTGCGCTTGCACGTGGCCATCAGCGAGCCGTTCCGGCCATAGCGATTGGCCGCCGGCTTCGCACCTTGGAACTCGGGGCGGGGGTCGGGATCGCGGTCGCAATAATCCTCGGTGCCATGCCCGCGCTCGCCTTCCCGTTGGACAGCGACCGTTTTACGCGCTTGTACGGCGTGCTGGGCCCCGCGATCCAAGCCGTGATGGCGGCGCTTGTCGTCCTCATCATTGCGGTCGGCGTCGGCGCCGCCTTTCGCCGACCGGGGAACGGCCCAACCGGTCGCACCTGAGCTGCTCTCGAATAAAAGAATTCAGGCGAACTAGTTCTGAGGCCGCGACCACATCAATGTTGGCTAAGATCGCGCTAGATTTTCGTGGATTATGAGCAGCTGGCGGGGCCGCAGGCCTCCTAAGAAGAGGCCGTTCTCCCGGCCAGGTGTGCGCGCGGGCTCTATGACCTTACGAGTCCATTAGCCGGCATGCGACGATGACGATGGGCGCGACGTGCGCGATCACCATAGCGCGGGCGTCGGCCGGTACCGCCAGAAACCCCTCGACGGCGACCTCCGCGCCCAGGTTCGCCCCGCGGACGCGACGGTCGAACGCGCCGGGATCCTGCGCAACGCAGCCAACGACAGCGTTCGCGCCATTCGACGACGTCGCAATGCGAAGGACGCGACGTGCGTCGTGTCCGTCATTTACCGTCAGCATGTCGCCAACAAATCCCGAAACGATGATGGCGTGATGAAGCAGCCCCGCGCGGGCCTCCGGATTCATCCTCGAGAGCTGGGCTGCAGAAAGCGTGACGGGGGCCGAGGAGCTCGGCGACGGCCTAGGTGTCGCTTCGCCATCGAGCGCGACGGAGGCCAAGGCCGCCGTAATCACGCCGGCACCGGCGAGCGCCACGAGGGGGTGCGGAGGCGTCATCGTGGCGATAACTCGTCCCGCAGCGGCGGCAAGCCGACCGGTGTGTGCGTCCAGTCTCGAGCAATCGCACGCTGCGCGTCAGCGAGGGACAGATGCAAGCCGTGATACCCGCGACGATAACAGGTAGCTGCGTGCAGAGCGTCCTCGACGGCGTCTTTCTGTTTCGCCTCACGCTTGGGCTCGGGCCACACGTTGCGCAGATCCCAGGCGCCGGCGACGATTCCAAACGGTCGGCCGCCGAGCTCGATCGGAACGAGGTGGTCGATTGTGTAGCCTGACCAGAACGCATGCGGGATGCCGTACTCGCGAAAAATCGCTGTACGGTAGCGACGCCATTGCGCATCGTACGGATGACGTGCGGCGTGCGCGTAACCACGAGTGCAGACTTCTGACAGCGACGCGCCGCGAGTCGCGCTTCCGATCGCACCTGGCGTCACGCGATTGTGTGGCAGGACGAGTGCGCTCGCCGGCACAGCTGCGACCAACCCAATGGCGACGAACACCGCCGCGACGGCGTCAGCTGGACGCATGGCCTATCGCGATGCTCAGCGTATGGGTGATTCCGGCTGCGTGGAGCGGACCGAACGGAGCTGGCGGCCTCGTAGGTGCCAGCCGCGCCACGGCCCGCATCCGACGGTGCGGCACCCGCAAGCGTTCCGGTTGAGACACGCGGGGAGATCGGTGGAAGCGCCATAGCGGGGGTCGCAAGGATCGCGATCGGTGGAACTGTCGCCGGCCGCATCGCTTCGGCGACGACGGCCGCGACGTACGCATGTCCCGCGAAAAGCGATCCTGTGTTGTAGGCTGAGATCGCGTGCCATAGCGCTTCCCGCGGAGCGGGGAACGTCGCCGCTGCACGCGTGTATGCGTTGTCGAGGATACGCGAGGCAACGCTGAGATTCGAACAGGGTTGAAGCATGTCCGACGCGTCGACGTGGTACGCTGCGAAATTCTCGGAATTGACCTGAGCGATTCCGATGTCGACGCTATCGCCGCGCGCCAGAAGCGCGCGGGCGATCACCAGCGCCAAGCGCGCATCTCGCGGGGCGTACGCCCGGCGGGTCGTGTTATCGTGCAGTGCGAACGGACTTCCACCGCTCTCGACGCCGACGATCGCCGCCATCGTCGTCGGCGCAACCGTCGGGGCACACGTTGACAGATAGGCTGCGAGGGTGCCGCCAGCGAGGATCATGGCGATCCCCATGGCCGGACCGGAATGTCGTGCTCAACCATCACCGCCACTTGTGCGCCTTCAACCGTATGTAGCGTGGGCGTGATATTCGCGTCACGCTGGAAGATCGTGGCGCCGGCCTGTGCTATCGATTCGCCGACGGCCTGTCCGATTTGTTGTCCAACGGTCGGATAGCAGTTACCGAAGCCCCCACAGTTTTTGTTCTGCGGCTGCGACAGTTGAGCGCCCGACGTGAGGATGCTCAGCAGCAAAACATTGGTGAAAAGGCGTCGGGTATGGTTGTCGACCTTTGCTCCAAGACCCGACGTGCCGGCAAGGTCGATACCTGGAAAGTTGTCGAGCACGATCGTCGTATCGTTTGTCAATTGGATCGAGTCCCACGCCACCGGAATGCGTGCCTGCCCCTGCTGCACGACCTGACCGCCGAAGGAGCCGCTGAGTTTTGATCCACGGGGCACGACGATCGTCCGGTGCCGCGAATCGTAGATATCCTGGTTCACGTACGCGACGATGGTCCCACCAATCGTCGAGTCAATTGAGGTGTAGAGCGTCGCGGGGATGATCATTCCGCGACGCAACAAATACTCGGACGCCGGCGGAATGATGTAGTCGTTAGGGTCGCTGTAGCGGACGACCGCGCGTTGCGCTGGCGGTCCTGTTGCGCTGTTGGGTGACGTTCCTGCTCCCGTTGCATTGCCGAGCTTGACCTCGAGGTCGGACTGCGCAGCCGCGCGCGCTTCTCCCGCGGCACGCTCCTGGTGCGCAGCTGCGGATTCGGCGGCGAGCTCGCGCGGTGACGCGGATGGTGGCCCCGCCGCCTCTACTTGCGCGGCCGCGGCCGCGCCGCCGGCCGGAGCCGTGGCTTGAACCGGGGGCGCCGGCGGCGGAGCCACGGGCGTCCCCGCAAGATCAGCAGGCGCTAGCGTGGGATCGGCCGCGGGCGATTGATCCGGGACCGCGGCCGGACTCGGAAGTGCATCCGACTGCGCCGTCGAGGCGCCGATGTCTTCTGGTCGCGCCGGCGCGGCCGACGTGATGACGCCGGGTACTTGGGCGACTGCCATTTGCGGTTGAGTCTGTGTCAGCGCACCGAGCTTCGAGGTGATGAACCAAAGCATCAAACCGAAGAAAATTACAAACACGCCGATACCGGCGGCGACGATCGGCTGCCGGATTTGCATCGTACCCGGGACGCGTTGCGGACCGGCTACGAGTTTCTCTGTGTTCTCTTCGTAGGGGCGATCGTGCCCGTTCATCGGCTTGCCCTCGCGATATTCACGCGAACCTGACCCTTGTTGCTGTCGCGAAGCAGTGCGAGCCTATCCGGCACGCCGTCGATGATGTATTCCTCGTGCGCGGCATCGAACGTCACGTTGCCGATTTGATCTTGGTTGCCTTCGCCGACGATGACGAGGACGGGCAGATTCCCGGTAATCCCACCCATGTTCACGTACGTGTGCGCACCGTCGTTGCAAACCGACGTCGGCCGAAATAGCGTCGAGCCGTCGATGCGGTATTTGCTACTCAGCGGCGCCATGCAGGTCCAAGCGGGTTCCGGTGTTCGTGCCGGCTTCGGCGCGAGTGCAACGTTACGGTGCTCACGCATTGCGTGAACGGTCGGCGGATAGTAGAAGCCGACGAATTCCTGGCCTGTCCTGCGTGTCGAAACGAGCCGGACATGATAGGTCCGGCGCGTCGTCGTGATCGTCAGCAGCGCGTGCAATCTTCCTTCGGTTGCTTTGACGAAGACATGCGGCGTGCTGGCGCCGCTCACGCCGTCCGTCATTTTCCAGCGCAGACTATCGGAGATGATCGCTTGATTGATACGTTCACCGGATTGAAGCTCGATGTCGCAGAGGTCGCCGGCTTGGATGTAGACCACGGGGATCTGGCGGCTCTCGACGGAGTATCGCTGCGAGCCATCGGGATAGAGGATCGGGTCCGCGAGCGCCGGCGCCACGCTCGTGATCGCGAAGAGAGCGATCGCGAGCGTTATCATTGCCGGACGCATCACGCATTCTCTCGATTCCAGATCAGGTCCGCGATATACATGCCGTAGGGGTTTGAATACGCCGGATCAGCGCCGTTAGGCAACGTCACCATCCCTTGCGTGAAGTCGACGGTGATCGCGGCATTCCAGTGCTCGGTGGCGGCGACGCGACCAGCCGTATCAATTATCGTCTCATTCCAGTCGGCATCGAAAATATGGTTCGAGCCTTGATCGGGGCGGATGAAGTTCAGTTTGACGGTCACACGGCGTCCCGCGTCGGCGGCGATGACGTCGCGGCTGTGCTGGAGCAGCAGCGATTGCACCGGAGAGTCGGCCAGGATCAACGAGGCGGTGTGATTCTGGAAAGCGTATCGGATCGCCGGATCGCTCGAGACGGAGCGTGCCTCGACGATCCACCGCGCCAGCTGATATTTGATCCACGCCTGATCGGGGCGCCCAGCGGGTTGAAGTAGTGCGCCAGCCCCAAGTGAACCGTCGTTCTTTTCGACGACCACGTACGGCATCTGACGGGGCAGCTGCGCTTGATAGATGTTCCCCACCACGCTCAATGACGCGACGGCGAGCGCCGCAAAAGCGACCCGCGACCAACGGCGCGCGTCGCGCCGCTCGATCGCGTTCATCTCGATGTATTCACGGCCCGGATCGGTGAAACCGGAAGGTCGGCCGCGATCGGTCGTCCGGCCGTTCTCGGCCGACGCAAATTTCGCACCCATGAGTGTCTTCCTAGGTCTCCTTTGGCATGAGTTGAGGCGGTGGGAACCATTGGTCGAGCAGCTCGTTGACGGCATCGAGCACGTCAACCGGAGAGTGACCCACCGGCTTGGCGATTCCGATCGCCGGCGAGAGAGCGGCTCGCGACACCGCTTGTAAGAGTTGAGGCGTTTTGGAACCGTCTACTATGTACGTGCGGCAGCTGGGACACCGCGGCTCGTGTTCTGTGCAAGCGGCCCTTCGTAAGCTGCTTGCATCGTGCTGGCGTTGACACCGAGCTGTTGCGCGAGCTCGGCAATCGAAGGAAGTCGTTCTCCCGAGCGGTACGCCCGGAGTTGCAATCAAATACTGGACGTGTCGCTGAAGCTGGCGGCTCAACGGCGATCCATCCGATCGATCGACGATAATGCAGCTGTACGTTTTGTGTTGCAGCGTCACTCTAAGGAGGTCGCTTTCTCGATCGACGCGATGCCGTTACTTCTAGCCCCTCCCGCCCCGCTCGTGGCCCCTGAGGCCGCGCCATATGCGGCGCCGCCCCCGGGAACGACGCTACTTGCGAGTCTCGCGCCGGATGAGACGAGCGCGGCTGCACTGAATGCCGGCGTTGCTCCGGCGAACGCCGCAATAAGGCTCGGTAAGTTCCATGCGATGATCGCGTAGACGACCGATGATGCGGCGATCGACATGTATTGGACGGGCCCTAGGCCGGACGTATTCGCAGCGGCAGCCCAGTGTGCACCAAGCGATTTCCCGAGGCCGACGACGAGCGTGATCGCAACGAGCTTAAGGCCTGAGACCAATACCATGCGAGGATACGTCTCGGCGAATGGCAGCGTCCAACGCGATCCCATGAAACCGAGCAAGAATGCACCGGCGCCTACAACGAAAAAGATCTGAATCTCGGTCAGAAGCAATTGCGCCGCGACGACTGCAAAAGCGAACAGTACAGAAATGGCCGAAAGGCCCAGAGGCAGCCCTTCCAACGTCTGCGTTACGATGTTATCCTGGCTATCGCTGTTCCAGATCGAGCCTGCGATACTCCAGCCTTGCGTAAAGATATCATCCGGCGTGACGTTTGTTGGAGTGCCCGAAGCAGAAGCGATCGATGTCCCGATACGCACGAAATCTTGAATCGCCGGGATGACGATGTTCGGAGCCTGATTAAGCAGGAACACTGCCGTTCCGATCCAGACGACACGAAAGATGAACGAGCCAAGCAACGAATCGATGTCGCGGTTCTTGACGAAGATCTCGAACACGGACCACGCGATCTCGACCGTGATCAAGCCTGCGAAGATGACCGTAGCCCATCCCATGGCGGCGGTTAACCACGCGCTCGTTGCAGTCTGATACTGGTTTTGAATGCCGTTTAAGAAGCCGCCGCCAGGGGCTTGAGCAATCTGCGCGGACGCAGCGGCGGTTAAGGCGGAGAGCAGCGCGATGGTCAACACGGCAAGGATGCCAAAGCGTCGCATCGGGCTAGTATGTCGACGGGTCTTGTGACGGTGCATGGAGACGCTTCATCGCCTGGTCGGCTTCAATCTGAGCCTGTTTCAACTGCGCGATCGTGAGCTGTCGCTGCTCCTGTAGCTGCGCGATCATCTCGGCCTGCAGCCGCGCCTGCGCCTGCTGCGCTTGGAGGTTACCGCCGGAGCCGTTGGCGAGACGCTCAAGCTGCTGGAGCGTCGCCATCTCTTGGTTCATCTGCGCCATTTGAGCATCCGCGACGCCGCCGGTTATCTGGTCCGTCTTCTGAGCGCTTTGAATCTGCGCTTGAAGATTCACGAGGCGCTGTTGCAAGCGTGTCCAAAGGCCTCGCGTGTTAAAGTTCTGGAGATTCGCCCTCTCGTTCTGAATCTGATTTGCAAGCTGTGAAATCTGATTCAGTTGATTCCTGACTTGCACGATCAAATGGACGGCGTTTACCGGGTCGTGCACGATAGTCACGAACTGCGCTCGCGCCGGTTGAGGGCCCGCTGCAGCGATCGCTGCAAGCGCGGCCACCGTTGTGATAAGTCGCCTCGTAAACGTATACATGGATCATCTCCTATTAGTAGTCGCCGACGCCAACCCGCGCATTGGCTGCATTCGAGCAATCGGGATTCGTCCGGACCATCTCGCGGTTCACGTCGCACTTTCTTAGTAGCGCTCGTCTCTCCGATTTATGCTTTGCGTACCAGATTGGCGTGTGCTGCGCCGTCGCCAGCCATTGTTTGAGTGTCGTTGGAAGCGCATCAGGTTGGGCTGATGAGGCCTGATTGTTACGTTTCGGCGTGCACCCAATAAGGAGCGCCGACAGGCAAAGGGCGATGACGAATCTTGCGATCATGCGATTGCCAATCCGGGGCGAAGAGGAAGTGCGGTGCGTTCGCTGATGCGTTTCAGCTCGACGAGGCGATCCGCAGCCTCCGGACATCCTCGCGCGCGCAACAGCTCCTCACGCCACGTGTCGGGATACCGAGCCAGAAGGCGTCGCACTTCGGCGATGTCTTCGGAGCTGCTGCGAGCGTAGACGGCGAGCTCGGCGCGCGACAAATCCAAATCGATCATCGCGCTGCCGTCGAGCGACGTGAAGTAGTACTCCTTGCGCTGGGTTGCTCCGGCGATCGCTCGAATTTCAGCATCGTTACGCTCCAGCGACTCGCGATAGAATCTGCGGAACGGCCCAGAAGCCTGCGGCGTGGGCAAGAGAATCTTGTTTACGCACGCCGAAATCATCGTGGTCGCGATCGGCGAGTCCACGATATCGTCGAGATTCTGCGTCGCGAGGACAACGCCCGCGTGGAGTTTGCGGTACGTGCGCAGCATCTCGTCGAGCTGAGGCTGCACGATCGGCGACCGGATCGCGGCCCACGCTTCGTCAAGCGGGACGATGGTACGTCGGTTCTCACGTAACCGGCGCTCCACCCAATGAAGTAAGAGCAGCACCACGGGGACCGCGACGCGCTCCTTCTCGCTACCACCGAGGATATTGGAGAGCTCGAAGACCTGAATCGGCGAGTCGGACATCTGGTCGCCGTGGCCATCGAGAATGCCCTCGAGAGAGCCCCCGACGGTGTACGGCGTTAAGGCGAGTCGAAGCGTGCCTTCACGATCGTTGAGCTTTTGGAGAAACGTCGACAGTGACCGGTACGCCGGCGGCGTCGCTTCCATGAGCTCGAGCGCACGATCGATCAGTTCGCGGTGAAACGGTGTGATCGCGACGCCGCTAACGGCGGCAATCGTCGTAAGATACTCGACCAGCCACGCACGCTCGCCGGATTCATCGAGGTAGGTGAATACGCCGAAGCGCATCGACCCCGTGAAGCCGCGCGGGTCGATGTGCTCGCCACCCAAGAATAGCCCGGTCGTGAACATGCCATACTTGTAATCAAGGGCGAAGATTTGATCGCCGGGTCGGCGTGCAAAGTTACCGATCAGGGTGTTCAGTAGCGTCGTCTTGCCGGCACCCGTCGCCCCTAGAATGGCCGTGTGCATGATGTCTTGGTAATGCAAGTCGACTGCGAAGTCGTCGCGCCCGCGCGTCCGCGCGTGGAACATCGGCTCGACGGGACTCACGCACAGCTTGCAGTCGCCGACTTCGCGGCCGCGCCACTCGGACGTGGACAGCAGCATATCCCCGGCGTTGACCGTGTGCAGCATGTACTTGCGGATGTCGTGGTAACCGTCGCCCCAGAGGCTTCCGAGATACGCGTCGATCGCGTTGACCGTCTCTTCGCGCACCGGGAAGCCTTTTGTGCGGAACACCTTCACGAGTTCACGAACCGTCGCTTGAATCTCTGAGACATCATCGCTCAGCAAGACGATTTTGCCGGTGTAGTAGACGTAGCGCACGAGGCCGCGATCGGCGGACTCGAGCGCGGTTTCCGCGTCGTCGGCCATGTTGTTCGCGTCACGGTTGACGCGACCGGTGCCGCTAGTCCCATCGAAGGCTTTCTGCGCCAGCGACTGGCGCTTACCGAACCAACTGCGAAACGCTTCATCGAGCACGACGCGTGCCCGGTGCGTATCCTCGATGATAATGCGCGTCGAAAACCGGAACTCTCCCTTGACGCGCTGCAGAGCGTCGAGAATCCCGGGATAGCTCGCTGGGGGGAAGCCGGCGATGTTGAGCACGCGAATGTGCTTAGCGCCGATGCGCGGTTGCATGCCGCCGATGAGGTCTTGCGATCCGAGCAGGCCGGAGAGCATGATCGGCGTCGGGGGGACCGTCACTGGTTGCTGCTCGCCGTAGATGACGTCGCTGAGCGCTTCGAGCAGCTCGTTCTGCTCGATCGGCGTGCCGCGCTCGTCTTCGGTCGTCCGACCGCCCAGACGACGGATGGTCCCAATCGCGCCGACATGATCCTCGATATCGTCGAGTCCGCGCACGAACTTGCGGAAGACGCGCTCGAATGACACCTCGACCGTGGAGTCGCCTTCCACGATGTAATTCAGGCGTTTCGTATTCGCGTCGGTTTGCGGTAAGTACGTCACCGCGAACAGGAACCGGTTGACGTACCGGTCCGTCGCGTGCGCGATGCGCTGCTCGATCAGCGTGCGTTCGGCGCCCGAACGCACATATGAGGGAGCTTCCAAGGGCGCGGCCGCGCGGCGGATTAGATCGACGTGGAACATCCAGCCTGCGTCGCGATCAAGGAAGAGTTTGTTGAGCTGCGCAACGCGCCGGCGCAGCTCGCCGTAGTCGAGCCCCGTTGGATCCTGGCCGCGAAACTCAAAGGCGGCCATGAGTGCCCCATCCTTGTTGAGCACGATGTCGGGACGCACCAGGGCCGCGTAGACGAGCAGGTCGGCGAAGCCGCGGTTCCATCGGCGGGAGCGTTTGAGTGAATGTGCGCGCTGTGCCGCGCGCCATTCGACGACGAGCCAACCGACGATGACGAGCGCCGGCAGAGTGAGCGTGATCAGGATGGGGATGGGCAGGATCATAGCTTTTGATTCACATGCGACGGTGGCGCAGGCGCGATGATCGACGGTTGCGCGGAGTGAAACGGACGATAGTTGACGTAGCGACTGAACACGTCGGAGAGGATCGGATCGAACTTCGCCGCGCGCCGAAGCATGAACAGAAGGCCGACCCAAACCGCGATTCCGAGAGCGACGTATCGGAACTGACCTGTTGCCGCGGGCAATGCACATAACGCCGCGCACATGACGGCGGGCATGCGTTCAGCCCCGAGGACGAGCTTCGGGCGCACGAGAGACTGATGGATCGGAATCTTCCAGCCCTCGGGCTCCGCGCTCTCGCTCACGGCAACAGTCCGCCTTGCGTCGCCTGCACGCCCAAATTGGACAAGAATCCGCCACCCGAGAGGATGACGAAGCCGCCGATGATGACGTAGACGAGCTTATTGGCAAGGCTACCCCAATCTTCACGATGGAACAAGTTCTGGCCGACGAGAATGAAGATCGCGATCGCGACGGCTGCGCCGCCAAGAATCTCCATGGCGTTACCAAGGCGTTGAATCGGAGCGACGAATCCAACGCCCGCTCCGCCTTGTCCCCCTGAGCTGATCGCTCCAGCGAGTGCGTAGCTCTGCAGTAAGAGCCATGCGAGCGACACTGCAAACGTCGCGGTGAGCTTACGAATCATGTGGTGAACCTCCAAGAACCTAGTTGCCGTTGTGGCGGCAGCAGGCGACAAGTGAGAAGTGATTGCAGTTACCACTGCGGCTGCACGGACTCAAATTGATACTCGCCTTCCTTCCATCCGTGGACGTAGGCGAGATCGGTGACACGATGGGGACCGTCGGGCTCGCGGACGAGACCGACGATGAGGTGAACGGCCTTCGCGATCGTCTTCGAAGGCGCGGCACGGCTGAGCGCAATTTCGACGAGGGCCTCGATGCGGTCAAACGCGTCGAAGACGCCGTTTGCGTGGATCGTACACAGTCCGCCGCTGTGTCCTGTGTTCCAGGCCATCATGAGATCGTGTGCGGCTTCGTCGCGCACCTCGCCGAAGATAATCCGGTCCGGTCGAGCCCGCAACGTTTGCTTGAGAAGCGTTCGCATCGACACGCTGTCCGACGAACGCAAGGCCACCCAATTCCTTGATTGGCAGTAGAGCTCGTAGGTGTCTTCGATCGTCACGATACGATCGCGCGGACACAGCTCCGAGACAAGATTGAGGTACGCGCCTCCAAACGTCGTCTTCCCCGACCCCGTTCCGCCGACGATGATCACGTTGCGCCGTCGAACTACCGCTTCGCGGAGGTGTTCGACGTAATTGGGAGCGATCGTGTTCGCGGTAAGGTAGTCAGCGATGCACAGCGCCGGCACACCATCGACACCTTGGCGACGGTGTTTACGGATGACGAGCGTCGGCTGGCGCACTGCCGGTGGGATCCAGGCCTGGAGGCGGCTCCCGTCTAGGGGCAACTCGCCCTGCAACGTTGGATTGTCCACATCGACGACTTTGCCGAGTTCGCCCGCGACCGTGATGATCGCATTGAGAACGTCACGCGGTTTGAGGCGGGTCACGGGTTCGGGCGTGATCCCAAGGAACAGCCGGTCAACGTAGACCGCTCCATCGGGATTGACCATCACCTCAGTCACCGCCGGATCGCTTAACGCTTCACCGATCGCGCCGCCGAAGACGCGTTCGAGCTCGCTGCGGCGGCGCAGCCGCTGCTCTTCGCGGCCGTCGACGTCCGGCGACGTGTCGTGCGTGGCCATTCCGTTACGCGAGAGCTGCAACACCTGACGGCTCCACTTCCAGCGGATTGACGTATAGCGGTTCGGTCATAATAATGTCGTCGAAGGCTTGATTGCCGATCGAGAGGATCGCGAGCGCTTCGCCGGGTCCAAGCTGGCGGAATAGCTGCGGGTTGATTGTCGACTGCAGTTGCCGCTGCAAGTTCGTGCTTTGCGAACGGGACCCCGACGAGCCGTTCGTCGACGACGAACGCGAACGCGATTTCGAGCGGTTTTCGCGCTCGACTTCGACCTGGCCGAGCAAATATGTGAAGTATTTGATCGTCGTCTCGTCCTCCATCCGGAGGCAAATTTTCTGACGGATGTTTTGCAGCAACGCGTCGGTTAGCGATTGGCTGCCGATCGCGGCTCGAAAGCTTTCGATGCCTTGAGCGGACATGATGCCCACGCACTTTGAGCTGCGCGACTTGTCCCAAAACGTGAGGTCCGATAGCGCGTCGCGCGCGATACTTACGACGGTCTGATACTCGTCACACACGAACACGACCGAGCGCGTCTGATTCCAAGAGCGCTCGATGCGGCGACGCTCCATGACCTGAAAGAACCGTAGCTTTACGAAGGTGTAGACCGTCTTCGCGGACAGACCGAACCGCTGGATCGGCAGGTTCAGCAGGAAGACGGCGCCGTCGACAAGCGCCTCGAGTTTAACGCTCCTGGCGGCGGGATTGCAAAACGCCGCCTCCAGTTCAGGCGTCGTAAATAACGAGAGAATTTGCGACAGCTGCGCCTTGACGCCACTCTTGACTTTATCATCGAACGATTCGAAGACCCCGCCCTCGTAGTCCGCATAACGTTGGAGACGATCGCGATCGCTTTCGGCGGCGGCGCGAACGGCCGCGTCACGTGACGGGTCATTTGCCACGTGTGTGAGGCGCTCGTAGGCTTCATTGACAACGCTTTCCATCTCGTCGTGGAAGCTCGACACAAAGATGTAGCTGTAGAGCGCCGTGAGCGTGTAGTAGCCGGAAACGTACGATAGCACGCCCAGGACGTTGCGTGAGAGTTCAGTCGCGAGCTCGTTCCAGAACGTCGCGTCGCTCGATGTATTGCCGGCGAGCAGTAGCGCGGACTTGATGAACGACGCCGCAATTTCCGGCGACAATCCTTCGAGCAGGTTGAGCGGCGTGCCGCCGATGCCGATCGGTTCGATCGTGCGTCCGGCATGCAACGCGAGAGCTCGGAAGGTTCCCTCAAAGTCGCCCTTGACGTCGAAGGCGAGCATACCGCAGTTCTGGCGCAGCGATTGATCGACGAGCGGGTTGATAATCCGCGTCGTCTTGCCCGAACCCGTACCGCCAAGCACGAGCACGTTTTGCGATGCCTCGTCACCCACGAGTCGGACAGCTTGGCCCGGGTTGATACCGGCGCCGTGGTTCATCGCCAGCAGCTTCCCGGTCGATTTTCCGATGATCAGCATGAACGGCCGCTGTTCGTCGTCCGCGATCAAGAGCGTCGGAATCTTTCGGCCGCGGGTGCGACGCCGGTTCGCGCCGTCGAAGGCGGCCGCGATCGCAAGCGCCGTAACGACGAGCGCGGTCCCCGCGAGCCACCAAGCGAGGTAAATCTGCGCGTTGGTCAGGAACGCGATTTGCCGCGGCGGGCATGTGAAATGTCGCCAGTGCGCGATGACGATGCAGCGCATGTCGAGGTTTACGAGCCACCGCGCACTCGCCAACGGCTCATAGAAATGTCCGTAGAGCGGCCGTCCAAGTACGGCCGCATAACCGAACGTATGGGCGATGAACTGCGTGGTCGCACCAAAAGAGCCGACCATCCCCAGGACGGCGACCAGCAGTGCGATTCGAGAGATCGGGCTGGACGTACTTTTCGCCGTGTTCACCGGTTAATGCGCCGGCGGGAGCCCGACCCGCGACGCCCTCTGGAAATTTGCCTATGGGGAGAGGACGAACTCGCGCACATCGCAGGGTCGCTCAGAGGGGACCATATCGCTATCCAGCTGACCCTTCCGGCGTTTTGACCTAAAGTGGACCGAGCGAGCATTTGAACGGGCATGTGCTTCCCGTACGTGCGTTCGACATCCTGGTTAGAACCCTACCTATTGTGCTTCGACGCCGGGCGCGTCTACAAGATATGGCGTTCAGTCGTCAACTGCGTTGCCGCCGCCCGCATATCCGTATCGCGCAACGAGCGACGGCGGGCAACGCCACCGCATCCCGCCGAGGCTACCGGGTATGAGGAACGACGGCCGGGGCCGAGCGGCGCATGGTCTCGGAGCGCGCAGATGCTTGGTATGGCTCGGCGGAGTTCGGCTCGGCGGCGCTCCGGCGAGGCGATGGGGAACGCGCGGAACGCCTCGAGGACTTGGCCACGATTCTCGAGCACGACGTCGCCATCGAGCTCAAGACGCCGGGCTCCGTTCGCGCTGTTCGGGGAACTCGCCACGTGTCTGACCACGCTGCACGAACGGCGCGGGCCGGACCCGTGCGGGGCGGCGTGGCTCCTCGTGCAATGAGCGCCTTTGGGGGCTCAAGTCGTTCCGACTGATTCGCCGCGACCGGTCAGCTACGCCAGCGTTTCGACGGACCTTCAGACGAACGCGTCGCAGATCGAACGCGCGCCGTTGTTTGTGGCGTCGCGTTCTGGAGTCGCCGATGTGCATCCGCTCAGGGGCCACATCTCGCCACCCTGCGCGCGTCTCAGGATAGCGCGATTCAACGCGACGGTCAGAGTGAGTTTCATGATCTATCGAGCGGAAAGTCTTGCCCAGCCATAGTTTTCAAGCATCACAGAATCATTATTTCATGATTTAGCCATGAGCCGCCTCGGCGCCGTCAATGAAGTCTGTGGAGTCCCTTCTCCGGTGCCCATTCGCGAGCGCAACCGCCGCCGTGACCGCCCATTCCACAACTGCCGCCTCAAAATCGAAGCGATCGCCGGACCGTACCCGACCACGCACTGTGCAATGACGGCCGCGTCGCGGACGACGAACCACCCGGCTTCAAGATCACTGCTTTCGGTAGACTTTGATACCCATTGCTACGGCGTCGAGAATAGCTTGCGGTTGCGCCGGACGAAAGTCGGCAATGTGAAACTGTAGGCCGAACGGCTGGCTGCGTCGACCCTGAAGCACTCCGGTCGGCGCAAAGGCCCTGCTGACATCCCATGTTGCGCCTCCCGGAAAGGTTTGTTGCGCGTCCAGTGGCTCCGGACGGCCCAAATCAGAATGAATGTCATCTGCGGTCATCATAACATCGCCGCGCAGTGGCCGCTTTCCGAGGTTGATAAATCGAACGTCCAGGGCGACGTCCTGGGTCGCGGCATTATAATCAAGGTTCGAAAGCCGTAACCCTATCTGGCGACTAGCGTCTCGCCATCCATGAGCCAAAGACGGATCCCGCCCGGGATTTGCCCTTGGAAAGACGAGCTTCGGCGCTCCTGTACATTCCGTGCTCGGCACTACCGCCGGCTGACCGATCTCAGCCTTTCCCTGCGATTTCCCAAGGCCGACCGATATCGTTCTCGTCCATAATGCTTGTCCCGCGCCTCCCGGCTGGGACCAGAAGGCATGAAATCGGCCGGCGGCATCTGCGACTAGGTCCGAAGCGTCCGCGTAGTTTAACAGATCGACGCGAACCGCAATACCAATACCGGAGACGTCTTGCAACTTCGCAATGGCTGAGTCTTTCTTTTCAAATCCCGCCAGCGCTCCGGAGTACTCATCGACGGGTACGGCCTGCAAGTATCGCGCGTAGTCCGTGGGAGACCAAGTATGCGGATAGCGGGCAACCTCGGTGCTACGGCTGAACGTCCGCCCACCGTCGTGAGAGACCGCGAAGTACATGCCTTGGCCATATTGCACCCACGATACGCCAAGCGCGCCGGCGTTGTCGACCGCAACGCGTAATCCCTGAATCAACTGCTCGGCCGAACACGGCATGACGGCGCGGAATGCAGAACCGCGCAAGATCTGACGCAGAGACCATGTCCGGCCATTGTCGCGCGAGATTGCCAGCATCGCGCGAGCTCGCGACCCTTTACTTTCGATCCACCCGGCAAAGAGCGGGCCGCCAAACATTCCCTTGCCGTCCGCGCGCGCGAGAACTACCGACCAAATGCCGTCCCCTCTACGCAGGATTGCGAAGGATCTGAGCGTTTGGAGCCGCGGAGAGTACTTAAACAGTTCGGCATTCGCCGTTTGCGTCCAAAGGCTCCCGCGCGATTTCGCCGTCGACTGGGGGTGGGGTTGGAGTCGCGATGCAGCGGAAAAAAGTACGGAGCCATCAGGAAGGACTGCCGTTCCAAAGGCATATTCGCCAACGTAATCAAAACGGCGCGGCCGAGGAACGGAGACGGGTCCCTGCAACGATACGCCGCCATCGGTTGACTCGAATGCAACTGGAGCTGCGGGGTTCCAATGGCCCGGAGACGACACCGTTTCATTTCCAAAAACAACAAGCCGTTCAGCCTTTTCCGCGGTGGGCATGAGCACGGTCGCGTATGTCCAATCAACGAAACCGCGCGACACCGTCTTACGCCACGACATCCCGTGATCTCGCGACACAAAGAGTTGGAATCTGCCGTATTCATGGCGCAGAGTTCCATCGTCGGTGTTTGATTCGCCCGTCGTGAAGTAGGCATTTCCGCCCACTCCGTACGTGCAGCTTTCCTCTGAAACCCAGTCGGTCGCCGCGTCCCTCACGCTTTGTCTCCATGTTATTCCGCCATCGCTGGAAATGAACAAATATCCGCCGACAGTGTTGGCGCGTGGGTCCTCGTACATTCCGCAAGCCATCATATAGCGCGGGTCCGTGCGATCAGCGCGCGCCCACACGATCTCATGCCGGACGCCATCTTGCGCGTTCACGCGATGAGCCGAACCAAGATTGATACCGGAAGGCGTCGCTGAGTCGGTTCTCGAGACCAGAAGCGGCAGCAACCCGAGAATGCCGAGCAGATGAACCCTCATCAGCGATTAGAACCTCTGCGTCAGACCAACCGAAATGTCCGGGGGCCCGGCCCATCGACCGTCGTAAGGTTCAACTGGCCGTTTGCCAAGACCGGCGAGACGCCGCCGTTGAACCCGGTTTGGGTGTAGGAATTCAGGTACGGATAGGCATTCGTCAGGTTCGTTGCCGAGAAAGTCACTTGCGACCGCGGCCCGACGGGCAGGCCCGCCGACGTGTCGAGCTCGACGAACGCGGGTTGGTAGTACTGGTTGTTGTTGCCATAGTAGTTCGCATCGAAGCGCAGGAATGCGTTCGTCTGTGTCCGCCAACCGAGTTCCGCGCTGCCTAAGGAGTAAGGAACGGATACGTTGAGCGCGTCTCCGAAGACACCCGTGTAATTGTGCCCGTTGATGATGCCCAAATTCGTCGATAACGGCATCCCCGGCTGGTCGTAGAACCCGCGCGGAAGATTGTATGGAGCCGCCCGCATCAGCGTGCCGCTGGCGGACCAAAACAACCCCCGCGGTACGTCGTGCGTAAGCGCTAATTCCACGCCCTCATATCGGGCGTGCCCGATGTTCTGGTATTGGGATGTGTACAACGGCAGCCCTTTGTACGTACCGGTGACGCTCGTCGACGTGAAGAACTGATTGATCAAGTTCGTCGTGTACACGTCGAACGAGGCCACGGTACGGGTTCGCGGCAAGCGATAATCGAAACCGCCATCATATCCGAACGCTGTTTCAGGGCGGACATTTGGATTGGTAATGAACTGGGCGTAGTAAGTGGGCGCCGTCGGGTTATTGGCAAACGGTGCTGAGCTGCTACCGACGAGGTACGTAAGCACCGCGGGTGCGATCGACGCTCCGGCCGCGAAGCGGACCGAAAGATCGTTTTGCGGCCGCCAGGTGAGCCCTAATCGTGGTGCATCGTAATAGGACCGGTGGTCGGCATACGTCTTGTTCCCGTTGATCGACACATGCGCGTTATAGCTATTGAAATACATGCTCGCGATACCGCGGACTTTCGGCGCGACGTCCACCGCAGCGCGCGCAAGCCCTGACTCGATGACTTGGTAATTCCCAGCGTAGGCATTGGGCGCCAGAAAATCAGGAGACCCAGCGATGCCTTCACCGAACTCGAACTGCGGGGTGTACTGCGTCTTGTCGACTGCGACCGTATAGACGTTGTCTCCGGCGGGCAGGTCGGCTTGTAGTGTGAGTCCGCCAAGCTTCGTGCCGTACGAGTACGTGAAAGCGGGATCAGTCGTCGTAAACGATACGGGCGTCCCGTTGTAAACGGTAGATGTTGGCGACATTGGATCGCCGGTGGCGACACCACCGTAAAGCCGAGCCGTTACTGGGATCGTTTTGACGCTGTTCATCCCGCTAAATGGAATATCGTTTGCGTAATTCTGGAACTGATTGAACTGAATTGCCTTTGCCGAGAGGACCACGCGTCCCACGTCTCCTACGGCGTCGACCGTGAACGCGGATGTGTGTCCCTTACCGAAAAGATAATCCAGGCCGCCGGCATACGCGGATGCACTATTTAGCGGCCCGGCAGGAAGTGTTCCGGCGTAACCCGCGGGCGGCGTGAAAATGTACGACTGGAGCCCTTGCAGCCCGAGCTGGTTTTTCGTCTGGTCGCCAAAGTAGCCGGCCGAAATATTGAACTGGGGCGAGAAATCGTAGCGCAGCTTCAGCGCCTCGCCTCGGTCGCTATAGGCGCTGTAATCCTGTGTGCAGCAAAGTACGCCGGTGAAATAGACGGGACCAGCATTGTTCGCGTTGTAAACCGGATTTGGATTCGACTTCGAATAGCATCCTTGCGGACCGCACGGGACGAAAGGCTGTCCATTTACCGTATCGCTCGTGAAGGGGTCGAGCACGAAATAACCTTGCGTTCCGTAGTTGGGCCCCGGACTCTGGGTTTGTTGATAGCCAACCGCATACGAGAGCTTTGAGCCAAGCCTACCGACGTATTTTGCCTTGAAGATGGAGCCTGCGAAGCCGTCCGATTCCAGCTCTGCGAGTCCACCTGGGCGCGATTCACGCGGATTGATCGTAACGAAATTCACCGTGCCGCCAATTGCGTTGTTGATGGTCGGCGTGCTTGCGCCGGGCCCCTTAACCACGTCGACTCGCTGCAGCAAGTCGGTGTCAAGGAACCCGATGCTGAAGCCTTCGTTACTGACGGCGCCGTACATCGGGTGCCCGTCGATGAGAGTTCCGGTTTCGTACGGGAACCCGCCCCGAACGACGACGAACTCTGCGTTGTCTACAACGGTGCTCTGGTTGCCCTGAAACGAAACGGATCGGCTGACGCTGACGCCCGGAACCGATTCTAACTCTTGACGAACTGTCGGAAGGTCTCTTTCCTCTAACGTTCGAGTAGTGATCGATTGTATCGAAGCGGGCGTCCCGTTGAAGACCCCACTGCTGCTCACGGACACCCGCGCGATTTGCTTCAAGGTCGTTGAGCGCGCCGTCCCACCCAGCGTTACATTGATTAACGTCTCGCCGTCCGTAACGGAAACGTCGGACACTGCCGTGGTCTTGTACCCTTGCCCCACTACTGATACGCGATAAAGGCCTGAGGACAAGTTGGAAATGCGAAACTTTCCGTCGGCTTTCGTGACCGTGCTGGCGTTCTGCGGTCCATCGACCACAACGGCTGCGCCTTTCACGGGACCGCTGGGCCCGCTGATCGTGCCGCTAATGGCACCGGTCGTCGTGGTCACCGTCTGTGCGCACACCGCGCCTTTTACGCTGACTGAGAGGAGCAAGGAGATCACGGCCACGAGCGCCAGCTTGTCCAAAAGCTGTCTAGAATGCCAGGGCTCCGCTGATTCAAAACGGGCGTTTTCCTTGTGTTCCATCGATTCCCCAATCCATGAATAGCATCATAAGCCTATCTGCTTTTGCTTGCCTCGGGCATCGGTGCTCCACCCAATTTAATATCGCCGACGCGTAAACCGGCGGCATTGCGAACGGGGACGATCGCGAGGGCTTCTAGGGCGTCGGTCCGCAGAACCGATGAGTAGCCGCTTCGACGAATGTGGTTCGCCAGAATCGGCGGCAGCGCACGAGAATTTCCGTCATGAACCTTAATTGCTGATCCGATGCCTCTTCCTACGAAAGCGTCGGCGTGGAGACCCTCAGCGCCGATTTTCGCTATGATTTGGCCGTCGTTCCATTTGATCACCTGCGAGTCGAAATTCTCATGCCATCCTCCGACGTAACCTGGCTCTGCCCGCATCGCTGCGCGCACGCGTTCGGTAGCGATATCGGTGGCGACGCCAAAGCGCGCATAAGCGAGGGCGATCTGCCGAAGCGACGCGCCGAAGATCGGCATCCCGCAGCCGTCCACCGCGAGTGCGCTTTCATCGAACGGTAGGCCGAACGCCGGCATGATTCGCGAAGTTAAGTACGTCTGTACGGGATGCGATGGGTAGATGTATTCGTCTACCGAAAACCCGAAGTACCGGCAGATCGCCAGCACGGCGGCGTGTTTTCCCGAGCAGTTGTTTGCGATGGGCGGCCCGACGATAGCCTTGCCTTCCATCGCGGGCCCGCAAAGCAAGGCGCTCTCATCCAAGTCGAGGTGCGCGAGCATTCGACGCACACCTTCGACGTGCCGTTCCTCGCCGTCGTGCGAACCTGCCGCGAGGGCGATCTCCACTGCGGCAAAGCCAACAGCGTCAGCTGCTCCGCTGCGGATCAGCTCAGCCGCGTAAAACGGCTTAGCGAGTGACCGCACTGGATAGACGCGTTCGATGCTTCCCGTCTGATGGATGACCTGACCGTCTGCGTGCAGAATGCAACCCGAAAATGTATGTACGGACTCGAGGTAGGGCCAGCGCCATACCTCGACTCTGCTCGAGTCGATTCCGTCCACCCTGCGAGTATGGCTGCGAGATAATGTTTCTTACATCGGTGGAGTACTGATTTCATAGGTGCTCCCCCGATGGGAAGGACCGGCGCCGTTGGTAGAATGGGGTGATGGGGATCCGCCGCCTGTGAACGGCATTGTTCCGCTGCGCGATCACTTTGTCGGTCGCTTAGAGGAACTTGCGGCCCTGCGGGAGGCCTTCGATCGAGCGGCGGGCGGCCAGACAACCATGGTCGCGCTCGTGGGCGAGGTCGGCATCGGCCGCAGTCGATTGGTCGCGGAGATGCTGGCAAGGACGAAGGCCATGGCCGGCGCCATTGCAATCGGCCCTTGCCTTGAAAGGGTCCGGGCGCCCTTCTTGACGCTCAATGAGGTGCTGTGCGAACTGGGGCTCGGAGCGGAGACTGGCGACCTCCTTACGGACGACGATGTCACTGATAGCGGCCCGACGAAGGAGCGGCTGATCCGGCGCTACCACGATCTTGCGCGTCTTTTGCTCACCGCGCCAGCGCGGCGTCCCTATATCGTAGCGATAGAAGACGTACACTGGTCCGATGCTGCAACGCTCGGGCTTTTTGAATATCTAGCCGTCGCGCGGTTGAATGGACCGTTGCTCGTGATTCTCACCTTGGACAGCGAGGCCATCGAACCGGGCGGCCGTTTCAGCGAGGCCTATAATCGACTGCGCAGCAACGGCCTGATGACAATCCGCTTGCGTGCGCTCAATCGCTCCGAAACCGGTGAGCTGATTTCGTTTTCCTCGCCCGCGCATTTGCCGAGGACCGCCGTAGAACGGATAAAGGATCTCTCAGAAGGCAACCCGCTCTTCGCTACCGAGCTGCTTCGCACCGCGCTGGAGGAAGGCCCTGACGCACTGACGCGGGCCGCCTTTTCTTCAATTCGCTCGATCGTATTGGGCCGCTTTTACCAACTCTCCACGGCGGACCAAAACATTTTGCAGTGCGCTTCCGTGATTGGCCGCGTGTTTGATCCCACGCTCGTCGCAACGCTGACGGATCGCTCTCTTGTCGACGTCTTGGCAGGCTTACGCCGAGCACGGAACCTTCTGCTCATCTACGAGCGGCGCACTCCTACCGACGGCTCGATCGCTTTCTCCAGGGCGCTGTTCTGCGACATCATTTACCGCGAACTTTTCAGCGCTGAGGTCAAGGGGCTCCATACCAACATTGCCGAGGCTCTCGAAGCCGAAGCGGAATCTTGCAATCATGTCGCCGACCTCGCCTACCACTGGTCGGCGGCGGGCAACGACGCTAAAGCGCTGCTCTTTGCCGAACGCGCTGGTGACAATGCGGCGGCCCTAGCGGCTTACGAGGATGCAGCGCGGTACTACGACCAGGCTCTCGGTCGGGTAGAGCCCGGTACGCGCGCATACGCAGCGTTAGCGGAGAAACGGGCGTATGCTGCCTATGCCGCCGGTGTAGTCGAGCGAACAGCGGAATTATTCTCCGACGCGCTTACGCTGTACGCTGCCTTGGGCGACCGCGACAAAGTTATCCAGATGCAGATATTCCTGTCGCGTCAGGCCTGGACGGATGGTAAAACTGAAGACGGCCTCCTGCACGCGTTACGAGCCGTCGAACTCATCGGTGATGGTGACGTCGGCCGCAAGAATTTCGCCCTCGCGATGGCTGCCTCATATGCAATCCATCTGGGCCGAAGCGATCAGGCAATCGAACTCGCGTCTCGAGCTCAAGCGCCCTTTTTGGCAGATATTGAAGCACGCTTCCTCGATACGAAGGCAATTGCTCATGCTCGGTGCGGCGAACAGGCGGCGTCTTTTGCGGCCCTGAGCGCAGCACAAAATGCCGCTGACGTAAGCGGCGATCCCGACCTGATCGTTCGCGTTTACAGCAACAGCGCAGACGTTGCCGCAATGTTTGGACGTACGGACGACACGTTGCGATGGTGGGCTCACGCCGTCGGCTCGGCTCAACGGGGACAATACATCGGGCGCATGGCCTACGCAGCCCTTGGTCATGCGCTGGCGCTCCTCGGCATTGATGATCCCAACGCAGCTCAGCGACTCTACGCAGTTGCAGCCGGCACCGGGGTTAGCAATTCAACCGTGCTAATGTTGGGCGCTTGCGTCGGAGCATCGTTACGGGCGTTAGGCATTCATGGCGGCGCACTGCTGGCGACCGAAGATGAAGCACTCGGCATGGCAATCCGCTCAAGAGAGCCGCTGCGAATCGGGCAGGTTGGGGCGGTACTCGCGACAGCAGCGTTGCTGGAGCGTCGGATCCAATGTGCGCACACGATCCTGAGCCGCGCCATCGACGTCGTGGAAGCAGCCCCCTTCGCAGAAGACCTGCTGGCTTTGACCAGCATTTTCGGGGAACCTCGGGACCAGCGTAAAGCTCGCGCAATCTTGGAGACGGCAGCGCGGCGGCGTGATAACATCGTCGCGCGAGCTGCATACGACACGACCATCGCCTACGATCGGACGGATCATACGCGAGCAACCGCGCTAGGCGCCGCCGCTGACCGCTGGAAGACGTTCGGTCGCTCGGGAATTGCACGCCTCTTAGCGTCGGTCGCTGAAGGCAGGATGAGACAACAAGCGGTTCGCCACGGATCGATGTTGACAAGGCGGGAACGCGAAATCGCCCAATTGGTAGCGGACGGCCTATCCAATCGCAGCATCGGCGAGAGGCTCAGCATCAGTGAACGCACGGTGGAGCATCATGTTAGCTCCCTGTTGTCGCGCCTTGGTATACGGTCGCGCCTATTCCTAACCCCGGAGCTACTAGAATCTAGCGAAGCGTAACGGCGGTTGCAGTAGTCTTGCGCCGAAACCTTTTCCTTCTGCTGCTCGCCGTGCTTACAGCGTGCTCTCGCTCCACGGCGCCCAAGGACGAAATAATCATCGTGCAACAGCACGAGCCGCAGTCCCTTAATGCGGCACTCGAAAACGGCCCGACGGCAACGGAGTTAGGACTACTCCTTTTCAATTATCTTCTCAAGTTCAACGACCGCGGTCAGCTCGTTGGCGACGTCGCCAAAGCCGTACCGACCCTGCGCAATGGCGGCATCAGTACGGACGGCAAGACGATCACGTATCGTCTGCGCCCCGACCTTCGCTTTGCGGACGGTACGCCGCTGTCCGCGCATGACTGCGTCTACTCGATCCAAGCAATCCTCAACCCGCGCAACAATGTCCAGACACGTTACGGTTATGACCGCATCCTGCGTGCGGACGCTCCAAACAATACGACGCTCGTGCTCCACTTGCGCGCACCGTTCGCGCCTATCTTTACTCTCGTACTCGCGCCGCAAGGCTTTCCGATCCTACCCGCACACCTCCTCGAAAAGCTGCCGGATTTCAACCACATAGGCTTCAGCGATGCGCCTATCGGCGGTGGACCATTCGTCGTGCGGCGCTGGTATCATGGCGACCGCGTCGAACTCGTTGCGAATCCATACTACTATCGCGGAAAACCACACATCACGAACCTCACGATTCGCTTCGTCCCAGACTCGGACACGGCCATCAATCAGCTGCGAACCCGTGAAGCCGACGTATTCTTCAATGACCAGGACATGAGGAATGTTCCCCTTCTGCAATCGCTGCCCGGCGTGACGGTCCTGCGCACGCCCGTCAATGCCGTCGGCGCGCTCATTTTTAACACACAAGCGCCCGCAACATCGAACGATACCATCCGGCGCGCGCTAGTGGAAGCAATCGATATTGGAGCGCTGGTGCGCAAGACGTACCGGGGTGCAGTTGAGGCGCGGGGCGCGGGGCGCGGGCTGTTCGAATGGGCCTACGCCGCGCGCTATCCATTGACCGCTACCTACGATCCCGCGGCGGCGCGCGCCATTCTCGGTCATCGCCATCTAAGCGTGCTACTCGCGATACAAGCAAATACGCCGGGCGACGAAATTCTCGGGAGCACGCTTCAGCAGTACGAACGTGCTGTAGGCGTTGACGTACGCTTAAAAGCGTACCAGATCACCCAGTTTTCGGCACCAGCAGCCGACGGCGGCCCGATCTATGGCGGAAAGTTCCAACTAGCATACTATCCGTTCGTCAATGGCGACGATCCGGATGTCACCGACCAATTCGCTTGCGCAAACGTACCTCCACGGGGCTACAATAAGTCGCGCTACTGTGACCCCTCGCTCGATCGTTTGATGGCACAAGCGCGAACTGTATACGATCGGCCCGCACGCGTTGTGGCGTACTCGCGGATTCAAAAAGCGCTTCATAAGGCCTTGCCCATTGCGCTACTTTATCGGCGTCGCGAGATCGACGCTTTTAGTTGGCGGTTGCGAGGAATCAGCGGTTCGGTGTCCAGCATCTTCTGGGATGCCAGCGTGTGGCACAGGGCGCAGCGTTAACAGCAGGTCCGGCAGGCCGCATGAACCGGACGGAGTCGACGTGGCTCATTAGGGAGAATTATCGACGTAACGCCGCGCGATAATCGCCGGAATGTCATGCAATGTCATGTTACGAATTCACAGGATGACGGATACGTTAAGGGTCATAGTATCGTCATTTCATGATCTAACGGCGAGCATCGATGCGGAATCCCGGCTCTGGGTTCCGGGATAGGATTACGGGATGGGCGTACGCCGGCGACAACTACGTGCGCCCCGTTGCGCACGCGGCGCACCCGACAAGCATGGGCCCACCCGCCCTAGCAATTCAGACCCTAACCTCGTCTTCGACGCTGGCACGGGTTCTTAAGGCCAAGAGAGCAGAACACACGTCAACTTCTGCGCCGTCTTCTTGCTACCGTCGGTCCTAGGGCTGCGCCCCTCGCAGCGCTCCGATCTAGCCGCCTCAACCAGCGCGGTAATCTGACCGGCAGCTTGAAACCGACTGTTTCACGCTCGCACTCGCGGTGACTTACACCACAAAGGCCTCTCCTTTTCGTCATCGAAAGCATCTTAAAAGGAGCGGTGGTGACCGCCCACGCCCGACGCTCCCAACTTTTGCAAGGGGGGCGTCGCTGTTTTGCGCTCGCGGCCCGCTCTTATGACGGTGAAGCAGCGCTACGATGCGCACCAAGAACCGGGGGATGGCGAGTGCCGGCACTAGCAGTTCGCGGAAATAAGTGCACAAGTCGGCAAGAACCCCTTCCCCGATAAGTATCTGCGGCTCCGGAACTGCGCCGGATCGGGGATTTTCACGTCGTTTTCGGGGTTTTTGCTCATTTCAAGAGACACTGATCCCGTCGTCATGCCGCCACTGGAATCAGCTTGCGCATGCGCACGAGGTTGAACGCAGCGAGCGCAAAGGTAAAGGT
>JAABUU010002364.1_pt1 | contig 27149 bp, 22 predicted proteins | sample 5559301 | NCBI WGS metagenome assembly JAABUU01 (sample SAMN10711884, study PRJNA513360) | rock metagenome | isolation source: Antarctica rocks | place: Antarctica: Victoria Land, Richard Nunatak white | reverse complement strand
TACATCTAATTGTTTTAATTATATAATCAATATGTAACAGCACTGCACATATGTCTTATAGATAAGAACATCATCATTATAAATGTATATAATTTGTAAAGCAACAGATCACAAATTCAGACTTAACATATTATACAACAAATTATTCATAAAATTAAAGAGAAAATTATACTTCTGAGAAATTTCAATGCTCATTATCTCTTTTGAGAAAGTTTACATGTCATTTGTGAGATGCAATTAAAACATCTTCACATTATAATGATAGCAAATGATCTCTCACTACTCACTTTAAGAGAACTGTCAATCTGAAAAAGAGATAATTAATAAAGTATCATTGATTTTATATTTATTTCAGTAGCAATTAAGAAATTAATTCAATTCTATAATTTAATAAATGACTGAGCAATCACTTAAGACTACATCTTAATAAACATTTAAATTGCAATATTAATGAAGAAGTCAGCATTAAGTAAGTGCTATATACTGAAAAAGCTTGACAAGAAGAGATTTGAACAGTATCTTTATCAGAGAAAGTAAGTATGTATATTATGTTTATTTATAGCTTTGCAACAGATCATTTACAAAAGTCTAAAGAAACATTACTTAAAAACTTATTCATATGCACAAGTAAATTCTTAATAATCATTAAGAATCTTAAAACTTCTTGTGAGCACAAGATGCACAAAACAACAGTATAACAACATTGAGATATATCATAATAAGATATCTTATTAATTCTTTTAAGATCTACTTAAAAAGAAATTACAACATATAAGATATGTAAACTGACAACAATTCATTAAACAGTCAATCTCAGTCTTAAACAATTCTTATAAGAAGAATTTATAAAGACTGTTATAGTGAAGCAAGCTTTACACAGACAAATTATAAGTATCATTTTATATTTTATTTTTGTGAAGATCAAATTAGAATAATGCAAGTAATGATAATCTTATTAAGATATAAATTCTGACAGAGAAGTTCTTTTTAAAAGAGAGATAAGTAGATCTTAAAGACATTAATAATGAATTGTTTACATTTTTTACACTTAATATCTTCTCAACAGTTACTGTATAGCAGATTAAGCAGACAATTCATAGACTGCTAAATGATAAAGTTTTAAAGTTAAATAACATTTTAAATGAAACTTTTAAGACTGCAATTCTCTTCATTAAGAATGATCTTACATAAATAATTAACAGATACTTCATCAATAAATTGATGTTTAAAAGCTTTCAAGAACTCATTATAATAATTTTACAAAAGAACAGAAAAATAAACTATTTACTGTTAAGCAGTTATTATCTCATTGCATTGAAGAACACAATTATAAAGCTGCTGAAGAAGCTAATTGCAGAGTGAATTGCTGAGACAATAAAGATATATAATTTTTTTTTTATGAAATCAGATAAAAATCAAAAAAAAAGATCTATTCTTATTGCTTTAAAGCTGCTCACATTCTGTGTTAACACTGCATGAAAGATAAAGTCAAAGTGCATAGTCTTAATGTTTAGTCTTGATCTTAATGAAGTATTTAACAATGTCTTACATAAGAGATTGTTATACATTATGTAATCTGTAAAGTTCTCATCATAAGTTATTCACATTATAGAATGCTTTCTAATTAAATGTTATACAAAAATAGTTTTCTCAGAATTTGAAAGTGACTAAATACTCATAAAAACAGAAATTTCTTAAAAATTCTTACTTTCTTTAATTCTTTTTCTGTTCTTTGTGTCAGAACTGCTGACAACATTTGAGCATTCAGAAGACAAGATGATGACATTTAGCTTTGTAAATAATATAAATTTGATTATATAAAGAATTTCAGCACAGACAAATTGCTGCAGACTGAAGTCAGTTTACAGTTAATGTATTGTATAAGTAAAAAGATATAAAGTAAGATTTATATCAGACAAATATAAATTAATTTATTTTACAAGATGCTGCAGAGATCTCAGTGAGAATCTAATGAGCATAATATGTTTCAATGATTAAATAATTATGACAAAGACAACATTGCAGATATTGAGTGTTCAGATTGATATAAGATTAAGATGAAGAGAGTATGTGTAATAGATAGCTTAAAAAGACATTATGATATTTAAAGCTTTCTTATGCATTACATAATTTATATAAAACTCATTTATAAAGTGATCTTAACTGCTTTACACAGCAGTGATTTAATCAATCATGCTATATAAGTTGAGATGTAAGATCTGTAAAACAATGATGTCTCATTAGCTATTTTATTCATTAAATTAATGAAGTATCTACAGAATCATTGTTTAAGAAAGATAATGAAAATCTATAAAAGAACATTCACAGCTGTTTTAAAATAAGAATTCAATGTTTAGTTTCTGAATCTATACATAAAATATAAGACAATGCAGAGATCTCTTAAGACAGCTAATAATTCAGTCTCTGTAAGAATTAAATAAATAATCAATACAGTTTAAATAACACTTTGAGTTTCTGTCAGCAGAACACTGAGAAGATGTAGATGCAATATAGTCTTCATAATTAGATCACTGACAACAGTAAAGAATCTACAGTAAAGAATAATGATACAAACTGAGAAGCAGAGACAGCTTTAGATACAATTAAGAAGACAGTAAATAAACTTACAGAAAGTACTGATTAAATAAATAAATTTGAAGTGAAAATAAAGATGAATTCATAAGTCAACAAGATAAAAAGCAATTACATAAAAGTCAGATTGAGCTCAGTCAGTTTATTAGCTTTATAATAATTTTTATAAACACAAAGCAACAACACTATTTCTGCTTTACACAGAGATGCTGAGCCTCAATGTCTGACTGATTTCTGTAAGAATCTCAAAGATTGATAAGTAATGTTTATGTAATTAATTAATGTAAATTATGCAGTATGTACTTCTCTTTTATCTGAATTACATTAACTCTTACACTCACTACTTTCAAAAAACTGAAATCACAAATCTCTGTAAAGCTCTTTTCACAGCAGTCAGCACTCATTAAGTAACTTAATAACTGATTATAAATGATTTATTTAGTCATCTCAATCTTGTGTGACAGATTACTTAGAAGAACATCTTAGAATATAAAGATTTTATATATTTAAATGATTAAAAGACAGTTCAATGGATTGAGGTAGATTTAGTGAATTAAGAGAGATTATTTGTTGTTTAGTGAAAGCAAATATTTAAGAGACAGACACAATACAGATTTATCAGTGCACAAGAAAGACAATAACAATTAATTAATACTCTGTCAGAGTAGTGTTTGCAAGATAGAATTAAGATTTTTTTACTTGAATTTTTTTGTAAAGATGCTTTGCTCTCATAGATCTAGATAGAGACTGAATAGAAAGTCAATAGAATAAATAATAATAATAATATATTTCTGAACAGACTTCTTAAATCAGCTGAGACACAGTATTGATTTACTGAACTTAAGTTAATCAATATAATTTGAGTTGTTCAAAAGATTAGATATCTAATTAAGTCAATAAGACTTCTTACTATTATTTACATAGATTATGAAGTAAATGTGAGAATTGTGAAATAGATATCTCTATCAATGACTTCAATTAAAAAACAGAATCTTTATCTCATATATATAAGTAAATATCTTCAACACTTCAATTTAAATGTACATCATAAGTCTAAAAAACAGCATATCATTCTGAATGCTTTATTAAGATTAGTCTTGATCATGTCTTCAGATACTAGTATGAAGAAGAATGAACTTGATGCTTTATTTATGAAGACATATGTTAAAATGTTAAATGAATTTCAAAAATGCTTTATTAAAGACTATGATGAAGATTCAGCATGATGTCATACTATCAATGTTCTTAATAAAAATAAAAATGATAAGAACATCATTATTTTGCTGTTTAAGTAAGACAGTGATGACATCATCTGTCATTATGATTTATTTACATCAGATTATATCTTTAAATCACAATGTCTTATTATTCTGCATTTCTTACATAAGAAGATTTTTCACTTAATATATACAAATAATAAGTATTTAGACTTTCAGAGATGTATAAATTGACTATAATCAGTCTTTTACATAAAATAAGTCTCAAAACATCTTTAAGATTATCTGCTGCACTGTTTACAGTGCAAAATCTTTTAAATACATTGTCACAAATCTTATAACTCATTGCAGTCTATTCAGTCATCATCAATTCTGTTTTACACTCTTGTCATTAACTTTATTTTGATGTTACTTACATCAAAGAAAGAATTCAATTACCTTCTATCTGTTACTGATAAATTCAGCAAGAAAATCATCTTAATATCAGAACAAACAATCTATACTGTAAAACAGTGAGTTTACAGTCTTTTAATTTATCTATATCTTACTGATTAAGATTTATTTAAGATCATTATTTCAAATTATAATTTAAAGTTTCTCTTTAAGCTATAAAAAGTCTTATTTAAAAGATTAGATGTAAGTCTGTTATACATTATTGCTTATCATTCACAGATAGATAAGCAAAGTGAGTATATATATTAAATTGTCAAAATAGTCTTATAATTCTATTTAAATATCATGATGAAAGCAGTCAAATGACTAAAAAGTCTGCTGTTTATACAATTTAACTTAAATAACAGCAAGAATGTCATCAGCAAAACATTTAACAAAACAGTGTATAAATTTAGTTTACACATCATCTTTATATTTATCTCATTCACTCTCAACATCAATACAGAATGCATTCTATCTATATTATCTGCATAAATTAAAGTTACTGATGCTATAGACTTCACAAAGATGAACATTAAATATCATTATAATAGAAAGTATCAGTCTTTGACTATGCAGATTGAAGAATATATATTATTAAGACTACATCATAAATACTTTATTCTTGTTATTATAAACAAAAAGCTAAATCAACAGTATGTGAGACTGTTTCAAATCATTAAGAAAATTGATTAATTAGTTTATAGACTTGATATATTATCTTATTAATGTGTTCACTCAATTTTCATAATAGCTCAGCTCAAATTCTGTTTATTATTTCATAACAATTTAGATCAACATTTTTACTCAGACAATTCATCAACAGTCTTTATAAAAGAAAATATAAAGAACTGAAAGTTCTTTAAGCTGAAATGATTACTTAATTGATGCATCATTTAATGAGAATAAAATGTCACATTAATGACATAGTATCTTGCACATTGAAAGGAATATGAATCTGAATATGACATATAATTGATGATATAAAAGTTAAACAATGTGATGAATCTAATAAAGAAATATGATGAGACATTCTCTCATACTGATATGATGAAGACTATGCAAAAGATGTTAAAAAAGAAGATAATGAGTTAACAATATGAGTACTGTCTTGTTTCTTTGTCACAGACAGATTATTATGAGACTATTTATCTTAAGAATCTTAATCATTTTTAACTTGCTTATATACTCACTATCTTCTCAATAAGACAATGACTTCTTCTCTTTATCAATATAACTAAATATCTCATATAACACTGTTACTTAGCCTGTCACTTGTCTGATTATAAGTCTATGTATATATAAAGCAGTATTCTCATCATAGCTAGAATTTAACTTATTACAAACTCATGATTTTGACAATTAGTCTGTTTATATAAAACAGCACTGCTATAACTTATTCTTAAACTTATTAATATAAAGCAAAATCTTTTAGACAATACTGATATAAATTAGTGATATATTATTTAGGCTGAGTGCACAGATTTTAGATTTCATATATGACATTAGTGTCTGTGAAAGAAACACAAAAAATAGATTATAAAGTTCAGTTTTGCAATGTATTATTTGTAATGGTTAAGGCTAATATTATGATTTTATGTAATTTATAATCACATGACTTAGCTCTAAAAATGATGCTTTAATGTCTCAATTTAACCTAGTGCACATAGAGTTAGTAATAACTCAACTCACAGATTGAGTCAGGTTTTTACAGAGTTATAGATAGTCTTTTTGAACTCAATCTGACTCTATACTCAGTCTAATATTATTCTTATTAAACACTTTAAAGAAAGAATTTCAGTGACTTTATGAAACATTTAGAACAACAAGTACATCATAACTGATATCTACAAAGACAAATTGCCTTGTGTCTTTGCTCAGAAGCTATTTTTTCATGTTAAGATAATTAAGATGACATCAGTATACAATTAACTGATTATAGTGTGAAATAATCTAGATCTTAAGTCTCATATACATGTATATCAGAACCTCAGCTTATTACTATTATGACTTAATTTCTTAAATTACTTGATTTGAAGACAAGCATTTAAAATAAAATAACTTAAAAACATCACTGTCTGACAGCTTTGACAATGTTGAATCAGATAGATTAATATAATTAGCAGAATAAACTGCAATGTAATAAGTATCAATCTTATAATTAGTCTCAGTTGCATAGTTAAGACTTTAATTCAAATTATTGATCAAATCAGACAGCTAATCAGTTTAATTCTTAGTATTTAAATCAATAATAGACATCTCAAAATCAATAAGATTCTTAATATTAACAAGAGTCTTAATGACAATTAGATTCTTAAAATTAACAACAAAATTAATCTTACAATTAAAAATAACTACCTTATTGAAAATCTCTGACAATAGCTGCACTGCTGAACAGTCAGTCAAATGTGTATAGTGAAAAAAATAATAAGAATAAATTTGAAAAGTTAAGGTCTAGAGTTTATGTGACTGAGAAGAAACAGAAGAATGATAAGAATATTGACAATAATGAGAAAACAGAAAATTCTCTTAAAACAGAGAGACATAAATCTGACTACTATGTGACAGATTAGAATGTAAACTATTATAAAGTTAAAGACTACAATCAGAAGAAAGACAACAAAGAACTGAAAGTTAATTTTATAACTATATTTATAATTTAATGCTGTGATTGTTATTAATTCTTTAAAATTAAAAATGTCTCATTTCATTATCTACACTCTGAATCATTTAAAATTACTCATTGTTCTAATGACAAAACAATTTAGTCAATAACTATACTTACAAAGTCTTCAGATAAATTATCAAAAATTATGTCAGCAAGCATTGCTGTTAAAGACATTAAAATAGGCTATAGGTTTCAGAACTGACATTATGTTATGATTAAAGCATAGCTTTTAAATAAGACTATATTAAAGTTTATTTATCTCAATATTAGATCTTTAGTCATCTTATTTGATTGAATCTTTTTTAAAAATTAATGCAAGAACAACAAAGTAAAGATTTACACAATAACTATGCTCATATCAGTATGAGAAATTGGCTCTGATAAGCATATGACAAGCAAGTATGTCATAATATTTATATATTTAGTGAACATAGACATCAAAGCAGTTATTATCTGAGATACTCATCTTGTTGATGATCTAAAGATCAAGATGTTAGTTAATACAAACATTATAAGATGTGAATAAATTGACATTATTACTTCAAAAAAACAAGTCATTATTAATATATATTAATTAAGATGCACTCACAGAGCAGTTTTACTTAACATACAATATACATTAAATTCAACATAATTATACTGCTATATACTAAGTAGTCTATTTCAGTACAGCATATTAAACATCTATTAGAACAGAACTTTCTGTTTAAGTTTAAAGAATTACTTAGTCTTGTCTTATTTGTTTATTTGATCAACTTTAATCTTTCAGTTATTATAACTTAAAACAAAATGAATCAGCCTGTTACTATTAGACACAATCAGAAACTAGAACACCTTACTGAACTGAACTATAAAGAATGTTATTATGTTGTTGTCAAGAAGTCTACTAGAGATTTAGCAATCAAAAGAAGTTTAGCTATTCACAAAGCTGACTAACTATATTATTTATGTCACATTATTATGACAGCAGTATCTAAACAGTCATACTGTTATACAAGTATGAAGAATTCATCTTAAGCTTAGAATTTAAGCTTAAACTGAATGCATTTAAACTGATAAAACAATTCTACTCACTAATGTTACAGTGTATAGAGATCTCACTACAATGAAAGTCTTATTTAATGTGATGAATCAATTCAACATGTAAAAGAATTTAGATAGATTTGTTAATCTATTTATGAATAACTGAATACAAATATTTCTTAAATTAAACTGAAATGATAAGATCATCAGAAAGGCTAGAATCTATTTATTAGATCTGAGAGACTGTAAGATAGTGAATAAAATCTTTAATAAATTATAAAAACAGAACTGCATCATCTGAACAGTACAGAAAATGCTGTTTAGCTATTCAGTCTTTGTGATATGAAAGACATTAGAAAAATGATAAACAAAAAAGCTACATAATTATAAATATCTAAGATCTTAATGTTATTATCATCTTAAATATCTATTCATTAACTCTACAGACTGATATCACTGCTGCTGTTAAGAATACATTCTATATTAATGTAGTGAATTGTGTCTCATTCTTTTATTAGTAATGAGTATACTCAGATAATAGACACAAGCTTACTGTTATTAGTCATTGTAATCAGAAGTTATTTAATGTAACTATTATAAGATTTAAGAACTTTCTTATTTATATATAAAGACAAATTAATCACTTACTATGATTATATTGAGCATTTATCAGAGTCTATGTAAACAACCTTGTCATTTACTTTAAAATCTTAAAGAAATATCTTCATTACTTAAGTGTCATATTCAGTCTATTTGTTAAGAAGAAAATATCTATTAAGGTCAGCAAGACTTTTTTAGACTACAGTATGGGTCTTTTATGATGTTGTGTAACTGTAATAAAACAGTAAAAATTGAGTTATATCACAGTAATATAACTTACAAAAAAGTTACTAGTAATAAGTTTTTATAACTGTTATATACTAAGCATACAACTGTTTTATTACAGATATTAACTAATACATTATTAAATAACTGTTTTTAATAGTTTACTATTAGTTTTTAACTTAATTTTATTGTTTTAAATTCTCTAAAAAGAAGTTATATACTTACTAAAAACTTTGTTATAATTTATAATTAACTGTTTAATTATACAAGAAAAGTTATACACTAGTTTTTTTAAATTTTCATTAAAGTTATAGTAAGTTTAAAACTGATAATAAAATTTTGAAAACTGTCATTTAATGATGTGTTAATTAATATCTGTTATAAAACAGTTGTATGCTTAATACATAACAGTTGTTTAAACTTATTACTAGTAACTTTTTTGTAAGTTATATTACTGTAATATAACTCAATTTTTACTGTTTTATTACAGTTACACAACATCATAAAAGACCTATACTGTACTTTACTGTTCAGTTATTACATCAAAAGATTAGCTTGTTGAGACTGACTACTAATAAATAAAAACTTAAACTAATTGTCTGTCTAACATTTCTGTGAACTCTGCAAGAACTAAAAATCTACTTAAAACTGACTGAATAACTTTATCAATTTATACTATACTACATCATTGTCATCAAGCCTCTTCAGAAAAGAAAAACAGTACTATTGAAGCTTATATTTAAGGCTAAAAATCTATGTAGATCTTATGTCATAAGAATTAGTCTAATTAGGTTAAGTTCAGTTAAAATTGCAAGCTTTAAAACACTTCAATCACTACTATTCAAATTCTTTTATCTTATTCATTTTAATTTGATCAAACAGCTTCACATTGACCTGAATGTGTTTAAAAGCTTTAAATTTAATGTCATAATATATTATATTAAGAAGCCTTGTATCAATATGAAAAGATATTCATTCAAAGTCTCAATACAGCTCATTATATTTCTGAGCAGACTGCTTAAATCAGCTAAAATGTACACTGAGCTTGAGCTTGCTGACATAATATAAATTATTTGAAAGATTAAGTACCTTATTGAATTGTCTAGTTTATTAACTATTATTTATATAAATTACAGAGCAAATATAAAAATCATAAAACAGATCTTACTGTTCATTATATTAACTGAGAAGCTAAATCTTCATCTTATATAAGTAAGCAAATATCTTCAGCATTTTAATCTAAATATTCATTATAAATCAGAAAAACAATACATTGTTTTTAATATATTATTACAATTAGTCTTAACAATGTCATCAAAGATCAGTATAAAGAAAGATAAACTAAATGTGTTATTTGCTGATGCTTTATATGTTAAGATATATGCTGAAATGTTAAATGACTTTTAGAAATGTCTTGTTAAAGATTATGATAAAGACTTAGCATGATGTCATATTATTGATGTTCTCAATAAGAATAAGAATAAAAGTGATGAGAACATTATTATTTTACTGTTTAAGTAAGAAAGCAACAGAATTATATGACATCAAAGTCTCTTTACATTAAATTATGCTTTTGAGTTATGATGACTAGTTATTTTATACTTACTTTATAAGAATGTCTTTCACATAATATACACTCAGAATAATTATTCAGACTTTATCTGCTGTATAAACAGACTTTAGTCAGTCTTTTACATTAAACAAATCTTTAAGAATCTTTAAGACTACTTATATAATTGTATTACTGTTCTGAATGTTTAATCTTTTAAATGTATTGTTACAAGTTAGATAACTTATATAGTCAATATAGTCATCTTTAATTTTATTTTACACACTGATAGTAAACTTCATCTTAATTTCACTTAAAATATCTAAAGAATTTAATTATCTTTTCTTAGTCATCAATAAGTTCAGCAAACAGATTATTCTCATATTAAAAGAGTTTACTTATACTATAAAACAATGAGCTCATAGTCTATTAAGTTATTTATATTTTACTGACTGAGATCTATTTAAGATCATAGTGTCAAATTATGATTTAAAGTTTCTGTCAGACTTATAAAAGACTTTATTTAAATATTTAAACATTAATTTTCTTTACATTACAGCATATTATTCTCAGACTGATGATCAGAGTGAATAAATTAACTAAATAGTAAAAATTATCTTATACTTTTATTTAAACATCATAATAAAAGCAATAAAATGATTTAAAAGTCTATCTTTTATACAATTTAACCTGAACAATAGTCAGAACTTTATGAACAAAATATTTAATGAAATAATATATAGATTTAGCTTAAACATTGTCTTCATTCTTAATTCTGCTGAAAGTATTCTATCAATATCAGTCTTACATCTTGAAGTTATTAATGTCATTAACTTCATCAAAATAAATGTTAAATATCATTATAACTAAAAACATCAGTCTTTAATCATATACATCAGCAATTACACATTATTACAGCTACATCACAGATACTTCATTTTAACTATAATTAATAAGAAGTTAAAACAACAATTTGTTAAATTCTTCTAAACTATTAATAGAATTAATTAATTAATTTATAAGCTTAATATTTTAACTTACTGATGTATTTACTTAATCTTCACAGTCACTTAGCATAAGTCTTGTTCTTTACTTACAGTTAATTTATACAATTATTTACATTCAGATAAGTCTTCAATGATATTTATAAAAGAAGATACTGATAAATGAAAGCTATTTAAACTGAAATAACTACTTAATAAATGAATTACATAGTGAGAATAAAACAAGTCTACAATGCAGTATTTTATACAGTAAAAAGAATATAAGTTTAAGTACAATATCTGACTGTCAATACAGAAGTTAAATGATGCAATAAATCTAATAAAGAAATATAATAAGACTTTTCTGTCTTATACTGATATGACTGAAGACTATATTAATAAAGTAATTATTAAGTTAAGTTAAAGTTAAGATTTCTGACTTGATCTAACTTACAGATTAAGATTTCTGATCTATAACTTAATCTGTATTAAAGCTAAGTTAGATCAGAGTTAAGCTGAATTAACTTACATTAAATATAGTAATATATATTAAATAAGTAAGTTTTTTAATTAGACTAGTATGTTTCTTTTAAATTAAGACAATATATATGCAAAGTGACTTAACTGTTGCATTAAATATTAATTATATAAGCAATAAAAATAAATAATATAATTAATCTATTTTCTAAGCTTTTTACTGTTACTCACATCATTATTATTAGAAGTATTATTGTCATTTATGTTGCTGTTATTTACATTGTTGCTTATATTATTGCTTACATTATTATTTATATTATTACTGTTTTATGATTTCACAAAGTCTGTTAATTGTGAAAGATAATACTTTTAGAAGAAGTAGACAGCTTTAATAAAGTTAACATTGTAATGTTGTGATAGTAAGATTCAAATTGTGTAAGAGTTGATAATGATGAAAATGATAATGAGATTAAAATATATTAAAATGATTAATGATAATGATATAATTATTAAACATAAAGAGTTAGTACTTAACATTAAATCTATTTAAGATTTTTTTTAAGTTAATTATTATCTAAATCTTATATGCAGTCATATGAATCAGTGAAGTCTTTTATATTATAAAATAAATTTTATAAATAAATTTTTCAATATATTTTTAATATCATTTCATTGTATTGCTTAATTATATTATTTTATATAAGTACAAGACACTACTCTTAAAAGAATATTAAAAAATGAAAAACTTAATTTTATAAATAAATTTAATTTGCTTAATAGTATTGCTCTGCATAAGTGTGAGACATTAATTTTAAAAAAATATTAAAAAGTAAGTAATTTAAAGTTAAAAGTTAATTTTGCATTTTCTTATTTATTAAAGTCAGTCAACTCATTCTTCAATTAAAAGCTATTTAAAATCATTTTAATTATAGCTGCTTACATATTTACATTTATATATTTAAAAGCAGATAAATACATAATTAATATTTTATATAATGATTAAGTTACTTTGCATATATATTGCTTTATTGTTTTGATTAATATGAAAATTATAGAGCAATATAATAAAGCAATATAATAAAGCAATATAATAAAGTGATACAATAAAGTAATATAATGAAATAATAAAATTATAAAATTTAAATAAAGAATAATTACTCTTCTGTTTAGATATTGTATAGATTATGAATTTATAATTATTATATATTAATATATAATCTAAATACAGAATAATTTACTGTTTATATATTTCACAAACACTGCAAAGCTTTTTACATAACATTTTATTAAGATTATGTTTTTTGTTGAATAATAATGTATTTTATGTAAATAATAATAAGATTTAAGAAAAATTCAAAGTATAATTTATCTACTTTTAAGTATATAAATGTAAATGTGTAAACAGCTATAATTAAGATGTCTTTAAATAACTTTTAATTAAAGAATGAGCTGACTGACTTTAATAAATAAAAAAATACAAAATTAATTTTTAACTTTAAGCTACTTACTTTTTAATAGCTTCTTAAAATTAATGTTTTACACTTATGTAAAGTAATATTATTAAATAATATAAAATTAAGTTTTTTACTTCTTAATATTCTTTTAAGAGTAGTGTCTCATACTTATATAAAGTAATATAATTAAGCAATACAATTAGATGACATTAAGAATAGACTGAAGAATTATTTATAAAATTATTTTATAGTATTTAAATTATCTTTTGACACTCATAATATAAAGAATATAATGATTTAGTGATTCTTCTTAATAATATAAAGAATAATATAAAACTGTATACATAAAGTCTTTTAAGCTGACTACTTTTAAATATGTTTGTTATTAATGTCTTTATGCATCACTATAGTTTAAATTTATGTAAATTAAATCATATAACATCAGCATATATTATATAATAAACTCATCATAAAATTTTAATGCATCATTTTCATCATAATAGAAGAGTCTTAATCAACTTATATATATAACAATATGTAATGTTTATCACAGTAATACAATGCAAGTCATTAATACAATGTGTCTAAATCTTATATAGTTAATGTCATTAAATGTAGAGAATTATGTAAATTATATAGATTTAGATATATTGTATTGAGAGTTTGTATTGCATTATTGTGATAGATATTTATATAATATTAATATTATAATAAAAAAGAATGATTCTTTATTGAAGTAATTATGTTTATAAATTTAAATTATTAAGTAAATGATAATTAAAATACATTTAATCATACTTAAGTTCTGAATGTTTTATTGCTTCATTATATTGCTTCAATATTACATAAGTATATATATAATTTAAAGTTATACAATTATATATAACTTATATATAACTTATACATAACCTGATATAACTTAGTGAGTCAGATCAGAGTTAAAGATCTTAATTTAACTTAACTTATTAAGTTAAGATTTCTGATTTAACTTAATTTAAGTACAGATTGAGTCAGTGAAATTGCTGAGTCAATTTGACTTGATGGTCACTTTATATATTAATGAATAAAATAAGATTTCATGTGAAAAGATGATTCTGATGAAGGCTTTACAGAAAAATATAAATTGACAGTAGATTGCTGTCTTATTTTCTTTGTAACAGACAGATTATCACAATTTCTATTTGTCTTAAGAGTCTTAATTGTGTTCATCTTGCTTATGTGCTTGCTGTCTTTTCTATAAGACAATTGCTTCTTTTCTTCACTGACATGACTAAATGTCTTATATGACACTGTTGCTTAGTCTGTTTCTTGTCTGATTATAAGTCTATGTATATATAGAGCAGTATTCTCACCATAGCTAGAACTCAGCTTATTACAAACTCATGATTCTGACAGTCATGTTAAATAAGAAAAACATGTAAGATTCTTTTTTACAGATCTTAGTTGTGTATAAACTACATTAAATTTAAACTTATTTAGTCATTATTTAACACAAATCTCATTTCATTTGTGAATACAAAAAGTCGATTGGCAACTGAGAAAAACAGTTTAACTGTGAAGAAATGATTAATGAGCACATCTGTATGTATCTTTCTTATAAAATATCTGTATCTAAATATCTGCCTAGGAACTGCCATAGCCTTATAGGCTGCATGTGATGTATAAAGCAAACAAACAAAACAAACAGGACTATGAGAACCAACAGGCACTCTTGGGAAATGTGTACAAGAAAACACTACAATGGTCATAGGATTGAAGTCACTGAGTCTGATCAGACACACTATGGCTATGAAGCCTTGACAACTGGGTTGGGATTTGTATATGAGTCTTGTCTGGTAGTAGGACACTTGAGCAGCCCATAGCAATTGCTTTGAGGAGTGAAATCATTCCAACATGGATACTGGTGACCAGGAACAACTGCTTCCCCGCATTCTCTGTCTCCATGGAGGAGGCGCTTCAGGCACCATCTTCAACATCCAGACATGTAGACTACAACGTGCGCTGCAGGAATACTTTCAACTTGTCTTCATTGACGCACCTTACGAGTCTGCGCCTGGGCCAGGCGTGCTTCCGTTCTTTGAGGGATTGGGTCCGTACTTTCGATGGGTGGCATGGAGGAAGGACGCAGGTACCCGCACCCCCGAGGAGCGGGTCGTGGAGGAACAGATCGTCAACAAGAAGTTAGAGGAGGCGCTCGCTCAGGAAGGGGATCGGGGAGCGCCGTTGGTTGGCATTATGGGATTCTCGCAGGGCGCTCAGGTTGCGGCAGGTATCCTGTTGCGGAAGCAGACTGGGGAGCTCAAGAACGAGCATTTGCGCTTCGGGGTTCTGCTGGCGGGCACATATCCTCCAATATGCCAGCCAACTCACACCGGCGCCTGTGACCAACTGATTCGTATTCCGACCGTTCACATGCATGGCTCGGATGATGCCCCTCTGGCACAGGGCAAAACCCTTCTCGCCAAGAATTGCGATCCTAATACTGCATCGTTGATGCGCTTCAAGGGAGGGCATCATTTACCAACGCTTCACGATGACACTAAGCGACTGGCAGACATGATCTTACAAGCCAGTGAGAAAAGCAGGGTTCATGGGAACGGTCAGGGCGAGATACGTTGACTACTTCAACTTCTCTTTGATTGTTTAGAAACATATGAACGAAGATCTTTAGAAGCTCCTGAGGACTTACAGTAGCCAAAATTCTAATCGATGCTTACAAGCAACTCCGAAATAGGGAAGCTCAAACGCAAAGACCGTCACCTTATTCCAGTGGCCGTTAGGACACATTGATTCCTTCTCTTATCTTTTAGAGTAACGGCATATTAGGCCATACAATACTCAATTATATGAGACGGCCCAAGCAACATCCGCGCTCACCCGTTGTCTGTAGAGTACCGAGGCATACCCCCCGACTGGACAGATAGGTACCCAAGGCCAACAGTCCATGGGCCTCCATCTTGAAGAGAGGGTGCTCTGAATTGAGTCAGAGATGCTGCCCGTGCAAGGGTAGCTCCACGATTTGATCCACACCCCCATAGTCAGGAACCTCAATGTCGTACTTCTGTGCAATAGATGGGGTCACAAACCTGCCAAATCTATAAGCACATGATGACGCTATCCTTACTTTCGGGGTCCTCTACCGTCCTCCTAAGAAATGACGTCCTTTGAAGTGCTTGATTAGTGGCTTAGGCGCTGTGAGACTCACAAGCGCTGCTGGATGGAAGTCCTTTCCAGCCCCCGACAGGGGAGGTCCATCTTCGATATTCCATGACGAAGGTGCATCCACCGATGTCACTGGTACGGATGTTGTTGTCAGGGCCTCTATTATCGAAGAGAAAGGTTCCCTGACTTCGCCCGCGAAACTAAACCCTAAGTGGTTGAGCATCCAAGATACATTATTACCGTATGTTGAAGTACCCGTACCAAAAATTGCATCAACAACATGATTCGTGTTGTTGAGAGCTGACTGGAAGTCATCGGTGAAGGAAATGTTCAGATTCTTGAGCTGTGTAGCCAATCGCTGCTCAGTCTCAGCGGACAGTCTCTTCGGATTTCTGGCCTGGCTCAACAGACTTGGTACAACTCATTTTTCGTTTGCTTCGGGTAATATATAGTAGGTTGATACCCATAATGCCATAGATGGCGAGCTGCGACAAGCCCATCACCTCCTATACTGCTTTCAGCATAAATAGGAATCCGCTATGTCGCCGTGCGCACAAGTACCATTGTTGCCCGGTCCACATGCGACCAGAACCTTTCGTCCCTGACTTAAAGGCTGTAGACGGTATACTACCAGCTGTCATTGGGTGTTTGCACACATGACTCAAGCCAAAGGCACCTGCTTGGGACACCGACAATCCTGCCAGTTCCATCAACTGGTCGAGGGAGAAGGCACCAGTACTCATGAGATCTCTATCGAGGGCGGCGGCGTTCTTCGCGGATAGAGTCTAAATGACATATTAGTGTAGCCTCTTCGACAGTACTACCAGCCTTACCTTGAACGCCATGTTTGATAAAGCTTTAGGGAGTACCTGTTGTGAACACACCGTGAGCTACGCCTCGGCGGATTGATTTTCCGTACAGCTAAGCACGGACCAACGAATCACAATGTCGTTGCGCTCACAATCACACAGGGAGACCACCGAGCCAAATCTGCTAAAAGTGTCAATTGCCAAGCTTTAATGTATTCATCGGCTCCATAATTTCTGCAGTCTCAATAAGAATATGGTCGTCAGGATACGTCTGGCACGTTTTGGCAAGCGCAATGCTCCGTTCTACAACATCGTAGTATCGCACGCCAGGTTCGACTTCCTCCTCCAAAACGAGAATGAGAACTGACAATGAAGGACAGGACAGCAAGAAACAGCAAACCGATCGAAGTCATAGGTATTCGTCTAGAAGAGCTACCCATGCCAACGTTGCCGACGAGCGGGTGCTGATGAGAGGAGAACTGCAGGGACGTATGATCCTATACCGAAACCACCAGCAGACGGCGAGGGCAAGCACTTCAAAGATATCAAGCTAGATTCTGTGCGAGCGAAGTACTGGCTTGGTGTTGGAGCACAACCGTCTGATCCGGCTTGGAGGTTGCTGTCCATGGTAAGGGCTCCGTCGAAAGCTGGAACTCCAGTCCCGAGAGCACGAAGAGTTTGGGCAACGACGGAGGAAGTGGCTGATGTGTTGTCCCATTGCAGATAGGCTTGCTTGAACCTAAATTTCGTGTATCTCAGATACAGAAAGCGTCGAGGACGATGCTTGCCCACCCTAGGTCCGAACAGTCTGCTGCTGCCTTTGATGCGCGATGATAACGGTGTTCGGTGTATCATAGCGGCGTTTTGTCGACTCTGAGGCGTCCACTGTAAATAGTCATACGGTTATGAGCTGGGTTGAGAGCTCTCGAGTCTCGTCTGTAATCGAGGACCTCAGATACCCTTCATCTCGTTTGGGATACTCAGGGTAGTCAGAAAGGAATGTCAAGAATATGGAATTGTCGATCCTTTGTCTCTATCTAAGGTAGCTTTGTATATAACAAGAAGTCTCTGCTAACTGGCAATCTCTGAGGAATACTGATCAATGTGCCACAATGAAGAAAGTGTTCGTAACCAGGCATGTGACCATCACAATTAAACCATATATTGCTAACGCCATACTTAGCCTTCTCAGTAGTTTCCTTCGCCCCTTCATGAATTGGCGACCGCCACCGGCAAGAAGCCCTTCGTCTTCGCCGCCCACGGCTAGCGCTTCGTCATCGTCGTCTTCCTTCATCAACTTTTGATGATGCGGTGAGCTTGGCGCTGAGATCATGTAGTAAAATAAACCTGGTAGGATGAAACTGATACTAGTGCTTCCTGTACTTCCAACGTACGCGAGGACCTTTTCGAGGGATGATACAGTCATGGCGACAATGTAACTGAGCACAATGATAACAGTTGTGATTGCGGCAAACCTTACCTCTCCCATAGTATCGCCCTGTGCTTGGATTCCTGACTTTCCGAGCGGTGAAAGAAGAACCGCGCGGGAAGGAGAGTCATTCGGCAGTTGGTGATGCATTCGAAGTGGGCGCCATTTGAGGACCGCATCGAATGAAGCTCGACAAGGGTGCACTTGTAGCGGATAGGAGAACATCACGAGGACGACGATCGCTACTTTGCCCACGGTAGAAGCAACAGATGGGGCATCTATACACACGTCAACCAGAGCTGCTGCAGAAAATTCCGAACACTGCCGGCTTTGTAGACTTACACATCCCAACGATGTTGCCGAGCACGCTGTTTCCGAATGACAGATAGCCGGTTATGGCTACGATTATGTAGATTATACACGCTCCGCCTATGCTCGCGACAATGACGCCGATTGTACGAGAGGGAGAGTTGTCTTTTATCTCATTCAAGATTGAAAACATCTGCGAATCTCAGTTACTTCTGAAACCTACAATTATCTCCCATGGGCTGGATGTCACTCACGTTCTGATGACAGGTGTAAGCAAAGACCATAACTGGAAAGCTACTCAATGTTTGGATCGCACCAGCCCAATGGACGATACGAATAGACCCTCGATCGTGCATCGTATCCCCCTTGACGAAATGTGCCACAACAAGGATGACCAGATAGCTGATGGAGATGAGTGCGATAACACTCGTGTATTTGAGGGAGTCCAGGCGGCGAAGGAATGATAGGGGAATGACTATGAGCCTGGCATGAGTTGTGATCAGTGTCCCAACACCCGCAACAAAGTCACCTTTTCAAGACTCACATAAAAGCCGTAACCCAAAACTGACGCTGTAAGAGGAATCCAAAGCCTCTGGCATCTTCGCTGAAGCCTCTCACAACTCCAGGCATAAGGTCACCGATGATGATAAGATAGCTAACACCGACCCCGAAGCATTTGATCGCTATGGCGGCATCAAAGATCACCGCTGCATTCGGGTACGTGATCTGCGAAAGGGCAAAGAATGAAGCCGAGCCTCTTTCGAGGTACTTGGCGCACTGCGTCTGAAGGTACAATCCGAAGCCCGCTGTCAACCCTGCCCAGATTATAACGAATGTCCCCAGAAAGATTCCCATGTGTGAGAGGGCCAACGGCATGGCAAGGACACCTGCGCCAACGACTGTGGCCAACGTCAGAGGCGACAGTACGAAGGGAACGATATTGCCTACTTGTATTGACAAGATTTATCACGCTGCTGATCCAGCTGGCCTGCCCGACCATCCCGCCGGTTTTCCTGGCCCGACTCGAACGCCTCCTGTAGGACTTCGTTTATTATTATGTTGAGTACGCTACCACGGGTTCACAGGGCAAGAGCAACGACTGACCGTGTCCCTCGGGAGGAAGAAGCAACGCTCAATGATCGGGCACCATTACCCTCAGCATCGCCGCCTACGGCCGCATACGTTGGCATAGTACGACCGTGGTGCGCACAAACAGATTCTTGCCGGGTGCATTACCAAACGATGGCCAATTAGCAACGACTCAGTCACAGGAAAGAAACTCCTTGACGCAATAGCAAGGAACTATGCCGCCTTAACCGTAGGAGTGATGTTGGAAGGTTGGGCTCCAGCAGTCCGCTTGCGCTTGCGCTGCTGGTTTCTTTCGCGAGCTGTAGCAAGCCGGAGTCTCCTTACATATTACATACCAGGTAGCAATCAACCAAAATCACCCGCCAAGCAATGCATGGCGATGGACAAGGCTCAGGACGAGACTGCTCTCGAAACGATAGAACTACTTGAATCACGTCTCCAGAGAGTGCAATTTCTCCTTACAGGGCGCGCTTTTGCAGATGCGGATGTGCTAGGGATAGCTGGAGCTGAGGATGAGGACTGTATCCCGGCGCGTCTCGAGAGATTGGAAAAGGCTTTGATGGACATTTCTGCAACATCTCGAGTCGCCCATGATGCTTTGAATCTGTGTCAGTTGCCTGCTCTTTGCTGCTGTGCGTGTGGTACTAATTGATAGTAGATGCTCGATATCCCGATCTCTTTCAGTCTCAGCCCGCGAGTGCAATCCCAGCTTCCCTGCCAACAGCGAGTGTGTATGCCATTGTCAATGCTTGCGCAACTCTATATCAAACTTCAGCTTCACAATTGATCTCCATACAGGACCTCCCTATACCTTCAGCTAAGGATTCGACATCTTTGATCGCACTTGCCGCTCGACTACAAGGGATAGTGTCACTGCAGGACGCCCAGTCCGCCGAGATAGAGCATCTCAGAAGCAGAAGCGTGGCACTCATTGCACGCTGGTATCAAGTCTGCGTCCTTGGCGGGGGAAGATGTTGGGTAGAATGGGAAAGGAGGGTTGGCATCGTCGAACGGGATGTGAGGAGGCAAGAGTTCTCGCGCGCTCGTGGGCAGAATTCTGTATAACCACGCCGGAAGCAGAAAAGCGACTATCCTGCGACCAGGATGCCATGCAGCCAGTCCATTTCTCTGTCGCTTACAGGTGATGTTACTGGGTTAAGATGTCTTCGGACGGTCCTGGAGGTCGTTCATAATGCTTTCAGACATCTGGAGCTGGATCTTTCTCCCTCTTACGTGTTAAGTCGATACCGAATGCGCATTCTCGAAGGTGCCTTATCTTATCATCACTCACGGCGACTACGGCGAGCCAGGCACAATAATGGGCCCTGCTAGCGCGGAAGCTGAGTTGTAGGTCCTGAATAATCGTTACCAAAGACGATATCAGACTGGTTGAACCGCTCTGAATTGTGTCTGAGCTTCATATCTACACGCTACAGCGAAGTAGATTGTCAGCTGGGGAGACTGTGGACGGTGACTGGCCGCTGTTCGTCGGTAAGTGGTCAAGTGCAGTTTGTCCGATGGTTGGCCGAGATCTGGGGTCTGCAGAAGCGAAGGATTATCAATTTGGTCATGGAGCCTGCCCTAGCAATCTCGATCTTCAATTCAGGACAACAATACCGGCTTGAATGCCTGGGCGGATGAGGTACCAACGTTGACGTTCTCGACCACCGCCGAGTCAGAGTAGGGACGCCATTATTCACATTATTTGGGCTCTTGTGTGAGTGTACTTGGACGGGCTCGCGAAAGTGCATTCGTTCATACGCTCAAGGCATCAAATCGGACCGCGTCCTGAATTTAGCCCTCGTGCATAACATGGAGGTGTGGTGCTTTGATGAGATGGAACTTTGGGGTGTAGGTCACCACACACGTACACCAGCTTCATTTATGGTCTGCTCAGTGTACTCATCTTATACCGCTGACGAGTTTGAGGGTGAGTACTGGCTTTGTAGTTCGTACCCTATGCCGTGGCGGTGAAGCATAGGTATGAACATGAGTACTTTCAATCAGCAGAGCAGGATATCTGATGTTATCAGTGCTGTCTTTGGAATGAGGGTAATGAAACAGGTAAATTCAACGAGGCTCGCCACCATCCAGCTACTTGTATCACAATATCCGTTATTCCTCGAAATTGTTGATATTAATGTTACCGTTACTGGGGATATTGACTTACCTAAGTACCCAAAAACAGCGTTACTACTAGTAACTATTATTGCAGACTGTGCAACTGACCTCATATTTGTACAGTCCAAAAGCACAAAGGAACAGGAACAAAAACCTGCTTGTCCCAGCTCAAGAGCTCATCATTTACAACTCCGTACATAGTCACGGTTAAAATACTGTGATATATATATTACTGTTACTATACAATCCATATTGGATGATTGAAAAAGCCAACAATAATTATATAATTATTGAATAATAAAACTTACATTACCTCTGCTATGCGCGTTACCATCATTTAGATTACAGAACTGCGCCCAAGTGAAACATCAATGATACATGTATGTAACAAAGGTACCCGAAATAGTACTCGAAATACCATAGCTGTACCCCTAAATTACCTGTATCTTAAAATATCTTACCTTACCTTACTTTACCTTACGGTAACTACGTGGTACTCTGATAGTTACCTCCCCTTTCGACAATAATAATACCACCCTGATAATGAGATCAGTTCACCTGAACCAACCGATCGCATTGCGATATTCATTGTCTGACGAACATTAACGACCATCTAACCTACATACCAACGACACCTACCTACTAAGGCATTCGTTTTCTCCCATTTTTATACGCCCGCAGACCTACATTGTACGAACCGCTTGTACCCTACCTTACCCGGATCTGCTTCACAAGGCGCATCACGGTCCCCTTTTCTTGTTCCTCCGTCTAACAAGTAGCTGCTTGTCATCAGTCAAGCAAGCACAGCAGTTCAGCCCTGCACCGTACCCCAACTTGCTTCGATATTCTACCCTGCCTGAGTACTTTTCTCCCTCTCGTCCGGTCAAGACAGGTTTATATTCATCCATCCTTCATCTCGCAATCGATCTTCTGCGGCGCACACGACTAGGCCCCACAGTCGGTTTGGGGCTCCTCTATGCCACCATACGGCTCGCTTCATTCGCCATCGCTTCGGAAGATGAATGGGACCATGGAACCAAATAGCCATCGCCGCAATGGTGGTGGAGGCGGCTTCAGTGTCGCTCACATCGTTGGCGATCCATTCGCGCTGGCAACAATCTCCATTGCAATGGTCCGTATATCGACGTACTGACCGGTTTCTGCGCAACACCGCTAACACATCTTCGATTCGTAGCTTGCCTGGCTGATCGCGTTTATCTCGTCGATCGTGTCGGATGTGCGGTCGGCCTACGCCAACTTCGTCTGGTGGGCGGTGGTGTACATGTTCTTCTGCATCATAGGCGTGGTCGTCGTGTGGGCCTCAGACTCTACTCAAACGTACCATGTTGCCGTACGCACTGATCCGCTCAGTCTTGCGGTGCGCTTGCTGACAGTCTCTAGGTTGTGGGCTTCCTGGCGGCTGGCCTCGTTTTGACCACCTCGGCAGTCAACACCCTGGTCTATTCCCCAGAAGGAGCAAAGGAAGCCGCAGCGGCTGGATTCATCTTACTTTCGATGGTGGCTGTAAGCGCTTCGAGTACCCCATCCAATGAATCGAGCTGACCATGTTTCTCGACCTGAAGATCATTTGGATTTTCTACTTTGGGTCTACACCTCAAGCGACCCACCGCGGCTACATAGACTCGTTCGCACTACACAAAGAGCAACGGACTTCAATGCGGAACAGCAGAACCATCTCGAATAATTATGGCGCTGGCCGGCCCGAGACAACCGTATCAGGCAACCACGTCCCACAAATGTACACTTCGGCGCAACTGAGTGGCTTCGAAACCTCCTCTCCGGTGTCAGGCTACCCTGGTGGGCCCGTTGGCGTCGACAACCGAAATTCCTCGCAGCCCAGGTTCGGTGGTCCGGCTGCCTTCAGCTCACCTTCCCACACGCCGACACAGGGTGTAACAGCTGGACCGGTGGTGACAGATAATCATCCAATGGGGCATGAGGTTGGGGCTCCTACGGAGTATCCTTATAGAGCCAAGGCAATCTACTCATATGAGGCCAACCCAGACGATGCCAACGAGATCAGCTTCTCTAAGCATGAGATTTTGGAGGTTTCCGACGTCAGTGGGCGTTGGTGGCAGGCGAAGAAAGAGACTGGGGAAACCGGGATAGCTCCGAGTAATTATTTGATACTGCTTTGATACCTTACAGCTCCTTGTCTCCATTTCGCGATCCGTTTCCTCATGATCTTTCACGACCTGTTCCTTTGAGAGCTGGGGTCAGACTGAAGCATGTGTCGCTTTAGCCCATGGAATTTTCTTTTGCACCCACGAAGGCCGCGGGCAGCAGATGCAGGTCTTACAACGGCTCTCTTTTTGCTCTCACTCTCCGTTCATGGCGACGTTCTTGGCTATGGGTTGATATCCGGAGTCGGGCGGAATGTTTGTTCAGGGATTCTCAAGTTGGACTGTGAAGCTAATCGTGTTCAAGTCCACTTTAATACAAAGGCGACCGTATATCGTTGTGACGTCAAGCTGCGATTCGTCTCAAGGGGGATGCATCATGCTCTGTCCATGGGTAAGGCTGATCCGGAGATTCACAATTCCATGTCAATTACACCGCCAAACCTATGAGTTTGACAGTGTCCTGTTCGGAGATTGCTAGGTACGGGTTCATATGACGGTTGACATCTGTCGATGCTACCACCAGGCACGTCACAGCCCACAATTCATCGTGACGGGGTTGTCAGACCAGTGAGAACAGGCTGTTCCTTGGTCTGCTAGATCTGCATACGGGATAGCAGCAATGAGGTACAACCATGAAGATGACACGCAGTTCCGGCTTCGTAGATTTGTTGTACTGCGTTCCAGTCCGTATCCCCCCCATGCATGGACCAGTAATACTCGCGGGTTTTAAAGATCCTTCCCCCGAGATGGGTTCCTCGTCTTGGTAGACTGGGTCCCAGCCAACCTCCGTGCCGGCCTCAGCCCTGCCTCTTCTGTACTCCTCCATGTCCGCCACACTTTCTATCCAAAAGCATATCTACCACATATGGGTTACCTGATACTCAATATATCATCGTGTCTTGTCAGATTCGCTTTGCTACCGTCGAATGTCACTGATACTGTTAACCATCGACAAGAAGTTGAATAGACTAACATGACTGGGACCAATGGTTGGAATTCTTGCCTTCTCAACGAGAGCTCGTTAGATTTCCTAGTCACGTATAACAGTGCAATGTAGTTTCAGTTTTAATTTATGGTATATTACCGAAGTGGCTTGCCCAAGGCGAGTGCAGTCTAGGTTCGACTTGAAGTATGGCTAGACTCACACATGAGTGAGTCCCTTTGGAGTTCCTTTTTGAAACTGGACCCTAGAGCAGAGATGATATAAGCATGAAACCGGCGTTGTTGTGTATCTCCACCCGAGGACCTTATAGTAGAACGAGTGGGCTACCACCTCAGCACTGAGGTGGGCTTTGGGGCTGTGGTCTCGCTTCTGTAGTTTTACGACATCCAATCGGTTAAAGTCTTGGAAGTTGGCAAAATAGTATATAGATGGGCGAGTGTCGAGCGGCATGCCGCTGAGACTTTTGTACCTCTGGAGTGCCCTTCACTGTTATAGCCTCGATAGCTGCTACGCATTGTCAGGGCGAAACTCTATGGCTTACTACTTGAGCTTCCCCTGCCTTGCGCCTTGATGAATAGTTGCAGTGGACTCCTCCAACGATGTGCCGCTCCACCTCTGTCTTGACTTTAGTGCCAAAGCCCTCGAAATGCGCTTCGTCTGCGGCGAGGCCGATCTGCGCATTTCTAAAAGCTGATTGAAAGTCACTGAAGCGGTAATCAACGGCACGACGGTCCCAGTTATCCTGGGACCGCTATTGGCGCCGTGCGAGGAGCCCGTATGTTGTCACAGCAGGTTTTCAACAGCAGCAAGGTTTGATGATAATTTCTGCCGCTCAGCCAACCTCCAGATGGACGACTGAGATTCCGGATGAAATTGGTAACACCTATTCGACTCTGAATGTTGACCAATGTCAACGTACAGACTTTTTCCCACGCTGTGTTCGAAGACGTAAAAACTCAAAACCCACCCAAAACTAGTCGTCCTGATCTCGACAGGGTATGGATCTGTCGGCAGACTTCCTGCTGCGTGATGCTAGCAGGGGATCATCTGCCCTAGACAGTCACTCGACAAAAGAACTTTTGAAACCACATTCATCATTTTCGAATATGCTCCTTGGGCTTTTAAGCTGGACTATTTCACCACCGAAGGAAAACCGGAGGGAAACCGAAAGGAAAGAAGACGACATCAGAGCAGGGTGACGAGGATAGCCAGATGAGCAGCCAGAAATAGGAGATGAATGGGACAAACCAGGTGTGGGCCAAGAACGATAGCTTGGTGACTCTCATCTGTTCAGCTTATTCAGACCCGACGCCTGAGAGCATGCCTTCTGTTGAAGTCAAACCGCTAGCATCGATACCATATACAAGGCTTTTGATTATTGTTGTCAGCACCTGAGGAGAAAGAGGATCGGTACATGTATAGTACCTTAGGTAGGTGAAGTCCAAACAGGAGGTCGTCTCGGTTAGGTAACATAGACCCAATGCGGTTGTCAAATCCAGTCCAGCGGCTCGACACGTTAGTTAACTTAGTTAAGTTACCTCAAGTTAGGTTGAGGTAAGGCTTAATCGGGTAACTTAAGTTCCATCCAAGAGTCAAACGCACGGGCTTTGAGGTCCACGGTACGAAGGCTATTTGCAAAATTGTCCGCCACCCCACAAAAATATTATGCTCTCCCATAGTGTCGCCTAAAGTCGTGGGGTGGCGGACAAATTTGCAAATAGCCTTCGTACCTACGGAGTACCTAGGTACTCGTACCTGAGGTGATAAGGTATTTGCCCCCACTTTTCAGGTAATAGCAGCTCTGTACTGTACATAGGTCTAACCCGGCCGGCGACGACTCTCACCTCCACGTGGTGCCGGCTGGGAACCTGTGAATACTGTTGCTCCAAGTATTTGCAGAGCTAAGAAGAGTCAACACCAGCC
>JAABUU010002361.1_pt1 | contig 27162 bp, 38 predicted proteins | sample 5559301 | NCBI WGS metagenome assembly JAABUU01 (sample SAMN10711884, study PRJNA513360) | rock metagenome | isolation source: Antarctica rocks | place: Antarctica: Victoria Land, Richard Nunatak white | reverse complement strand
ACCAGGACCGCCACGCGGGCCTGCTCGCCCTGCTCGCGGCCAGCTTGCCCTACAAGGCGCGGCTGGCCGTCTATATCGAGAACCGCCCGGCGGACGCCGCGACGATGACACAGACCCTACGCGCCCAACTCGCGCCCACGCCCTACACGCCCGCGCTGGGTGAGTTGGGCGAGCGCCTGGTGGCGCGCTGGGCCGACCGGCTGACGGCCCCGACGGCACGCCATGCGGCCATGCTCGACTACTGGCTACTGCTCCAGCCGTACCCTATCCAGGACGGCTACCCCGACCAGACGGAGCCGGCCAGGCTCGCGCAGGCCACGGCCGCGATCACACGGCAACTGGTGAGCATGGGCCTGGCCCCGTTGCCCGTCACGACGGACGACGCCCACGCCTTCCTCGCCCGGCACCTGGACCAGACCGACGACGCCGGCGTGGGGTACACGGCGCCACATGGCCCGGAAGGCAACCTCCGCTATCGCCTCGGCACAGGGAACGCCTCAGCGAAGGCCGCGCGATGGGTACGCACCCTCTTCCTGGTGCAGCCGCCGGTCGAGACTGACCCTGGGTGGCTACGGCCACTGGTGGCGGCGGACTGTCCCGTCACTATCGTCCTGCACCTGACTGGCCTGAGCCGGTGGTGGGAGCGCAAGCGCCAGGGCGCGCGCCTCCGCGTCATGAGCGCCACCACGACGGGCCAGAGCGACATTACCACCGACCTGGCCGCGCAGGACGCGCACGCGCAGGCGGTGGCGCTGCATACGCAAGGCTACAGCATCGTCCGCGTGGGCTGCTACGTGCGGCTAGAGGGCGACACGCAGGCCCAGCTTGACGCCCGCGTGACACGGGTCTTGCAGGCGATGCGCGACACGATGATTGCGGAGCCTGGCTATGGACACGCGCACCAGGAGCCGCTCTACCGCGCGACCTTGCCGGGCTATCCCGACCGGGCGCGCTCGACCTATCGCTGGGACTCGCCCACGCTCGGCAACGCCTGGCCGTTCCTGGCGTTCAATCCGGGCACACGAACGCCGGGTGTCCCGTTGGGCGTCACGGACGCGGCCGGCGACGTGGTGAGTCTGGCCCTGGACGATCCCAACCTCTACAACCGTATCGGCGTGGTGCTGGGGCGCGTCGGCACGGGCAAGACGAGCCTCCTGCAGAAGCTGGCGCTGTGGTTCATGCTGCGCGGGGACATGGCGACAGTGGTCAGTAGCGTCGCCAGCTTCGGGGCACTGTGCGCTATCTCTGGCGGCGTCGAGGCGACGCTGGGCGGCGCCGCGTCGGCCACGATCAACGTCTTCGACGGCCCACGCGACAGTGACGAGGATCGCGCCGAACGGGTGCGCTTCGTGACGGCCGCGCTTGATCTGCTGCTGGGGGGTCTGACCGGCCTCGAAGCGCCCTTCATCGACGAGGCGGTACGGGCGGTCTACGGCACGACCGCCGGGGACGCGGCGCCCCCCGTCATGCGCGACCTCTACGCCTGCTTGCTGGACCAGGCAGCGACACCGGGCATGGACACCGACGATCGCAAGGTGTGGCGTGGGTTGGCGTGGAAACTCCGTCCGTTCGTCCTGGACGGCCAGCACGCGCGCCTGGTCGATGGGCAGACCACCGTCCCGCTCGACGCGCCCCTGCTCGCGTTCAATACCGCGCCGCTCGATGAGCACGCGGCGCTCCGTAACTACGCCTATTTCTCGGTGTTCGCCATTGTCGACCAGCGGCGGGCCGTGGCGCGCACCAGGAGCGCGCAGGCAGGGCGCGCGAGCGCGGACCATCTCACGGGCCTTGATGAAGCGTGGGGCCTGCTCACGTCGCCCCAAGCCCGCGCGTACATCAATCGCGATGCCCGCAAGGCCCGACACGGCGGAAACTGTGTCCTATTCGCCTCGCAGCAAATCAAGGATCTCGTCGGCAACGTCGATGCGGAAACGTTCTTTACCCAGGCCAGCTACAAGGCGCTCTTTAGCGTCGAAGACAACGGGCAGCAGACCGAAGGCAACCCGCGCTTGTGGTTAGAACGGATGCTCCAACTGACGCCCGAGGAGGTGGACCAGGCGCAACGTATGAGCGGGGTCAAGGGGGAGTACATGCCCTGTTTCTTGACCCGGCGCGACCGCAAGAGTCCGCGCGATCTCCACGGCGTCGTGCGCGTGGAGCTGACGCCCGATGAGGCGTACCTCTTTGCGAGTGACGTAGACGACATCACGGCGCGGGACTGGTGGACCGCACAGGCCGGCGGGGACGTGTGGCAGGGCATTAAGATGGCCGTCGATGGCGCGGCCGGGATGGAGGCGACCGCATGAAAGCCGTACTCGTGACCCTGGCGCTTGTAGCGGCGCTCCTACCCGCACTGGCCCTGGCGGCCGCGCCACCGCCGACACATACACCGACCGCGACGCCCGCGCCGACGCAAACCGCGCGTGTCGTGGTCGTGATCGCCACGGCCCAGCCCAGCCCTTCGCCCACGCCCAGCCCTTCGCCCACGCCGGCGGCCACCATCGGCGGGGCGGTCTCGTCAGACTCGACCTGTGCGACCGGGCTCGCTATTCCGCTGCCACTGGGTAACGGCGTGTGTCTCGACTTCTGGGGTGTCGTTCAGCGGTTCTTTTCGTCGGCGTGGAACGGCCTGGTCACGATCCTGGCGACACAGATAAAGGACCTGACCGACGCCATTATCGGCCCGCTCACGCGCACCGACAACCCCACGGGTAACGCGGGCCTCGTGGCCGTCGAGAACACGCTGGCGACCGACGCGGGCGACGCGTTCGCCGTGGTGTTCGGCGTGGCCGTGCTCTGGACCATGAAACCGGCGTGGTTCGGCAACGTCGCCGAAGGGATCGCGCTGTTGTGGCGCTCCGGCCTCGTACTCGCCGCGCTCGCGGCCTACGATACCCTCGTCAACGTCTGGCTCGGCGCGGTCAACGGCCTATCGTCGGACATCGGCGCGTCTACGATGCACGATATGGGACATTCCGGTATCGCCCTGCTGCTGGCTCCCGTTCTTCTCATCATCGTGGGGATCGAGCGCGCCGTCACGCTCCACGTCTTCGCCTTCGTGTACGAGATAGGACCGCTGGCGATCATCCTCTTCGCGTGGCCGCCGGCGGCTGACATCGCGCGGGCCTGGCTGCGCGCCTTCGCCTACCTCTCGCTGTTGGGACCGGCCTACGCGCTGATGCTCTCGGTGATTGTGTCGCTCGAAGGACAGGGCAATGGGCGCGCGGGCGGCATCATCGGCACGGTGTTGTGGAACGACCTGATGTTGGTGGGGGGGCTGCTCGTGTTGGCGCTGGTGCCGGGTATTGTGGCGGCGCTGCTTTCCGCTGTGTCGCACGCGGGCGCGGGTGGTGTAGAGAAAGTAATAGGGATCGCCAAGTTCGCTGCTCTGTAAAGCAAAAAGCAAGGGGAGGGATAGGGACATGAACGATCTAATCTGGTACGCTATTGGGCGCAAGAAAGAGCGCAGAATACACGAGCGCGCGCTGGCCGGGGAGCGCTACACCATCGAGCAAGGCGTGCGGGCGCAGTACGGTCTACCGCCGCTCCCGATGCAACAACACCCCAGCTATATACCGATAGCGCCTGGACGCCCCTGGGTGACAGCACGCGGACTGCGGCGCGTGCTCATCGCGCTGGTCCTCCTAGCCGTGCTCCTTGTGGCGCTCTTCGCCGTCTACGCCATCGGTTACGGCGTGCAGCATCATCTGATTTACCCGATGCGGAGCCGGTAGGTTATGTCGCGCGCATGGGGGCGGTCGCCGGTCGTGGAAGGCACGCCGGCGACCGCATGACGCTTCCGCTTCATGTCATCATGTCACAAGATAAAGGGGCTACCTACCGTGTGACCGTCCGGGCGGCCACCCCCAGCCCCTACCACGAGGACCACACCCGCCGTTTCACGACGGCCATCAAGCGAGACAAGAAGGGCACCGGCGATGTGGGATGCGCTCGACGACACGTTAGACGAGGCCCGCGGGCTTGACCGGGCGAGCGACGCGGGCGCGCACTGCATCGTCGAGAGCCGCTACGTGCCCAGCGCATCCCCCCATGCACGGCAGCGGATGCAGGAGCAGGTCTATTACCTAGAGAAGCGCAACCGGGAGGACGTGGAGGATGAGACGCGCGCATTGTTCACGGCGGAGGAAACGGGCGTGACCAGGGCTGACGCGCGCGGCCTGCTGTGGGACAACCGCAGTGCCAAGAGTGTGTGCTTCCACCGCGTCATCTTCTCGCCGTCACGCGGCCTGGGGATCACAAGCGCGGAGGATGCGCAGAGCTGGATACGGACGGTGATGGAGGACTTAGGGCAACGCCTGGACCGCGAGCTGTCCTGGGTCGGATCGGTGCATGAGAACACCGGCCGGCTGCATGTCCACGTCCTGGTGGCGGGCGAAGCGGCACAGCCGAGCAAAGGCGGGGCACGACGGGTGGTGCGGATCGCGGGCAGCGACCTACAGGCGCTGCGTGAACGTATCACGATCGACGCGGCGCGCCCAATCGCCGACGCGGCGCGGGCGCGTAAGCTGGATACGATGCGGGCACGCCAGGCGGCGCGCATGGCCGACCTTGACCGCCGCCTGGGCGTCGTCAACCTGCCCGCGCCGACACCACCAACGACACCGGCGCCCGCGCCACGACAGGGGCCGGTTGTTCCGCAGGCCGCGCGCAAACGGCACTGGTGGCAGCGAGAGCACTAAAGGCAACGACCGACTACTTGGAAAAAGAATGAGGGGAGCGCGGACCGATGGCACGACGCGGGATGATCGCGATAGGGCTGCTGGCACTGCTGGTGGTGGCCGGTGGCGTGGTGATGATGACCGAGGGGGCGCGGCTGCTGCTCGCCGCCCGTGTGCTGGTGTGGTACGGCCCGGACAACGCGGCGCGCGCCTGGGAAACGTATACACGACCGGGGATGCTGCGGCATGCGTTGGCCCTGGGCTCGGACCACCGGATAGCAGGCTGGCCGCGCGTGCGCTGGCTGCTCTGGAAGGACCGCCTGGCGGCGCTCCGGGAACCCGTATGGCGACGCAAGGAGATGGCCTGGGCCTTGGGCCTCGGCGGCGGTCTTATCGTCCTGGCGCTGCTCAGGGCCACACGCGGCCTGCTGGGAGCGCTGTGGTTCCTGCTACGTGGCGTGGGACGCCTGACACCAGGCACGACGGCAGGGAGCGCGCGGTGGGCGACGGCGGCGGAAGCGCGGCGCATGTACGGCCCACGGTGGACGCTGCTACGGCGCATGGGTCTCCTTGCGCGTGAAGCGCCCTTTGTGGTGGGGCGCGTCGGCCGGCACACCCTGAGCCTATCGGCCAGGCGGCAGAATCTCAATATCCTGGCGTTGGGTGTACCGGGCGAGGGCAAGACGGCGGCGACGGTGATCCCTGGCCTGCTGCGCGAGGGAGAGCGCGGCCGCACGCGGCGCTCCCTCATCGTGGCCGACCCGAAGGGCGAGAATTATAAGACGGCCGGGGCGGTGCTGGCAGGCGCGGGGCTACCGCGTGGCGCGGCTCGACTTCTACGATACGTCTGAGGACGCGCCCGGCTACAATCCCCTGGCGCACATTCACACGGCGTCGGAGGCGCTGGTGTTCGCGCAGAGCTGGATCGCCAACACGCGGGGCCAGGGCGAGGTCAGCGGATCGGACGCCTTTTGGGACTCGACCGGCTACCTCTTGTTGCAAGCGGGCATCCTGCACCTGAACGACCAGTACCGCACGCGGACAGGGAAGGCGGCGCCCCTCGCGCAGCTACGCGCGCTATTCAACACGGAGAGTTGGGACGCGCTCAGGGATGAGCCGCTACACTCGCCCTGTCCCCAGGCGGTGGAGGCGATACGCGGGTTCATGGGCGGGATCGAGATGGTCCCGCGCGTGGGCGGGTCGGCGCTCGTCGGCTTGATCGTGAAGTTCAGCGTCCTCAACGACCCCGCCATCGCGCGGGTGACGGCGCACGACGACATCGACATCACGGCCATAAGCGACCCGACCGTGGCCCCGCTCGCGCTGTTCGTGATCCTGACACCTGGCCGCGAGAACGTGCTGCGGCCGCTGACCGGATCGTTGTTCATGCAGATGTTTGACGAGTTAGTAGACATTGCTAACGCGCAACCGGATCAGAAGCTCAACCGGGGGCTGTTCTGCTACCTCGACGAGGCGGGCACGATCGGGGTCATTCCGGGGCTACCGGAACGGCTGGCGACGCTACGCAGCGCGGGCGCACCCATGTTGCTGGCCTGCCAGGACAGCATCCAGTTAGACCGGCTCTACACACCGGAGGGGCGGCGCATCATCACCAGCGTCTGCCAGTGTCATCTCATCTTCGGCGGCGTGGGTCAGGAAGACGCGGCATGGGTCTCGGCGCGGTTAGGCACGTCCACCGTCGTCGGCAATAGTGCGAACGCGGGCCGGAGGCGCGGTGAGGTGTTCGTCGACCAGGGGGGCTACACGCGGGGCGAAACGGGGCGGCCGCTGCTCACTCCAGAGGAGATACAACAGTTGCCCGAGGGCTGGCTGATCCTCAACGGCCTGCACGCGCGGCCCGTGCTCGTGCGCGCGCAGCCGTGGTACAGGTCGCGGGCGCTGCGGCGGCTGGTGGACAAGAGCACGGCGCGGGCCGTCGCGGGTGCGGCACCGATGGTGCAGGCGTCAACCACGGAGGCAATCACAGGCACGGGCACGAGCGGATAAAAGAGAAAAGGAAAGGAAGGCAGCCATGTTCCAGTTCGATATCATGACCATTCGCCCCCTACTCGACGCGCTGTACCTCAATGGTCTTGACCTGTACCCCGACGACTTCGCGCGCCTCATCCAGGCGAGCGCGCCCACGAAAGCACAGGTCGCCCAGGCGCTGGGGGGCAGCCTGGGCGAGATGGCGACCCACCAGGCTATCCTGACCAACGAGTTGAGTGACCTCGACAATCGGGAGCGGCGCAAGGGAAGCCGACCGCAGGGGGAGATAGCGCACGTCCAGGCACGCGCGAACCAGGCGGCGGAGGGACTTGTGCTTGCCACGCTGGCCGTCATGCGCCGGCACCGCGCCATACTGATCGGCCAGTACCAGGCCGACTACGAGGGACGGCATCCCGAGTACACCGTCAACTGGCCGGGGACCGAGGGGGGAGTGCCCCAGCTCGGGGAGCACGACGACGAGCCCAACCCGTTCACCGCCACGCGCGACTGATTCTTCTTCCAAGTAGAGAGCCGTCGCAGGCAAAGGAAAGCGTAGGATCGCGCCCACGCCTCGTCAAGGGGCTGCTTTCCGCGATCGCGCGCGGCGCAACCATCGCTCCGCTGGTATGGTAGCGCTCCGCGCGGCAGGGGGAGGCGTCCCCCTACGCGGCAGCACGCCCTACGCGGGCGCACCTACCTACCCCCTCGGGAGCCGTCGTGCTCCCCCCACGTCCGGCCCGTTGGCCGGACCGACGCGGGTCCCCCCATGACCGGGCGTGCCGCCCTGGACCCTGCGGCCTTGAAAAGATGATAGAGGGACATCGTCAGGGGTCCATCCCGGTAGTGGTCGGCGGTTAAAACACCAGGCTGAGCATGATCAGGCAAGCAATGGTCAGCATCGCACAGACCCCGATCCAGCGGTAGACCTGCCACTGCACACGGGCACGTTCACGACGCTTCATCTGGACGCGTACCCCGATCATCGTCGTATCCATCGCATCTATCTCCTTGTGGTCACTCTCGTTTGCTCTTAGAGGCATGATAGGCGACGCGCGCCGGCAAAACATGCCTCGATCAGGCCATAGGCGTCGTACCCCTGCGCGGAAGAGCGGAGAGGCCACAGGGAGTAGGAGCACGGAGCACGAGCAGCCGGTGTGGCCGAGGGGATCAACGAGGGTGCGTTAGCGCCCGCGGGTGGCAGGGGACGCGCCGGGTGTCCCCGTCGCCGCCTCGCAGGTCGTGACACGAGCATGACACAGCCACCCGACACGAAGCAACGTGACCTCGATATACTCACCGGTCGGGTAGTAGAGCAAGCCGAACGTCCGCAACGCCAGCCCCCGCGTGTACCGGACACGCCAGTTCGGGTCGGCATGGAGCTCGGTGAGGCAGGCAGCGGCGCGCGCCGCCGTGATCCGCTGGGCAAACCATCGACGAACATCGTGGGGGCTTGGACGCATCGTGGACATCCTCCTGGCGGTGGTGTGCGTGATCGTCGTCACGTTACTATAACCGTACTACCAGTGTTGATGAAAAATATCGGCTAATCTTACGGGGAACTTGGCTTTGCCCATAAAGTCGGCCTCTGCCAAACCGTACAGGATGCGGAACTGTCGGACTTTATGGGCAAAGCTCGGGGAACTTTAGGGATGGACATCTCCATGTTCGGCCTCGATCCAGCGCTGACACCGGCGACGCCAGTCTGTCTCATGGGCGCGCGCCAGGCTCGCGGCTATCACTCCTGAGCCGTCAATGCGGACCCGGCGATAGAGGAGGCGATCGAAGACGTACGACTGATTCGTCATCGCATACTGGTACGACGTGAAGCGTGGCGGCGGCATACGTTCTACCCTTCTATTCTATCGAGTCCCTCGCCTCAGGATCTCAACCAGCGCAACGCCCTGGCCCGCCAGGAAGCCACAGGACGCGCGGTAGGCGTCGGCGCGGCCCCTGAGTCCTGCGGAGCGGCGGGCTCTCCCCTCGGCGGCTGTGTGGCCCAAGGGGACGGCGCGGCGGTAGCCTCGATGGCGCGCAAACGCTCACGCAAGACGCCGATCTCCTCGGCCTGGCGCTGGATCGTCGCGACGAGCTCGCTCACGATGGCGGCGGACACCTGGCCGTCCGTGGCCGCCGGACGTCCGGACACCTCCACGGACATCGGACGTCCGGCGGCCACCTGTCCGGCGCGTGTCCGTTGGTGCTCCACATGGGCCGCGTAGGCGACCACATCAGCCAGGCGCACGAGGCGGCCACCCGGCGCGGCCACGACCGGCACATGTCCGGCGGCGACCCAGCGGCGGACGGTCCGCTCACTAACGCCGGACGCGTGGCCGGCCACGGCGACGGACACGAGTTGGTCGTCTTGATCCATGTCCGCCATTCTATCATGCCTTGATACGCAGGAGGGGCCGCCGGCGTTGTGCCGGCGGCCCCTCCGCTGTCTCGCATCTCCGACGATTAGGGTCTCTTTGTGCGCCACCCTGGGGCGTCAGCCGTCGGCACCCCGACCAACCACAGCCGCACGGCATACCGACTGAGCCGCTTCCGCTGGCCACGCTGCGGCCGCTCAGGCAACGGCGAAAAGGGCAGGGGAACGAACGTCCGGCGCTCCTCAACCACGTTGTTACAGGCGGTGTGGGCAAACTGCAAGAAGGCAGCTACGCGGGGGTCCTGGCGCCGCGCACGGCGCAGGCTCGCTCGCCATAACTCGCTCTCGGGATCGAGCCCCCGCAGGGCGTCGATCACCGACAGGGTAAGGTCGAACGTACCATCGGCCATGTTGTTCATCGTGAGCTATCCTCTCTTTTCTCGCATGTGTGAGGCTCCCTGGCCGTGCGTAACCGCCCCAGGAGCGCATGAACGCTGGCTTGCTCGGCCGCCGTGTGGTAGTTTGCTGTCGCGACGGCCAGGCCGTTATAGGTGAGTGTCGCACGCCAGTCGGCGCCGCTTGCGATGGCCCATCCTTTAGGCGCCGGAGCGGGCTGCTGTGTCGTCATAGCTGTGTGCTCCTGCTGGCGGTCCGGGCGTTCACCGCATCAGCATAGGCGTTCCACGCCGCGCACTCCGCATCAGCGGCGGGGTTAGCGGGCAGGAACTTGCCATTGCCGACGTGCTGGTAGAGCGGGCGATCCCCGCTACCAGGCCCATCAACCCACAGGGTCGCACACGTCGGTGGTACGATGGTTGTAACGGGCTCGATAAAGCTGTTCATTGCAGTCTCCCTATCGGGTTCGTGGACCGGCGCGGCCTCCCTCAACCGTTGACCGCGCCGGCCTTTCTGTTGTCTCGCGTGGTTAGGGGACGTACACCTCGGACGTGGGATACCACTGGCCGCTGTACTTCGCCTTCACCTCAAGCTGACCTCGACGCATGCGCGCCTGGGTGATGGTCACACGTCCTTCCGTTCCCAGGGCCTTGATGGTCGCCTGTGGCGCGAAGGGCGCGCGCCGGTCCCTGCACGCCGCGTTGATCTCTCGTACAGTCATCATCTCCCTCCCCCCTACGCCGCCCGCATCGCCTGATAATGGAGCGCGGCGACTTCCCGCTCCAAGCCGTCCACCTGGCGCCACAGCACCGCGTAGCTATCGTCGCGCTGATCGGTCTCCTGGAGCGCACGGCGGGCGCGGGCGAGCCGCGCCTCGGCCGCGTCGGCCTGGGCGTCCAGGCTGGCGACGGCGGGCGGCGCGGTCATCACCGGCCGGACGATGCCCGAGGGGGCGCCGGCGGTCATCGGCACGGACACCGGAGCCGCCGGCGGGGCGGCCTGGTCGTACCACGCGGCCATGGATGGCTCCAGCGCCTGGATCAGGGTCATGTGGCGGCATGTGCCCCGATACGAGAAGCCGGTGCATGAGCAGCTCGTCGCCGTCGTGGTGTGGCCCCGGCCGGGCCGTGACGCACTTTCGACCAGGTAGCGGCCCGGTCCAAGCCGGCGGACGCGGGACTTAAAAGTGTTGGCCGTACGCGCGCTCTGCGACGTACAATTGACGGTGGATATGGCTCGCATTGTGGTTGTACCTCCGACTGCTCCGTATCCTGGCTCGGTGATCGACTGGACACGATCACCGAGCCTCTACTTTTTTGTGGAGCGAATCGCTCATCACTCTCTAATGATATCATATACTGTATGATATGGGAAGCTGATATACTATATAGATAGGCGGTATCTTACCGCTGATACACTAAGGCTAGCTACGGAGGGTGGCACGATGACGATGACAGCAGAGAGGCGAGGCATGCCAAAGGGGGGCCGCAGGAGCGCGGCAGAGGTCCAGGCCGCGCCGAGGGATGGTGGCGACCGGGTGACGATTATCTTTCGCACGGAGGAGGGTATTCGTTTACGCCAACTCGCCGAGCAGCGCGATATCCCGCTCTCGATCATGCTGCGCCACTGGGTGCGGGAGCGGTTAGAGCAGGAAGCATCGGAGAGTTAACCATGAATAACCCCGTTGACCTGGCGGTATACGATCGAGTGCGTACGGTCCTGGAGGGTGAGGTCATGGGGGTGGATGACGCACCCGATGTGGCCGACTCACACACGCTCGGCGCGCTTGAGCCGACCCTTATCCCTGCGATAGAGGCGGCGCGTCAGCTCAAAGCGGAACTGCGCGAGCGCTATCCCGGCATCAAGTTCAACGTACGCGCGGCAAGGCGTGCTGAGAGTATTGAACTCCAGTACCCGCCGAACGCCAGCGTGACGAAAGAAGAACTTCAGACTGTCGCGGACGCATATGTCGGGATACCATTCGCGACCGATGACTACGGTGAGCCCTGCGCTCCCCACTTCCCATTACCGGGGCGCTGGATCGGCAGTGAGTTTGTTTGCTATAAGGTGACGCACATCCTCGTGTGTACTAGCAGTTAGCAGATAGGGGCACAGGTCTATGAACGTGGCGTCCATGATTCGCTGGATGGTGCGCTCGCCCTACCTCCTGGAAGCGCGCGTGACAACCGCCGACGGCGCGGACCTCTACGCGGGCTACGTCGCCGTCACGCCCGGCGACGACGTGTGGCGCGGCTACGTGGGCCGTAGGTTCGTCCCGCTCGGCATGGGGCCGCGCACCGTGATGCAGGCGGCCGTCGTGCAACGGGTCGCGGAGCTTCTGCACGACGACGACGCGGCAACGACAGGGCGTGTAGACACGAGGTGACGGGGAGGGGAGGGTTACTTGTAACAAGTGATCCCATAAGCGGTCTTATAAGATCATCGTGTCAGGGGCAACGGACCCTCAAAATAAGGACAGCAGTGATGACCGAGACAACGATCGTTCCCTACGTGGCGGGATCGGCGCTCCAACGCGCGAGCGCTTGGGCGACGCTCCCCGACGACGAGCGACGCCGGCGCGCGACGGCGGCGGCCGCGTCACACGACGCGGACACGCTCTGTGGGCTCGCCGACGCATGGCTCACGCTCCATGGCAAGGCGGGCGCGCGGGTCAGCGCCCACACACGCACGGCCTATCGGCGGGGCGTCTGCGTCCTGCTCACGGCCTGGGCGCAAGAGAACCTGCTGCGGCCCCGGCGCGACGCGGGCGCGCTCTGGCTCCGACAGATGGAGGAAGAGGGCCTGAAACCCGCCACGATCACCGTCCGGCTCGCCGCGGCGCGGACGCTGTACGCGGCTCTACGGTGGGCAGGCGCGACGGAGGGTGATCCGCTGCGCGACGCCCACGCGGGCACGGATCGCGTGCCACGCTGGGAGAAGCGCAAGCCGTACAGCGACACGGACCTGTGCCGGCTGCTCGACGCGGCCACCGCCAGCGATGATCGCGTGCTGGTGCTGCTCGGCGCGCACGCGGGCTTGCGTGTCTCCGAAATGCTGACGCTCACCTGGAACGACGTGGACCTCGGACGGCGCGAACTGCTGGTGCGCCACGGCAAAGGCGACAAGCCGCGCACGGTGACGATCAGCCGCAGCCTCGCGGGGGCGCTCGACGCCTGGCGCGCGGAGTCACGGCGCCGCGAGATCGGCCAGGCGCGCGCGGTCGTACTCCCCGTGCGGTCCGCCTTTGGCATGCGGCGCCGGCTGCGCCTTGTGTGTATGGCCGCCGGCGTAGAACCACGGGGTATCCATTCGTTGCGTCACAGCAGCGGCACCCGCGTTATGCAGGAAACCAACAGCTTGGAGGAAGTGGCCCACCACCTGGGTCATAGCACGATCGAGACAGCAAGGGTCTATGCGAAATGGTCCAACACGCGACTACGGGCCACCGTGGGGGAGTGGTAGGGGGTGTGGAAACGTCACTACCTCCACCGGAGTACGTGATAGACTAAGAGCAGGTCGCACGATCGCGAGAGAGGAGACATCTATGGTGACTGAGACCACGACATCACGCCCGCGAGGTCCGCAAATTAGTGTCGTCGTGACGCCTGAGGTGCAGGAAGGATTGCAACGCGCAGCCCTCAAGCATGGCACCACCGTTGGAACCCTGGCGCGCGAATGGCTTGCGGACGCATTACGCGAAGATTTACCTGATTGGCAGCCGGAGTATACACGCCGCGGCCGACGGGCGACAATTACACGCAGGGAGCCGGCTGTGTAGCTGGCCTGAATAGCAAGAGACGCCCGCGTGGTGGTATGACGGCAAATCTAACCCACCCAGCGAGCGCCTCAAGAGGTGCTTAACCATGGACATTGTATCATTTTTATACCAGTCCTGTACTGGTATACACAGCGGCAAGGGCCGCACATTCTGTCTTCATTGTACCATCGTCACGCGCACTTGTAGCGACCGCCTGCCGATCAGCGCGTGGGAGGGGGCACAATGAGCGCCTACCCTCGCGACGACACCGGCGCCGCATGCGGCGGCCGCGCCACGTTTCACCGCTTCACGACACGCAACCGCTGTCCCCACTGCGATCACGAGTCGCCATGCATCTTCTTCGACAGCGGCGACATTCTGTGTCGCCGCGAAGGCGAGGCCGGTAACTGGACCGATTCTTACATCGGAGGCTACTGGCACCGCACGGGACGAGATAGGCCGTGGGCGTCGAGCGCCCGCACGCCTGCCCCATCGACGCCGCAGATACAGACAGTGGAGCGCGCGGACGCCATGACCCTCGATGCGGTCTTCACGCGCGCGCTCGCCCTCTGGCCGCTCTCCGCTGCTGACCGCGCCTACCTCGTGGACAAGTGCGGTCACACCGAAGCGATGCTCGCCGGCGGCTATGGCACCTTCCCGCGTCAGGACAAGCAGGGATACGGCATGGCGGTTCTGGAGGAAGAGTTCGGCGCCGACACGTTGCGCCGGGTGCCGGGTATCGTTACGGACGAGGAGGGCCGGTTGTCGTGGACCCTCGACGGCCTGGTGATCGCGGTGCACGACCGCGCCGGGCGTATTCAGGCGTGCCGCGTGCGCAAGGACGTGCGGAGCAAAGATGGCAAGGCGACGAAGTTCTACGGATGGCTCTCGAGCACCAAGAGCGGCGGGCCGGGATCGGGCGCGCCGGCGCATGTCGCGCGCCCGCTGGAGCCGCGCGACCATCGCATCTACGTCTGCGAGAGTGAAAAGACGGCCAACTACCTGACGCACACGCTGGGCGCGACCGTCGTCGCGCTGGCTGGCCAGGGCAATCATGCCCCCGCTCTGGAGGTCCTCACGGCGCTCCGCGACGAGGAGGGCGCCGAGGTGGCCGTCGTCCTCCTCGACGCGGTGGACCCAGCCGACCCGAAGGCGGTCAAGAAAGAGGCGGAAACTGAGGGGCACCGCCAGGCGCTCGCCCTGGCTGTATCGCGCCTGGGCTATCACGTCAAGATCGGTCGCTGGGCGCACGCCAATGGCAAGGGTCCTGACGACGTGCTCATCGGCGGCCATACCTTTACGCGGGAGCGCTACACACGGCCTGCTGATGAGAGTGGACACGGCGCCGACCTCCTCACGCACCCAACCGAGGACGGTATGGTCAACGTTGATCCACGTTTCCTCGCTTGGTTGATCAAAGAGACGGCGGCGACGGCAACACTACGTGCACGTTACCACCGTGTGCAGGCCATTCTCGCCGACCCCATCATGAACGATGGGCAAAAGCTCGTGAGCATCGCTCTCACCAGCCGCCTGGCACGACCACGCGCCGGCGGTGAAGAGGTAGAAGCGGTGAAGGTGTGCGCCGGGACGATCGCGCGCGACCTTGGCAGCAAGATCACCATCAAGGACGGCAAGGAGCGCCCGACCAAGCAGAACACGGTCAATAAGATCCTGGCGGATATTGTCACCCTCGGCGTCTGCACGCGCGAGCCGGTCACAGAAAACCGCGTCATTCTGAAAAAAGACGATCGTGGGCACACCTACGAAAAGGATGTGAGCACGACAACCTTTCGCTATAGCGACACCCTCTCCTTGCCAGGGCAACACATCAAACGGGAGGACGCCAAGGACGTGCCGACCCTCGCTAAGATTGATCGCGAGCGGCCCCGGCCCAGCCGCTGCCCGCACTGCTTTAGCACGCACCTCAAGCCCGCCTCACACGTCTGCCTCAACTGTCACACCGTATCGAGCGACGTTCAAGTTGTGGAAGCGGGCCAGATGATCGACGACCGCGGCAACGGGCTATTCGTTCGTCGAGAAACAGGCGAGGTTATCGTCCCCGGCGTCCCGGCTTATGACGGCGACTTCGGCGCAGCGGCGGCGCCGGACGGACCAGCAACGCCGGACGAGACCCAATACCGGAATCCGGTATCGGGTCAAACCCCACCCAGTCCCGTGGCTCATGACTCCTCTCACGCTGACCCGATACCGGAATCCGGGTACTTTAGTACGTCTGAGCAGGGATACCGGATTCCGGTATCGGGTCAAAGCGGCACATCGATGATGGACGACGAGGCTCCGACCTCCCTGAAGCCGTGCGGCGGTGGGTGTGGCGGGCTCACGCATCGTGGCTGGCCGTGCAAAGCGTGCCGTGACCGCCAGGACAACTCCACGACAACGGCGCGGCGCGAGCTGTGAGCGCCGCGCCGAGGGTCCAGCCGGATAGGGGCAGCCCGTCAGCGAGGCGGACGTGCCCACGACGTTCGACGCGGCGTCGATCACGTCCATCCATGTCATCGCGGCCACGGCGGCCTGCGGCCAGGTAAGCGCGTGGCCTGCGGTAGCGGTCAGGCTCTACCCTGGCGCGAAGGCGAAGGGCAGCACGTTCTCGCGGTAGTAGTCACTTTGCCCCGCCTCCACGCGGGCGGTGTGGGGGAAGCGGCACACCGCCTGATAGGACATAAAGGTCTCGTCGCCCTCCGTGAGGCGCACGATCCCCGACCGGGGGGCGCCCCGCGCGCCCGTGCCGGCGCCGTCGATGGGAACACGCACTTTCTTGTTCGAGCGCGCCTGGCGGTCGATGCCGAGCAGCGGGGCGATACGCGTGACCTCGGTCAGCCAGCACGGGTCACTATGTGACGAGTCCGTGCGTAGCCGGGGGGCGCAGCCGCAGCCCTCGCCATGGAGAGCGAGCACGGCGACGTGGATGAGTTCGTGGAGCAGCACGTCGCAGGCGAAGGCCCCTGGGACACCCTGGGGCGTGTCGAACTTGCGCACCTGTGGGTGCAGCCGGATCATCGCGGGGAGGGCCGCGCGGGTGGTCCCGACGCAGTGTCCATACGGCGTCAACTCCCACAAGATCAGCGGTGTCGGCAGGCGCCCGTCGAAGTACGCCGCGTTCAGGAAGTCGAACGCCGCATAGGCCCAGCGGCCGGCGACCCTATCACGGAGCACCGCGACCTGGCGAAACACGGCGTCGACGCTCCCACTGGAGCCCGCGCCCTCCCCCGCCGCGTCCGCTGATGGGTCTTTGGTGTCCCGCGCGCCGACAAGAGCGCGCGCGCGGTCGCTCCTGTCCTCTAACGCGCGTGGCCGGTGACGTGTTGTCATGTTGCCCTCTTTGTGAACTGTACCATGTAATTAGATAGTACCATAGACGAGGGCGGCGTGCATGGAAGAGCCCACACGCGGCGGCGAGCAATGCACCCCTACGAGACCCCGTACGCGACGAGCGTTCCCCCGCCGTGGCCGCGTGGCCTGCGGTAGCGTGTGCCTGTTCCCCTGGTATATTGCCCCATCTAATTAGCTGGTACAACTCACCACCTAATTAGCGGGTACATTGCCCCATCTAATTAGCTGGTACAACCCCCCCCGATTTCGGTGGGCAGGATGGCGTTTACTGACCGTTATAGGCGGTCCTTAGAATAGGTGAGACGTTCTGTTACGAATATGCAGGATAGCGGCGCAAATGCCCCTATTGTTGATAAGGCACTTGCCGCTGATCCTGTGAACGCGTATAAGTAGGGCAGGGCAGTTGGTCCCGCCCTGGGAGCGGCTAAGGTGAGTGAGAGATGCCACCTCCTTAGCTTAGTCCGCTCCCTTCAATCGCGCCCCCCTTTGCGCAGCCACGCGGTGTGCCTATGTACAGCGCCAACTCCACCTTGACGGTCCAGGTCCGGGACTATCCCTCGCGGTTGTTAGTCAGGTTCAAATCCGAGGATGAGGCGACGTTTCTGGCCTTCAAGAGCCGCTTCCGCCAGCGTTTTGCCCCGCGGTGGAGTAGGGCCGATCGCGCGTGGTTCGTACCGACGAGCGAGCGCGCCCCGCTGCGTGACTGGCTCACCCTGCACGTCGGGGCAGACGACCTCGTGTGGGTGGACGAGCTAGACCCCCGTGCGCGGGCGTATGGATACACCCGTCCCTCACCTCTCGACGATCCCCTCTCGGACGCGTACCGCACCCTGCACCTGTTGCCGTCCGCACCGCCGGAGGTCGTGCAGGCCGCTCACCGCGCCCTGGTCAAGTTGCACCATCCCGACGTTGCCGGCGGCGAGCACGCCTCGGCCGTTCTGATCAATAACGCCATGGCGACCATTCGTGCCGCCGCTTGTTAGCCCCGCCATACATCCGGCCGGTCTGTTCCCATAGAGGGCAGCGGCCTCGTCAATTGGAGGACCATCCCATGCCCGACCCGCGTAATATCCTTGCCTACGACGGCATCAACGCCGACTTTGTGACCGTCCAGGCCGACACCTCTATTGTGTTCGACGCTCTCCAGCGCGGCGGCTCCGCGTCGGTGGGCCTGGCCGTGAGCCTGAGCGCCAACCAGACCGTGGGCCTGGCGCTGGACGGCCGCTCGGTCTACGGCAAGTTGCAGCTCGTCGAAAACGACGGCCGCTGCAACGTCCAGTTCAAGGGCTACACCAACCTGCCCGGTGGCGTCGGCGCGGCGCTCACGCCCGGAACCAGCGTGGTCGGCGCCCTGGGCGGCGCCGGGGGCACGCAGCCCGGTTATATCCGCAACGTGGCCGCCGCCCCCGCGGCCTACAGCCAGGCGGCCGCCGCCGAGGCCGCCGGCGCCGGGGCCACCGAAATCGTCGACGCGACCGACCCCACCAACGTCGTCGTGCTGATCGCCTAGCCCGTCGCACTCAACCAGGCCGTCGCCCGAATCCGCGCGGCCAGTTAGCGGAGACATCTAATGCATGCTTTTAATGACCAGGACCAGCACCCCGGCCTGACCTTCGCCCGCGTTCTACAGGTTGGTGATCTCCGTGCAGGGGGGATGGATCACTCAGACGATGAGCTGCTCCAGCTCGCCCGCGCGCGGGCGCTCGATCCCGCCATATTTGACCAGGCCGTGCCCTTCTTCTGGCCCGGAGAGGTCTCATCCGACAGGTGGGACAGCTTTGACACGCGGATGGGTACGTCCACCCTTAAAAACTACGCCACTGAGTTGCAGGCGGGCGTCTCGTTTCTTCGCAACCATGACATGACGCAAGATCCTGTGGGCCACTCGCTTACCGGTAGGTTCATCGCGGGTGGCGGCGACGGGATTGTGAAGGTACGCGGAGAGTTTTTTGCTGTGCCGTCTGATCCCGAAACCAGCGGGTACCTCGCCAAAATCCGCGCCGGGGTCGTCCGCGACCTCAGCGTGGGCTTCTATGGCGGCGAGTGGATCTGTTCGCTCTGCGGGCGGGACATGCAGCAGTTCTTTGGGGACGACTCCTGTCCACACCTTTTAGGTATGGTTTATACCCCCACCGATGAGGCCGGCACGGTCAAGGGACCGCCGGAAGTGGCGCGCGCCACCATAGAAGGGGCGCACCTGGCCGAGGTCAGCGGCGTGTACGATGGCTCGACGCCCGGCGCGATGGTGGGGAAGGCCCGCGCCCTGGCGGTCGAGGGCGTGCTGAACGAGCGCAGCGCGGGTCTGGTAGAGGCCCGCTACCGCTGCCGGCTGCCGAGCCCGTTTCGCCGCTGGGGCGGCGCGACGTTGCCGGTGCCCAGCCCCGTTGCCGCACAGCCGACACCACAGGGCGTGCGGTGGAACGAACCGCCGGAGGCCGCCACGGTGCCTGTGCTGCCGGCGTGGGCGTGTAGCCTCGTGCATGGAGGTTAGCATGATTGCCACGCAGCAAGCCGCAAGCCTGGCAGACCTAGAGATCGACATTGCGCGGCTTGAACGCGCGCGCACGGATGCCCTCACCCAGCACGGCCAGGCCCTCCTCGCGCTCGACGGCGCGGGGATGGTGGCCGCGCGCCGTTTGGTTGAGCGCCTGACAAGCCAACGCGCGGCCCTCCTTGCCCCGCGATGCCATGCGCGCCTGGGCGTCGCCGAGCGCGACCGGGACGCGGCCGCCAGGTGCGCGGCGGACGTGCAGCAAAGCGCGCTGGCGTCCCAACAGGACGTACTAGACGCGCGCTCCCTGCTCGCCTCGCTTAACTCCCTGGACAGCAGTGGTCGTTGGGATGCGGTCCAGCGCCTGGCCGGTTATGAGGCCACGGCGGCGGCGGCTGAGGAGGAAGTCGTGGGAGCGCGCCGCCGTTACGCCGCCGCACACGCCTGGGCGGCTGACCTTGCACGCGAGGTAAGACGGCTGGACGCGGCCGCCGACAGCATCATGACCGGCGGGGCAATCGCGGCACGCGCGGCCGTCGTCGACGCCGCGGAGCGTCGGCTAGCCGGCAGCCTGCGGAGCGCCGCGCAGCTCGTCGAGGTCGCCGAGGCCCACAGCGCGGCGACATCGGCCGGGCTGGTGCTCGCGGAGCGCTTCACGCGGGCCGCACGGGATAAATTGGTCGAGGAAGAGCGCTTGATCGCGCGGACGAACGTCCTGGAGCCTGAGCGCCACCGACGGGAAGCCGCCCTACCCCTGGTGCGGAAGGTAATCGAGGACGCGGAGGAGGACGAAAACATGGCCGCGCGCCGCCACACCGCTAGCAGCCGGCAGCTTTCCGATGCCCTCACAGATCAGGCCGCGCTGGTGGACCATGCCGCACGCATGTTACCCGTGTGGGTGACAACGGTTGATAGGGCTCTCGACGACGGCCTAGCGCTGGAAACCGCGATGGACGCGGCCGATCACGCGACAGCGTGAGCCCCGCAATAGGGGCCTGATGAGGCGTTTTCGCCAGGATTTTGCGTGTATGTCGCGCGAAAACCGGCATTCTGAGCGTCGTCCACGCGTAAAAAAAGGTCGATGGTCGCCGATAGTCGGTGATAGACGGAGGTAACAGGTCGTGGGAATAACGTGTAAGGCGCAGAGGAAAGACGGCTTGCCCTGTACGGTCGGTGCGGGTGAGGACGGGTATTGTGTGTTCCATTCGCCGGCGTTACAGGAGGCGCGCCAGGTCGGCGCGGCACGGGGCGGGCGGAACAAGCGCAGTTCCGTCCGCACCGTCAAAGCCATGCCCTCGGAACTCGCGGCGGTGCTTGATGTGTTAGTCACCGCGATGGATGAAGTCCATCGTGGGGAGCTGGACGCGAGGCAGGCCCAGGCCATGGCCTCGCTCGCCAACAGCATCAGTCAACTCGTGCGGTCCCACGAGCTGGAACGCCGGATCGAGTTGATCGAATCGGACCGATCGAGTTAACGATGATCGCGTTGTGTGAGGGAGAACGAGTGTGGGCGCATTGGAAACGCGGGTGGGCCGGCTGGAACGATCAGGCCCAACGGGCGGCTGGCGGGCGACGGCGATCCTGTTGAGCCGGCGGCCTCGGTTCCTGGATGAGGGAACCCCGGAAGAACACGCCTTGGTGGTTCAGGCCGCCACACGCCTCCTCCGTGAACGTGGGCTTGACCCCCAGACGGTCACAGCGAGGGAATTAGGTGGTTTTCTCAAAGCGGCAAGCATGGACGTGCGCGCGGTTGTGGTGCGGGGGATGATGATCATCCGTCAGTGGCGTCAGCAGGACAATGAGGGTGCTTGACAGATGTCTTGACAGGTATTTGCGGAGATTTCCAAGTATATCGGGACGCGGGCCACGCCGCGCGCGATCAGGGGGGTGGGTCACTTTTTCCGCCTAGGGGGGGGTGTTCGCGCGCATCCCTCGTCACCGAACGTCGATGGACCTGATAAGCCCACGCGTGACATGGCAGCGCTGCTCGCCAACGGACCACACCGCAGACAGCGGCCTGGATGGATTGTGAGGACCCGCGCGACGGACGCGCACAGGAGGGAGGTAGACCATGGACACGGACGATAGAGTGGTCGTCACGTTGCACGACGGACGCCACGCACGCCTAACCAAACCCAGCGAAGCTCGGGAACGACGAACCGATGTCTTCGCGCTCCAGTCACGCTTACGACGTGGCGGCCGATACGACCCCATCGAGATGACCCGGCTCAGGGTGGTACTGTCCATCGACGACATCGACGGTCACCCCATCCCCTTCCCGCCGTGTCCACCACAAGCGGAGCGGGTACGTGCGTACATCCGTACATTCCAAGAGGATCTTGAGCGTCTTGCTCTGGCCTACGATAAGGAGCTATACCCAGACGCCGTAATGCCGTTGCCTTTGTCGGCACGGGTAGCCCGGTAGCCCGGTAGCCCGGTAGGAGGGGAAGATGAGCCCGATTTATGACATGGCGGTGCATTTAAGTTTTCAGGCCGGGGGGCTGTCGTCCGCCGCCTTTGGGGCCATCACGGTGTTCCAAGCGTTGAGCGCCCAGGCGGCTAAGACGAGCGCGGCCGTTGCCGGCATGGGTTCGACCTTCGCCGGCCAGGCCGCGCGGATGGAGACATTCACCAAGGCCATGCGCAACGTCTTCATGGCCGGCGGCCTGGTGACCGGCATTGGGGTGGTGGCCGCGATGGCGATGAAGCCGGGCATCGACACGGCCATGCAGTGGCGCGACGCCATGGCGCAAGTGAGCCTGGCGACCGGGGCCACCGGCGACAAGCTCAAGGAGCTGCGCGACACGGCCATCAGCCTGTCCGCCCCGCGCCTGTTCAGCGCCACCGAGGTCATGACCGTGGAAACCGAGGCGGCGCGCTCCGGCATCAATAACCCCAACCTCTTGAAGCGCGCCTTGCCGCAGCTGCTCAACGTGGCCGAGGTGGACGCCCTGGGGCCGGCCAAGGTGCCGGTCAAGCAGTCCATCGACGCGGCCGTGGCGCTCTCCCACATGTTCCAGGTCTACCCCAAGAGCGCCCAGGACATGCCCGCGTTCAACCACATGCTGGACACCTTTTCCCGCGCGCAGATGGTCAGCCCGCTGGCCCCCAAGCAGATGGTGCGCGCCCTGAGCTACATCAGCCCGGCCGCGCGCAATTATGGCATGAGCCCGGAGGAACAAATCACCTTCGCCGCGCTGGGCGCCCGCGCCGGCCTGCTGGGCGGCAGCGGCTCCGGCGGCGGGGCGGCCGGGATGGCCTCCATCCTGTACGCCCTGAGCCCCAACGGCGCCAAGCACAACACGGGCATGGAGCGCATCGCCGCGCTGGGCGGGACCACCTGGGGCGCGCTCGACGCCAACCAGAAAGACTTCATGCCCAACCTCCTGAAGACGGTGATGCGGGCGGAGGCGAGCATCCAGGGGCCGGACGCCGGCGCCGCGCGCATGAAGCTCCTGACGGACGCCTTTGGGCGCACCGGCGCGCGCGTGCTCTCCCCGCTGACCACTGATGCTATCGTGGGCAAGGGCGGCCAGTACGATCAGGTGCGCAAGCTGCTGGGCAACGACCCCCGCCAGGGCGCGTTGCCGAGCGCCAAGCAGATGCAGCAAACCTTGAACGCGACGCCCGGAGGACAGGAGAGGAGTCTCGCCAGCACGCGTCAAAACATTGGGGGGCTGTTCGGCGACCAGATGCTCGACCCCATCATGCAAGTAATTCACGCCCTGAACCAGGCCACCACGGCGGTCCAGGGCTTCATGCTGGCGCACCCGGCGCTGTTGCGCTTCGCGGCCACTTTTGTCATGGTGGGGACGGCCGTGGCGCTCATCGTGGGGCCGCTGATGATGATCGGCGCGGTGCTGGGCCTGATCGGGGAGGCGCTGGTCCCGGTGATCGGCCTGGTCAGCGGGCTCACGGTCGGCATGACGGGCCTGGACCTGACCATGCTGCCCTTGACCGCCGTGGTGCTGGGCCTCATCGCCGTGGTGGCGCTGGTCGTGACCGTGTGGGCCAACTGGGGCGCCATCACCAGCGCCGTCGGCTCCGCCCTGAGCCGCTTTGGGGCCATGGTCGCGGGGCTGGCGCAGGGCGCGCTGGGGCTGCTCCGCACGGGTATCGAATGGCTCAATACGCACCTGCCGATTGTGTCGCAAGTCCTGGTGGTGCTGGTGTCGCCGGTCCTGCTGGTGATTGACGCCTTCACGCACTGGCATCAAATCATTGGCGTGGTCGGCTCCGCGCTGGAGACCCTACGGCCGGTCCTAACGTTCTTCCAGGGCATCATGAGCGGTATCGGCGGCGCCATCAAGGGGGCCGTGACCTGGATCGGCCAGTTGGCGAGCGCGGTCGCGAAGCTGGCGTCCGGCCCCCTTGCCACCGTCGCTCAGATGCTGGGCGGGATTGCTAGCCTACTCAGCAAGCTCCGCCTACCGGGGCTGCCCACGTTACCCACAGGCGGCGGCGGCGCGATCGTGCCGGCCGCGTCGCCCGCGCTCCTGCCCGCCCCGCCCGCGCTCCCGTTCGGTCCGCCCGCCCCGCTCCCGTTCGGTCCGCCCGCCCCGCTGCCGCCCGTCAACCTGACGCCCGCGCCGGGGATGACGGCGGCACAGCCGTTCGGGCCGGCCGCGCCCGCGCACATGCACATGCACACCACGCACGCGCCCACCACGACCCACCATACCCAAAACCACACGCAGCACGTCCACCCCGGCGCGGTCACGGTCAACATTCACGGCGCCGGCGGCACGCCCACGCAAAACGCGGACGCGGCCATGGCGGCCGCCTTTGGGCACCTGGGCGCGGCCGCCAACCACGAGTTGCAGCACGGCACCATCAGGCCCCACGGCGCGTCCCCGCGCACCCGCGTCCCCTACGCCGTGCCCTAACCGTTCAGGGCGCGCGTGACGATCGGGGGCGCACAAGGGGACCGTATAGCAAAGGCCGGACGTGAGGTACAGCCCATACCTCATGTCCGGCCGTCGAGGCGACCGCCGATGCACAGCCCTAAACATCGTCAGCCGCCTTACTCTATTTCGAGGGGCGTCGGCGGGGCCGGTGTTGGTGTACGATGCAGGGGGACAATGGATGCAACGAGAGCAGGAAGCAGGAAAGGCGGGACACCATGACTGATGACGCGATCGACCCACCCACGACCAGCACAGCTCCCGCGCCCGACGATGCGGCGGGCGACGACGAAGCCGTTGAGGACGCGGGCGATCTCGGGGCCGCCGCCTCTCCTCCTGGTGACGAGAACGCGAGCGACGATCCGCAGGGGATTGTCGGTAAGGAGGCGTAACCTAGCCTGCGTGCCACAACGCCAGTATTGAAGGCTGGTAGGTTTTGTGCTACTGTTGAGTGCAATCATGCCGATACAGATACGGGAGGGGCTACACCAAGCGTGAGTATGAGCAACGGCAGTGGTGACATAACTCCAGAGACAGAGCAGCCAGTCGGCACGATTATCGTGACCGCGGGTGGATTGCCAAATGATCCCGCCGTTCCTGATATTTATGCCGATGGAGCCAATATCCAGGTTACCCTAGGCGGCGTCAACATCATTTTTACCCGTTCGATGCACGACCCTCCGACGCCAGTGCCGGTGACAGTCGTGCGGATCAGTGCGTCGCAAGCACTGATCTTAACTCAAGTTCTTCGCAGAGTGCTGACGACCTATCAACAACAAATCGGGCCGATTGCCATTCCTGATGCGTTGCTAGAGGCATTGCACATTGGACGGGAGTTATAAAATGGCACCTGCATCTACCATGATTACCTCTACGACGAACGTCACGGTCGGTAGTCGGCCCGAAAAGAACAATGTCATGCCTTGGCATATGCCTGAATTTACCACGGGTTGTGCCGTCATGTCTCCGCCTCAATCAGAAACCGCCTTGCCGATTGGACACGACATTGAGATTACAGCTTCCGCGACAATAGTGATGCGGTTTGCCAATGGAGAGGACGGCACATCTGGCCAGGGGCGCGTGCTAAGTAGGCAGCCGTGTACCGAAGCCGACGTTGTTGAGACTGTACCCCTCCCTCAGCATGCGCGAGTGGTGCTCGATGAATTGATCGCCTTGGACGGCCGCTCTGCCTCCGAGGTCCTTACGCGGGCGATCGAGGAATATTGGGACCGACGCCTATTCGAGGCGGGCAACGCGGCTTATGCGGATCTGCGTCAAGACCCGGCGGCGTGGGATGCCTATCAGGCAGAGTCGGCTGAGTGGGATGGTACGCTCATGGATGGATTGGGCATATCGGGCGGTGAATGAAAAAACGCCCCCTCGACGCGGTGAGGTGTGGTGGGTCATCCTTGATCCTGTCGTAGGCCACGAGTTGGGTGGACATAAACGCGACGAACCCTATACCTCCCGCCCCGCTGTCGTCGTGTCCGATGACGAGATCAACACAGCTGTCGTCGTGTCCGATGATAGGCTCAACGCGGGCGCAAGCGGGTTGGCTATTATTGTACCCATTACGGGCACGCTCAAATCTAACCCATTCCATGTGTTCCTTGACGAGGGCGATGGTGGCTTGACCAAACAGAGCGCGGCCTTATGTGACCATGTGAGATCTATTTCAACCATCCGACTTAGAGGACGCCAAGGCGTGCTGTCCGCTACGGCACTGGTACGTATCGAGGTCAGGCTTAGATCCGTGTTGAGATTGCCGATTAGTCCCACGTCATGACACATCTCCATGATAGCCATTGCGATGGTCGAAACGTCGGCGTCCCACAGCAGACGCGCGACCTTGTCGGTCAAAAGAACAAGAGGGCTGCCACCACGAACGGCACGGACTGGGGCGGCGCTCCCTAGCCGTTGACCCGCAGCGGCCGCGTGGTGGCGTGTAGCGCCTTTATATAGACAAAAAAGAGCCCCGCCTTCTCGCATCCCCTTTCGGGATTTGCGAGAAGGCGGGGCTCTTTTTTTATTCCTCATGCCCCAAGGCGTCGCGTTACTGTACGCCATCCTGCTTGCCCTGATTCTGGTGCGCGCGCTGCCAGTCCTTGAACGCATCCTCTAACAAAATGCGCGTGAACTCTCCAATCCTGCGCCGGTCGCTTTTCGCGGCTTCCACGAGCTGCTCGTAAAACTCCTGTGTCATACGGATAGTCACGTTTGCGTCCATACGATCATCTCCCTTCCGTGGTCGAGGCAAACCGCCCTCCTTCCAGTGTACGTGTTTTTGCAAGCGTGATACTGTTAATGCACGCGCTATGCGTGCTAAATGGTACAATGCACGTAAGCCGCTCTCAGCGTAGCATCTTCGCTACTGCTAACGGCGCGGCCAGAGAGTAGAGGAGCACGACCATGCAGCATCTCATCATAGCCAGCGCCTTCGGGGACGCTGCGTCTAAAGCGCTGGGGTACGTTCATGCGATGAGCGCCGGGCTCATCGCGCTCATCATCGTGAGCGCCGCCTGCGCGCTGGTGTTCAGCCTCGATCACAAAGCCGACATCCTGTAGACACCGCTTAAAAAACAAGGAGACATGACCATCATGAACAATTTCATCATCGCATCGGCCTTCGGGGACGCGAGTAAGAAAGCTATCGGCTACATCACCGAAGTTAGCCCCGCGCTGATCGCCATTATCGTTATTAGCGCGGCGTGCGCGCTGGTGTTCTCTAAAGGGCACAAGGCCGAGATCCTGGCGAGCGCGTTCCTGGCAATCGTGCTGATCGGCGGCTTCGCGGCCATCGGGGCGGGTATTTAAGTGGCCCACCGGACGCCCCATTCGCTAAACGACAACCTGCGGCTGGCGCGACTGACGGTCCCGCAGTGGATCGCGGCCGGGGTCGCCGTCGTATCGCTGTGGGCCTGCGCGAGCCTGGCGCGTGGAGTCCATAACCCGAACCTGCATATCCTGGCCGTCGCGGCGCCGACCGTTCTGCTGGTCGCGCCGATCCTGGCCTTCGGGCGCGGCGGCATCGAGAGATACCCCGCGCAAGTGAGCCGCTACGCCGCGCGCGTCATGGGCCGGACCATGGCGCGCGGGGTCGCGGTGGCCCGGACACAACTCACCACCAGGACCGCCCAGGCACGGACGGCCGTACAGGCCCAAAGGAGGACTCATGCGCCGCAGACTGACGCCCGTCATAGTGAATGACGACGCGACGATCACCG